>JGI26470J50227_1000838_pt1 | contig 11802 bp, 12 predicted proteins | sample FreactTroBogLake_FD_50227 | JGI IMG/M metagenome (IMG submission 50227) | reverse complement strand
GAGCCACTTGCCGTACAGGACAAAAGCCGTGACCACCACCGTGACATCGTAGAAGGCTCCGGGCGCCAAGCCGATGGACCGGGCCACTTCCGGGAAAAGGGTCTGGAGGGTGGAATAGATCCAGGCCGTGGCGGTACCGAGCCCCACCAAGGTGTCCATGGTCGCCTGGCCCCGACGGAAGAACCTTCCGACTCCATCGAGAAACTGACGCCCCGGCCCCAGGAGAACCACCGATGAGACGAAGAACATCAGCATGTCCCAGAGTCGCATGGGAATCGGCACCGAGGGCCACGACGGAATCCACTGGGCGACCAGGTCCCAGACCATGACGCCGAAGACCAGGACCGCCAAGGGGAGCGCGAACTCGACCTTCGCGGTGAGCGATTTCAGTTCGGCGGCCCCGGGATCTTCGGATTCCGCGGACCCCGAGGCTCCAGCGGTTTCCCGGGGCAAGACCAACCCGTAACCCATTTCGGACACCTTGTCGGCCAGCCCCGCCAAAGGAGCGGTTTCCGGGTCAAAACCGAGTTTGATCTTCTCGGTCCCGTAGTTGACCTGGGCGACGGTGACCCCGGGCACCTTGGCCAGCTGGCGCTCGATGAACGAGGCGCAGGCCGAACAGTGCATTCCGGTGACCGGGAGGGTGAGGATCTTAGCTTCCATACCAGGCCTTCCTCCAAGTCCGCACCTGCTCGAGAACCCCGGTTTGAACCCGGATCAGCTCCGCGGTGTAGGTCAGAACCTCGGGCCGGATCGACACGCGACGCTGGGCCGAGGCCATTTCAATGGCCTCGGTGATCTTGCCTTCCAGCGCGTTGAGGAACCGCAGGTCAAAATCCGTGTCCCAGGCGCCCAGATTCAGCGGGGCCGCGTCTTCGATGGCCCGGCCATCGTGGTACCAGGACTGCTTCCAAACGGCAAACTGCTTGAGATCGGCGACCTTGAGGGCTCCGACGGCTGTGGCAAACTCGACGACTTCGGGGCGTTTGGACGCGGTTTCAGCGGCTAAGGCCAGGGCAAGAGCACCCTTGTGGTGGCGGCCCATGGCGTTCAGAAACCTCAGGTCGCCGTACGCGTCGGCCCGGGTGGCCTCCATCGAAGCGCCTTGCAACTTGAGTCCGGCGTACTCGGGGGCAAACACAAAACCGAAGCCTGTCCCCACCAAGAAGGCGACGACGATGAGCGAAAGAGAAAGGGCTTTGGACATGGGATCTCCTACTCGAACCGGATCTCGAACGTGTACATGCCCATGCCGCAGGTTCCGAACAGCGTGCTCCCTTTTTTTTGAGCGGGAATGGGGAAGCTCGTCACGCCCTTGGCGGGCAACATGGCCTGTTTCTTGAGGTCGGGGAGAAGGAAGGCCCGGCTACAATCGTAGGTTTTGTCGGTGTAGACCCTCAGAACCGAAGGGACACCGGCCCGGGCCTTCACCTGGAGGGGAAAATACCCACTATTGGCCAGGACAGCGAGGTTTTGGACGCCGTCGGCCCCGATGCCGGTCTGGATGGTCATCCCGTCGTTCGTGAAGGCGCGGGAAAATACCTTGGCGTATTCGACGATCTTCTCGTCCTGGGCCCCGGCGCCGCTGACCGCTAAGACCCCCAGAACCAGACTCAAGACGCTTCGAAGTTTCATCCACCTAATATATCTGACAAATCGCGAAATGCGAAAGCGCTCAGGGAAGGTGCGGGGAAGACGAGGGATCGGAAGGCCGCCAGAACAGGCTCCGCTTCCCCTTGCCCTGCCGAGGATACGGGAGCGTGGACCGGTCGACGAGCCCCTTGTAGGCCTTCTTTCGGTAGCCGGACCGGGCCGGGTCGGACGCGCAGGCGATTTGAAAGTCCTGCATCCGCTGGAACAAGGCAGGCAGGGCCAGCGGATCGGGATAGACGTCGAGCCCCGAGGCGGCCATGGCACCCAAGAGTTGATGGGTCGCTTCCAGGGTGGAGAGGCACCATTCGTGGGGCTGGCGCTTGATGACGAACCGGCTCTTCTCGACCGGTGTGAACATGAGTTTCGGCAGCGCCTGGAGTCGCGTCGACAGCGTCAGCATCTTCTTCGCACAGGCCCAGGTCGCGTCGAGTAAGAACACCACCAGACGGCGGTTCCCCAGGGTTTGGGCGTTCAGGCCGCCTTCGGACACGTTCATGGCCCCCAACGCCGGGTAGAGCAACACAGGGAAATTCGCGGGATCGTCGATCAGGCGGTTGACCGCGTCGTGGTCATCGAACCCGATGCCCATCTCGATGGAACTCCCGGCGAGGCTGAGGGCCGTCAGCCGTCCCGTCCCGGCCTTTTCCTGTTTGAACTCTTTGGGGTGCATGAGGAAGACGAAATGACTCTTCACGGGCTGGGCCACGATTTCCCCGCACCAGCATCGTTCCTTGGGCCAGAAGCACCGCCAGCAGAAGTCTCTCAATCGTCCCCTTCCGCAATGGGAATCATTTCGGCTTCCTGCCGGGCCAAGGTGGCGGGAATCTTGTAGATCGACCCCAAGGCCTTCCAAAGGATTTCGTCGCGCAAGCCCGCCCTGTGGAGGATCTGGAGCATCCATTCAATATCGACGTAGACACCCCGGGGATCCGACTCGTCCTTTTCAAAAACATTCAGCGAAAAGGACGAAGGGGTGCCGGTAATCCTGCCGTCGGACTGAAGGTAGGCGAACGCGGCTTCGGTCTCGATCCCCACCTCTGCGGCCCCGAAGGCCAGGGCCGACCCGGCGTCGACCCGGTCGGCGAAGATCTTCGTGTAGAGCCAGAATTGCAGATCTTCTTTCTGTTCGTCCGTCATATGCATTCAACCTTCTCACCCCCGGCATTTCGTGTCAAGTTGGATTATGTTTAGGGGATGAGCACTTTCGACAGCTCCGAGGTCTTCCGCCAAGTGGTCGATGGAATGGACCAGGGCCTCCTCCTCTCGTACCAGGGGAAGGTCGTTTTCTCCAACGCCTTCGCCAAGACCCTCTTCGGATTCGAACCGGCGGGACGCCTGATTTCCGAAGTCCAAGCTCTGTTGTCGACTTCCGACGGCGGTTCCCACGATTCCCTCCAGGGAGAAATTCTGGTCACCAACCCCAGCCAGGAACGCCAAACGCGGTGCTACCTCAACCTCGCCCCCCTTTCCCGAGACGGGGCCGATGACCACTTCCTCGTCTGGACGTTCTTCGAGTTGACCCCCGAGATCGCGAACACCCGGGCCTTCGTGGATTTTTCGGCGGAATTGAAGTCCCTCAACCAGGTCATCCGAACGAAAAACGAGGAGATCCTCAGGCTTTCGCGAACCGACAGACTCACCGACGCCGCAAATCGAGAAACCATCCTCGAAATGCTGGAAAAGGCGATCGATTTCCGCAGCATCCCGGGGAACGATCTGGCGGTGGTCCTTTTCGACCTCGACGGCTTTCGAGAGGTGAACGAAAGGGTTGGCCAAACCCTCGGTGACCGATTGCTCCGCCAGGTTTGCGGCATGGTCAACGCCGAGCTGGGCCCCTTGGGTACCCTGGGACGGCTGGCTGGCAACACGTTCCTCGTCATTTTTCCGGGTTTGGACCAGGAACAGGCCCGAACGTTCGCCGAAGAAATCCGAACCACCATTCAAAGGGAAACCTCGCTGCTGGGGATCCCGGTCACCGTGACCATCGGCGTGGCGGTCTGCCGGGAGGATACCGACGTCGACGGGTTGCTGGCGGCGGCCTTCCGGGCGCTCCGGGACGGCAAAGCGGCTGGGCGCAACCGGGTCGTCGTTTCTTCCTGATTGGCACGCCGATTGCTCTGGGTTCCCCCAGAGGTTTTCTCCATGAAGCTCATCATCGCCATCATTCAGCCGTTCCGGTTGGAAGAGGTCAAACAAGCGCTCTACGCGGCCGAAGTGCAACTCATTACGGTTTCCGAGGTCTTGGGACACGGAAGACAGGGTGGCGCGACCGAAGTGTACCGGGGATCCCGGGAAACCGGTAACCTCCTCAGGAAAATCCGCCTGGAAATCGCCGTCAACGACGACTACGTCGACCGAACCCTGAAAGCCATCATCGCCGGTGCCAAGACCGGTGAACTCGGCGACGGCAAAATCTTTGTCTACAACCTCGAGAACTGCATCCGGATTCGTACCGAAGAAAGCGGTCCTGGGGCGATTGGTTGATACATTCTCGTCGTTTTTTTGCCAAAAAAGTTACTATTTCGTATACTCTCAGGGAGCTTTCATGATTTCGAACGCCAACAACGCCTGGGTGCTCATCAGCGCCGCCCTCATCATGTTCATGACTGTACCGGCCCTGGGGCTGTTCTACGGAGGCCTCGTCAAGAAGAAAAATGTCCTTTCTTTGATGATGCAGAGCTTCGTTTGCCTGTTGGTGGTCAGCCTGCTCTGGGTCATCGTCGGGTACAGCTTGGCCTTCAGCCCGGGGGAGCTCATCCCTGGTGTTCTGGGTGACTTCCGGTGGACCCTTCTGAACGGCATCGGCCCCATGGACCCCAGCCCGTACGTGGTCAGCGACCCCAAGGGTCCGGTGGCCCACCTCACGTTCGTCATCTTCCAGTGCATGTTCGCCGTCATTACCCCGGCGGTGATTTCGGGCGCCTTCGCCGAGAGGATGAAATTTTCCGCCTACCTGACCTTCTCGGTGTTGTGGCTCTTTGTCGTCTACATTCCCCTCGCCCACATGGCCTGGTCGGTCCACGGGCTGTTCGCCCAGCAGGGACTCATGGACTTTGCCGGCGGCACCGTCGTGGAGATCAACTCGGGGTTCAGCGCCCTGGCCGGGGTGCTGATGCTCGGGAAGCGCCGGAACCTCAAGCCTCTGCCTCCCCACGACCTGACCTACACCGCCATCGGAGCCGCCATGCTCTGGTTCGGCTGGTTCGGGTTCAACGCCGGGAGCGGGCTGGCCGCCGACGGCTTGGCTTCGAGCGCGTTTGTGGCCACCAACACCGCGGCCGCGGCGGCGGGGCTGGTCTGGGCGCTTCTGGACTGGTTCCTGCAGAAAAAACCGACCATTCTGGGCGCGGTCACCGGGGCCGTGGCAGGCCTGGTGGTCATCACGCCGGCCGCCGGGTTTGTGACGGTGGGGGGTGCCTTGGTGCTGGGGTTGGTGGCGGGGGCGGTCTGTTTCCTCTTCGTCGTCTATTTGAAGGCCCGGTTCGGGTACGATGACAGCCTCGACGCGTTCGGGGTTCACGGCGTCGCCGGGGTCCTGGGCACCCTCGGGGTCGGTCTTTTGGCTTCCCCTGTCATCACGGCGCCCTTCGGAATGAACGGTGGGCACGGGTTTGCGGGAGTGTTCTCGGGCAACCCGGCGGCCCTAGGCTTGCAGTTCGAGGCAACGGTGACCGCCATGGTCGTCGCGTTCCTGGGCACCCTGGCCGTGTTCGCGGTGGTCAAGGCCACCGTGGGACTGCGGGTGACGGAAAAAGAGGAAGCCATCGGCCTGGACATCACCCAACACAACGAAAAGGCCTACACCCTGATCGAATGACCATGGTATAAAGGGCCATGCCCGACCTCGCCCCCCTCTCCTTCCTTCGGACCCTGGAAGCGCTTTCTCCCTGCAGGGAAGAACCGGCCCAGACCGAAGCCTTGGACGACCTGGGGTCCCGGGCCGAGGTCTGGAGCTTCCGGGAAGGGGATTTCGTCCGCTTCCCCGACGAAGCACCTGGAGGACCGACCTGGGTGGCCGAGGGGTGCCTGGTGGTCGAGGAAGAAGGAACGCCACCCCGGTACGTGGGGGTGCGCGAATCGTTGGTGGCTCCCCCTGGCGTCTGGATCAAGGGGCAGACCGGAGGGCGGTTGGTCACGGTGTCCGAGGCCTCGTGGCGGGCGTGGCTTCAGAGCTGGCCCGAGGTAGCCCGAAGGCTGGGCGAGGTCATNCCCCCGACCCTGCCCCGGGCCATGGTCCAGTCGCCCCTGATCCTGGAACCCGGAGAGACCCCAGCGCATTTGTTTCGCAAATCCCCGCTGTTTCTCCTGGTGAGGGCCGCGCTACCCTCGGTCTTCTTTCTCGTGTTCCTGGGCTTCGGCCTGGTCTTGCAGTGGGGGCTCCAGGCCCCGGTTCCCCTCTGGGCTCTCTGGCTTCTTCCAGGCGTCGGCATGGCGGTCACCGCAGGGCTGGTCGGGTTGGTCGTCTGGGAGTGGCGGTCTTCGGTTCTGGTCGTCACCGACCGGTCGGTGATCGTGCGGCAGACCGACGTCTGGGCCCACCGGTCCGACTTCGAAAAATTGGCCTTGGAACGCCTGAGGGAGGCCGTCTTGACCCGTCACGGCCTGGTCGACGCGGTGTTGGGGCTAGTGACCGTCGAACTGGAAGGAGATTCCCCCCGGGGAAGGTTGCTGTTCCGGGGGCTCCCCCGGAACAGCCGGTTTCTGGATGCCATGGAGAACCTCAGAGTCCAGCGGGTGGCCAGAACCCCGGGGCGTCAGGTCATCCGGCAGGCTCTCGCCGGCAGAGCGGGCGGAGCCAAGGCACCGAAACTCGAAAGGCCTGCCGCCCAGCAGGCACCGGGCACGAAGGCGAAGAGGTTTTCTTGGAGGGTGGAGAAAGACGGCAGGGTCTGGTTCCGGAGGCACCCGTGGTTGGTGGCTCGGAGGAGCCTTCCTTGGGCGGGGTGGACTGCCCTGGTTGCCTTCGTCGCCGCCGTGGCCGTCGGGCTCTGGCCCCAAGGGTTTTGGACGGTGGCCGGAATCGGTGCGTTGGCCGCGGCGCTTCCCCTGGGCAGGATCGGTTGGGAGTTTCTGGACTGGGCGGACGACCGGTTGACGCTCCAGGGAGACAAGATCGTTCTGGTGCACCGCAGGCCGTTCTGGGGGGGCGAGGTAAGGCAGGAGGGAAACCTCGACCAAGTTCAGCAGGTGGGCGTGCGAAAAGAGAGCCTCGCCGCCATGGTGTTCGACTTCGGCACGGTCACGATCAGCCTCGGAGCCGGCGATCCCTTGGTCTTCGAAGAAGCCAGCCACCCCGAATGGGTTCAAAACGAAATCTTCCACCACCGGACGTTGATGAACCAGGACAGGGAACGCCAGGCGTCCCAGTCCCGGCTAGACGAGGTTTCGGAAATTCTCGACACCTGGGACCAGGCGAAGAAGGCCGGATATTTTACAAAGGAAAGTCCATGATTCAAACCAACGACCTCAATGTGGTGGGGATGAAAAAACTCCTCTCCCCCCGGGCCCTCAAGGCGCTCTACCCCCTGACCGAGGCGCAGGCGGCCACCGTGGCGTTGGCCCGGAAGACCGTCGGCGCCATCCTCCAGGGAGAGGACCGAAGGGTGCTGGGCATCGTCGGCCCCTGCAGCATCCACGACCGGGCCTCGGCCCTGGAATACGCCCAACGGCTGGCCGCCCTCCACCAAGAGCTGGGCGACAGGCTCTTCCTGGTGATGCGGGTCTACTTTGAGAAGCCCAGGACCACCGTGGGCTGGAGGGGGTTCATCGTCGATCCCCGGCTCGACGGCACCCACGACATCGAAGCGGGGCTGCAGGAAGCCCGGTCGCTTCTGGCCGCCCTCACCGACCGGGGCCTGGCCTGCGCCACCGAAGTGCTGGACCCCATCGTTCCCCAGTACATCGCCGACCTGATCAGCTGGGCGGCCATCGGTGCCCGAACCACCGAGAGCCAGACCCACCGGGACATCACCAGTGGACTCTCGATGCCGGTGGGGTTCAAGAACGGGACCGATGGCAACCTGGAGATCGCGATCAACGCCCTGGCCGCCGGCCGGGAAGCCAAGAGTTTCATCGGCATCGACCAAGACGGCCAGACCTGCGTGGTTTCGACCCGGGGCAACCCCCTGGGGCACGTGATCCTCCGGGGAGGAAAATCGGGCCCCAACTACAGTTCAGCGAACCTTGACGAGGCCGAGAAGACGCTCCGGGCCCAGGGGCTTTCCGAGGCCTTGATGGTCGACTGCAGCCACGCCAACTCCTCCAAGAAGCCCGAGCGCCAACCCGAAGTCCTGGCGGCCTTGGGGGCCGAGATCTCCGGTGGCAGAACCAGCCTCCGGGGTTTCATGCTCGAGAGCCATCTGCACGGAGGGTCCCAACCCGTCGGGCCGCTTTCGGGGCTGAAATACGGGGTGTCGGTGACCGACGGGTGCCTCTCCTGGGAGGAGACCGAGAAGGCGCTCCGGAGCCTCCACGCCGTCCTGGGAAAGCGTCAGGGGGACCGGCCCTGATGGCGGTGCTCCAGCTGTTCGGCCGCAAGAAGGACAGGGAAACCCAGAGGGGCCAACGGTGGCTCCAGGAACGCCGGATCGCGTTCAGCTTCGTCGACCTCGAGCTGAAGGCCCTGAGCCCCGGCGAGCTGGATTCGGTCGCCCGGTCGGCCGGGGGCCATCCCGCCTTGATCGACAGGAGCGGTGTTGAATATCAGAAGGGCGGCTGGTCCCACCGGAGCTTCGACGCCCGGGAAGAGTTGCTAGAACACCCCGGATTGTTGCGGGTTCCCATCCTCAGGATGGCGCCGAAGGCCGTCGTCGGTTTCGATGAGGCGGCCTGGAAGGCCCTGGCCGGTCTGAAATGAGTCTGCGGTGGGCCATCCTGGGGACAGGTAGCCAGGCCAACAGCTATTTCTTCCAGGACGGGGACCAGGCCCTGGTCATCGACAACGGTTTTCCTCTGCGGACGTTCCGGAAACGGGCCGCGAAGGCCGGCCTCGACGCCAGCCTGGTGAGGACCGTCCTGCTGACCCATACCCACGGCGACCACATCCGCGGGCTGGAAGACCTGGTGGCCACCGGGGCCCGGCTCGTCCACCGGCAGGGGCTGAAGATCACCCAGGTGCTTCGCCGGTTGAAGGCCCCTGAGTTGATGCCGGTCGAGGCCCTGAAGGCCTACCAGGTCGGTGGGGTCGATTTTCTGCCGTTCGACCTCAGCCACGACGCACCGCTGTCCACGGGCTACCATTTCAAGGTGGGGGGGACGAGGTTCACGCTGATCACCGATACCGGCAAGACCGACGACACCATGCTGAGGCTGGCGGCCCGGTCGGACGTGTTGTTCCTCGAGGCGAACTATTGCCCGGTGATGCTCGAGAACGGTCCCTACCCTGCCGTCCTCCGGGCCCGGGTCTCCGGCGACCAGGGACACTTGTCCAACCATCAGACCGCGATTTTCCTCAACGCCTTGGCCGACCTCAAGGCCGCGGGCACCGGGGCCCAGACCCTCAACTCCGTCTACCTGGTCCATCTCTCCGAAAACAACAACACCCCGGAGCGCGTCGCCGAGGTGTTGAAGGACGAATGCCGCTGGACGGGGCCGGTGAGGATTTGCCACCGGGGAGAACTGGTGGTGGGATGATGGTTTCGCTCAACCGGCGGTTCAACATGGTCTTCACGCTCCTGGTGGCCGTTCCTCTGTCCCTGGCCTTCCTTCTGATGTCGTGGCTGTACATGAAGGCGCTGCTGGAAACCGTCTCGAACCAGACCCAGGAGCTGATGGAACAGGTGGCCCAGACCATCGAGAACGAGCTCAATACCGTGTCGGTCCTGGCGGCCACGCTGAACTACGACGACGAACTCAGGGACGCCGCGAACGCCTGGGCCGACCACCCGACCGGGCCCCAGCGCATCGCCGCCACCTGGAAAATGACGGCCAGGCTCGGAAGCATCTTCACCATCGCCAACCGGTTCGGTGCGATCGCCATCTCCATGAAGGACGGCACCGTTCTTCCGGTCAGCAACTACCCCAACATCCGATCGTTTCAGATCACGAACCAGGCGGTGTACCAACAGGCCCGGGCCCACCCGAACCAGGTGGTCATCGCCGACAGCCTCAGCGGGGTCACCGACAACGGTGGCGGCCGGTTCATCCTCTCGGCTCTGATCACCCCGTCGCCCGACCTGGGCGGCCGGGCCATCGACGCCATCCTGGTGATGTTCCGGGTTCCCTACCTCGACCAGTTCACGGGGTTCCCCGACCCGGCCAGGAAGGCGGGTCTGACCATCCTCAGCCGCGACGGCCAGACCCTGCTCTCCAATTTCCCGAACCCCCTGCCCGATTCCGATCTGGCCAAGATCCACGGGCTTGCCTCGGGCAATTCCGAACTCTCGCTGGGAGGAAAGGCCTACCTGGTGAACTCCCGGACCCTCGAACTGGCGCAGTGGACGTTGCTGCTGACCATGGACAAGGCCGCGGTCACCGCGCGGATCATGAACTACCAATGGTACCTGTACCCGACCCTGGCCCTGATGTTCGGACTGTTCCTGGTCTACTCGGTGGTCTTCTTCTCCCGGGTGACCCGGCCCATCAAGGGAGTCATGGAGAACATGCGCCGGTTCGCGTCGGGGCTCGAACCCGTCCCCGTCCGGCTCGACGGCATTTTGGAACTGACCGAGCTCTCGATGGACTTCGACTCGATGGTTTCCGAAATCCGCCGCCTGGACGCCGACCGAAGGCAGCAGTCCGACCGTCGCCTCCAGGCCGAAATCCAGGCGCTCCAATTCCAGATCAACCCCCATTTCGTCGCCAACACGCTCAATTCCATCCGGATGATGGCCCTGGCCGCCCGGAACGACGGCATCCGCGACATGACCCAGGCTCTGATCCGCATCCTGGCCGACAGCTACGCCAGCACCGATTCCCTGACCGACCTGGCCGGGGAAATCACGAACATCCAGAATTATCTGTTCATCATGAAGGTGCGCTTCGGCGAGCATTTCCAGGTGGTCTACGACCTGGCCCCCGGGACCATGGACTGCCGGGTGCTGAGGATGGGGTTGCAACCGCTGGTGGAGAACGCCGTCCTCCACGGGTTCTCGGGGCTGAGTCGCCAGGGGCTGCTGACCATCGTCTCCCGGAGGGAAGGCGAAGCGACCCTGGTCCTGGAGGTGGTCGACAACGGGGTGGGCATGGAACCGAGCCGGGCCGCGGGCCTGCTCGAGGCCCCGTCTCCCGAGACCCCGGGACAAGGCGAGGAAGGACAGGAGAGTTTCAACAAGATCGGCATCCGCAACGTCCACGAGAGGATCAGACTCCACTTCGGAGAGTCGTACGGTTTGAAAATCGAAAGCCAAATCGATGTCGGTACTTGGGTGAGGATGTCCTTGCCGTACCGGAAGGAGCGCTGAGGTTGCTGACCGTCCTGGTGGTAGACGACGAGCCGTTCGTCAGGGTCGCCATGGCCAGCCTGAGGGACTGGGCCGGCCTGGGCTTCGATTTTAGGTACGAGGCGGCCAACGGCCAGCAGGCGCTCGAGGTGCTGGCCGACCACCCCGAGGTCGACATCGTCCTGCTCGACCTTTCCATGCCCGTGATGGACGGGATCCAATTCTTGAAGTCTCTCCCGGCCGTGCTCGAGGCCCGACCCGACCCCGCCAACGCCCCGGCCGTGGTGGTCCTATCGGCCCACGGGGATTTCCCCTTGGTCAGGAAGGCGTTCAACCTGGGCGTGAAGGATTACCTGCTCAAGACCGAGGTCGACGAACAAACCTTGGGCGCCATCCTCGACAAGGTGGCCGCCGACCGGGCCTCGAGCCGCCAGCAGCGGGGTCCCGACCCCGAGCCTTCCCAGGACACCCGGGTCCTTCTGGGCCTGCTGGCCGGCGCGCCCTCGGCACAGGAGCCGGGAACAGTGCCCAGGGCGTTGCCGTTGCCGGCCACGCTCTGGAGGATCGAGATCCAAGACTTCGAGGGTCTGGAGACCCGGCTTGCCCCCGAGGAGCTGACCCGGTTTCTCGACCTTTTTCTCAGGTCGATCCGCCAACTGTTGGGCCGGCGGGGCGGCGGCGTGGCCGTGGGGGTCGACCGGAACAACGCGGCGGTCCTCACCGGCCCCGGGGTCGACGTCCGCCTCCTGGCGAAAGAACTCAAGGAGTC
>JGI26470J50227_1000837_pt1 | contig 11803 bp, 6 predicted proteins | sample FreactTroBogLake_FD_50227 | JGI IMG/M metagenome (IMG submission 50227) | reverse complement strand
CCACCACCGCCAAAGGATTGGCAACCCGTAAAAAAAAAAGATACTCCGGTCGATTTTACTCATGGTTACAAGCCAACTTCGCAAGATATTCAGCAAAAAAATTCATTAAACGCTATACAAGTTGGTTCAGAGAAATTGCAAAGTGGCTCAAAGCCTTCCCAAAATACTAAAGTAGACCAAAAGAAACAAGACCAAGCTACTTTACAGGATATGCACGAAAAAGTGCAGATGCAAAATTATTACAATCAGCTAAATCCCAAAGAAAAGCAAACTCTTGATAATATAAACTACACAGCCCAACAAGTACAACAAAAATCTAAATTAAGGGCTGTTAGTAAAGATGAACAAGACCAACAGCACATGATGGATAGTACTCTTGGTAAAATAAAAGGGTCTTTAGGGTATATTCATCAATTAGGTAATGAAGGTGCTGTTGACTTATTAAAAGCAAGCGCATTTTTAGTAAATCACTTAAATCTACATAACGGTAATTTTAATGATGCTCAAATAATCCCAGATAAGGTATTTGATGCTAAAAATAAAAATCCCAATAGTGTATTTAGTACACTAACCAATTTAGTTAACCCTACCGATCCTTTAATACCTAATATTACAGAAGGGCAAAAGACACAAATAGAAAGTGGCAAAGGTATGGGTTGGGGTGCTGTCAAAACATTGGGTATGTTTTCCAATATGTCATCCGCTATGGCATTAGGAGAAATTACAGGCGCACCTAAAATGGCATTTATGTTACAAGGCATGGGGCAGGGTATCCGTACCATGGATGCTGTTGACCCCGACCACAAATTAAATCCGGCTGTAAGGGATTTGTTTGTTATGGGTAACGGACTTTTAAATGGTGCTGTTTTGGGTGATACTAAAATAGGTTTACCGGGACTATTTGGTAAGGCATCAAGTGATGTTAAGGAAAAAGTAACGCAAGGGATTGTTGCTGATGTTATAAAAAAGGCAACAGAAGAAAACTTAACCCAAGAGGGAACGGCTAAATTACTCAATGAAACTAAAGATGCTTTTGCTGATAAAGCCTATAATATATTTAATAAGTACGCAGAAGGCACAGGGAAAGCCGCAGTTGACTTTTCTTTATTAAAAGCAGGTGATGCTGTGCTAAAAGGTGGCGTTGATTTAACAAGCCCACAACCCGTATTTAATCAGACTCTTGGTAAGGCTATGGCTGATATTAGCGAAACGGTAACGCAAGAAGCACCTATGTATGGTGTTGCGGGTATCTTTCATGGCACAGATATTGAAAAGCAAAAGTATGATTTAGGGAAACAAATAGCGGATAAGGATGAGCAGATAAAAACCTTTTCAGAAAAAAGCGATGACCCTGTAAAAAATACAGAAAATGAAGTAAATTTAGAGCAAGCAAAAAAAGAACGCGAGGACTTAAATAATCAGTTAAAAACAATAATTTTAAAACAAAAAGGCAATGAGCAAAGCAAAAGGGATGAAACATCAGGTGGACAGCCCACCGAAGAATCTGAGCAAGTCGAAACCACCGAAACACCCGTCGGGAATGGTGAACCCTCAGTACAAGAAGTCAGGAATGATGATGAAGGGCGGAAAAGCGTAATTACCCCCGAAGTAAAAACGGGGGATGAAAAGTCCCCCAATTTACAAGTCGGTGACGAGGTACAATGGACAAATCAAGGCGTTGACCAATTTGATAAACCACGTAAAATTACGGGTATTTCAGATGACGGGAAATACGCATTTGTAGAAGGTAGTAATACGGATATTCCTATTGAGGAATTAAATAAGCCTAAAGGAGAACAAGAAAATGCCACTCAAGAAAAGCAAAAGCAAGAAGGCGGTGGGGGAGAACATCCGCAAGGAAATGGAAGCCGGGAAAAAACAACCCCAAGCGGTAGCGATAGCCCTGTCAAACCAGAAGAAAGCAAAGGGGAAAAAGGGCAGACACAAAATGTAAAGCCCAAGAAGCTAACGCTTAAAAAGTACGAAAAGAAAGAACCTGTCAGCGAGGTAGCTAAAACTATTGCTGATAAGATACGTTCTCGTAAATCCAATAGGGGTAATGCTTATGGTGAATTACAGGGTGTAGCTACGGCTGTTTATGACGGTGCTTTAGAAAGCGCAGCAACCGTTATTGAGCAAGGTGGTAAATTAGTTGAAGCCATACAAGCAGCTATTGACCATATCAAAAAGAACTCCAAAGAAGACGATGACGAAAAAATCCGTAAAGCAATTAGCGATGATTTAGCAGAGGCTGGACTTGTGGATAGGTACGAAGAACCTGAAATGATAGAGGCTAACAACGCCTTTTTAGACGCTAAAATCAAAAATAAATTTGGTCAGGATGCCTTAGACCATATCATAAGCAAACTTCAGGATACAGACCTTAAAAACATCGTTGACAAGGTTAAAGAAAAGATTAAGGGTGACAAAACCTACCTTGAATCNGTACGTAATAACGTACTTAAAACAGGNGGTGGTAGTTCACAAGACCAAGCAGCCTTGCTTATGGATCAATACGACCTTAAAAACCAAGAGGANTCATTNATTGACGAAATCAATAAATCTAAGGACGAAAAGGAAATTAAAGTACTACAAGGTAAACTTGCCGATGTTCAGGATAACATCTTAGACAATGCTATGGCTAACAGAATGATAGGTAGGGAATCATCTACTACATTTAGGTTACGCCAAGTTGCTGTTGATAACGATGCCAACCTTGACTACATGATGAAAGAAAGGAAAGCATCAAACGGTGGAAAACCCTTAACCCCTAAACAAGAAAAAGAAGTTAAAGAGGCTTACCAAAAGATACGTGAGGCAGAAGTAGAGGTTAAAAAGGCAAAAGAGGCTGAAATAAAAGCCCGTGAGGAAGCCGAAAGATTACAGAAAGAAAATGATGCTCTAAAAAATATAATCAATAAGGCGAAAGAAAAACACGCTAATACCCAAAAGGGTTCTCAGGATAGGTTAAAACAAATAAGGGACTCTATTGATAACTCCAAAAAGGAATTAGGTAAGTTATTTTCTAATGTCAGTTCGGGCGGTGTTTTACAACCTGAAATATATAAGCACTTGGGTAATATTGTTAAGGGTAAAGCGGAAGAACTATACGTTAAAACCAAAGCAAATATAGACCTTAATCATTTGGTTAAATCTGTAATGGATGAAATCAAAGATATAGCCCCTGATATTAAAGAGCAAGATGTAAGGGATGCTATAAGCGGTAACTACGAAAAAGAACCCCGTAAACCTAAAACTGAATTACAAAAGAATATAGCCGAACTTAAAAAGCAAGCGGGGTTACTAAAAAGAATAAATGATGTTCAAAACGGTATTGAAACCGAAACTAAAAAACGTGGTGAATCATCCCCCGAAGTAAAGAAGCTACAACAACAGTTAGCCGACCTTAAAAAAGAGGCTAAAATAGGTGGTGACTTTGATAAAATGAATGAGGGTACGCTTGATACCGAGCCTAAAACTAAAAACAATCCTGAACTTGATGACAGGCAAAAGAACATCAACAGGTATAAACAAATCCAGCGTCAAATAAAGGATATACAAGGTAAAATTGACCGTAAAGAATTTACAACACCCGCACAAGAGGCTAAAAAATACGAAAAGTCGGAAGCTGTCAAAAAAGCGGAACACGAACTTGCTGTAAGGAAATACCTATGGGATAAACTTAATAGACAAGAGGCCGATAAGAATAAACCTCTTATTAATAAAATAGGTGACATTATAATGAGGTGGATACGTTTTANCGCATTNAGCAGGNTTGCTACAATAGGCAAACTTGCAACCGTTGTTGGTCAAGGGTTAATAAGCAAGCCGTTTAAATCGGGTGTACAGGAATTGGTTGCAAGAATGACCCCTAAAGACGCAAGGGGTGTTATAAACGGTAAAGTTAGACCTGAAGCATTGGCAAAATACTATTCAGCACTTTTGCTTAACTTTTCTTATGAAAACCTTAAAGACTCATTTAGCGGGTTAGATGAGGCTGATATACTTTACGGTAGGGGTAAGTACATGGAAGATTATGACGTTGGTAGTGGCATTTATAATAATGTTACGGAAGCACCCGGTCGCGCGCATGGATACCTTAAATCATTTCTTAAAAACCCCGAAATAGCCTTTGCGCATGAACAGTTATTACAAGACCATATCGAAAAATACCAAGACATAGAAAACCAATTAAACAACAAAGACTTAACAGATAAGGAACGTGCCGATTTAGAAAATAAAAAAGAACTATACGATGTCAGTAAGGATGACGTGAGGGAAAGAATAAACTCCCTTGCGGCAGAACATGGTAAATGGTCTATCTTTATGAATAAAAATCACGGTATAGAATCTTTCAGGAATATGTTAAGTAGGTGGACAGGTGATAAAGTCGCATCCGCAGCAACTAAAGCATTTGGTTACCTCGTTAGGTCGGATGCCCCTGTTTTAAAGATACCTATGAACTTTGCAAGAAGGTTTTTCTTGTATAAATATGGCTTATTAAAAGCAGTAGTTGGTACTGATTGGGCGGTAGGTGATAAACAAGGTACTAAGGGATTAATAAGTATCGCATTAAAGGGAACAGATGATATGACCGACCAACAAAAAGAATTGTTGTCACGTAGCCTTGTTTATGGGTCTTATGGCGCAGCTTTGTTCGCTACGGGTATATTATTCAAAGGTAAGGTAAAAAGGAACGAGGACGGGTCTATGGACGTTGGTCACGTTCATTTAAATAAGACCGAAGCTAATATAGCGTCAGATGCTCCCGGTGCTGAAAGTTTCCTTAGTGGTGCTTTGTTTGGTCAAAAGTTAGAGAACAAAACACAATGGGCTAAAGCATGGGTTGAATCAGACATTGATGTAGCTAAAAAAATGCCATTTAATAATCTATTAAAATACGGATTTGTTTCTAATTTTGGTATGGCGTTATTCCAAAAGGACAAGGATAGGGCTTTAACATCATTAGGTAAAGCAGGCTTCCAAAAGCTAAAAAACACAGTAGAACCCGGTTTTTACCAAGAGGCTGTCCAATACTTTGACCCTTATGTAGATGAAAGAACACCTAATAATACAAAACAAGCAATAGAGAAAGAAATACCTTTTGAAAGTAGAAAAGTACCACGATGATTGAGCCGGACGATTACGAAGTTGATGAATGTTGTGCAGTACCAACAGAACCCGATGATGATGATGAACGGTGGTGTGAATATGAAACAAGTGACGAATTTTTAAAGTAATGATAGACGTAAGCGATAAAAAGGTATTAGTAGTTGACGATGGTATGTTCATAGAATTTGCCATACGCCTTGCTCGTGATTTCAAGAAGGTGTATTATCATACTTTTTGGAAAAGCGAGTATCCATTATCGAAAGATGATATGATAGGTGTGGGTGTACCCGGAATTGAAAGGGTATCAGAACTATTTGACTACATCGACAAAGTTGACCTTATTGTTTTTACATCAATCTATCATGGCGACTTACAGGAGTTTTTGGTTAAAAAGGGGTATAGGGTGTTCGGGTCACGTAAAGGGGACGAATTAGAACGTAAAAGAGTTGAAGCAATAGAACATTTTAAAGACTTAGGCTTACCACAGCCAAAATACAAGCAGATAATCGGTATTGACAACCTTATAAAATACCTTAGCGACAAAGAGGATAAATGGATAAAGGTTAGTGAGTACAGGGGTAAGAATGAAACGTGGCACTACATTGACAAAGAATTATCATCCCGTAAACTTGCTGAAAAGAAACATGAATTAGGTGATGAGGGGAAGGTTTTTGAATTTCTTGTTTTTGACCCTATAAACGGGGATGACATAGTAGAATGTGGGTTTGATACGCCCATAACAGTTGATGGTAAATATCCTAAATCTGTCATAAATGGGTACGAAAAAAAGGATTGTGCATACCTTTGTAGGGTAAGAAAATACTCCGACCTATCCCCCGTAATCACCGATTTTAATGAAAAGATAGCCCCAACCCTTGAAGAATACCAATACCGTAACGCTATGAGTACGGAAATAAGGGTGGGTAAAAACAAAGTACCGTACATGATTGATATGACCTGTTTTAGCGATGATACAGAAGTATTAACGAATGATGGATGGAAATTATTTAAGGATTGTACGGTCGAGAATACGTTTGCAACATTAAATATTGAAAATAATCATATAGAATATCAGCACGCTTTAAATTACATTGAAAAAGATTTTGTTGGTAATATGACATTATTGACAAATAATAAAAAAACAATAGAATGTTTAATTACGCCTGACCACGATGTTTTAAGATATGACAGGCACAAAGAAAAATTATTTAAAGAGAAAGCTAATGATTTAACCGATAAAGGGTATATACCAAGAACGGGGATATATACAAATAACGAAGATGGTTTTTTTGAATTGCCTGAATATCATAACGAATGGGATTTTATAGGGCAGTATGGACATACAATTTGTACAAAAACAAAACACGAACCATTGTTGAAAATACCTATGAAAAAATGGGCTGCTTTTTTAGCGTGGTATTTAGCAGAAGGAAGCACATCAAGGGGGTATATCGTAAGTTTAAGTCAATTCACACGTTGCGATGAATTGGAACATGTTTTAAAAGATTTAGGGATAAAATATTCTAAATTAAAGAAAGGGTTTCAAATATCATCTGTACAGTTAGCAACTTATTTACAACAATTCGGAATTTGTAATGAAAAATATATCCCACGTTATATTTTAGATAGTTCTTATGATGTTATAAGAACATTTCTCGATAATTATATTTTAGCAGACGGGTCTACTTCGGATAATAAAAAAATTTACCGAACTACATCTAAGGCAATAATAGATGGGTTGCAAGAATGTATATTTAAAACAGGATCAGTTGGGAATATTTATTCAGACGGGAGAAAAGGGACAGAGGTTATTGGGTTTAAAGATAATAACAAGGTATATATAAGAAACCATGATTGTTTATCAATAATTGAAAGACAAAACTTTACCGATTATTGGTTTGAAACCGGATGTAGGAAAGATAGATATATAAAGGATATTTACTATGATGGCAAAGTTTACTGTTTAACTGTTCCAAACGGGACGCTGTATGTTAGAAGAAACGGCAAACCATTTTGGAGTGGGAATTGCAGGCAGCCAAGCCCACCGGGGGAGATTTACCTTGAACTAATAGGTAACTTTTCAGAAATGGTTTGGGGCGCATCAGAAGGTATCTTAGTTGAACCTATTTACCTTGCTAAATACGCCATTGAAGTTATGGTAAACTCATGTGCAGCAGAAAATGGGTGGCTTGATATACGCTTTCCTAAAAGCATTAGAAAATGGGTTAAATTAAGGAATTTAGCGGTCATTGACGATGTTTACACTATTATACCACGTCACAATGATTTTAACAACATCGGGGCTGTAATAGCCATTGGTGACAGCATAGAAGAAGTAGTTGAACTTGCCAAACAAAGGTGTAAAATGATTAAAGGCGAAGATATAGAGTGTAAATTGGACGATATTAAGCCCTTGATGGAAATAATTAAGAAGGGTGAGGGTATCGGTTTGAAATTCTGAAATAATATGTATATTTAACCAATAAAATTAAAAGGCAATGGCACAGATATTAGTCAATAGTACTAACACTATCTATACAACAAATTTTACCACAACAGCGAAAACAATAACGCTTGCGGGTGAAAATAACTTTCCTTTGGATATAAATTCATTGGATAGTGTATATGATGTGACAGCAGGGGCGATTTTTAATTTAACCAACCTGCAATTTACATGGTACAGGGCAAATAACTTGCCTATCTATACATGGATATTTAACACTATCCCCGCAGGGGCGGCAAGTGGGGATACCCTAAACCTTTTACTCAACGTTCCGCAGAACTTAGAGCAGTTTATCCTACAGCAGAAACAAGCATCAGGTAGCGCAGGTAGTCCGGGTACTTTTGTAGGTGGTGAAACTCCAACAGGTGCTATAAATGGTACAAATAAGACATTTACACTTGCTTTTACGCCAAATGGCGGTATTTGCCTTACTTTAACGCCATCGGGTGGTGTGCCACAGTTGCTTAACAACGTGCCACAAATGTCATCATATCAACCTGAGGACTATAACATATCGGGCAATACAATAACATTCCTTGTAGCCCCACCAACGGGTTCAACGATTTACGCAAATTATTATCACTAATTATGAGTTCAGTAGTAAGTGGCAAAGTTAGCCCATCACCCGGAGGAACTGTATTAACCTTTACAAATACAGGAACATATTCACTACCCTTTGTATCACAGGTATTAACGGTATATGATTGTAATGGTAATGTCGCTTACGGGCCGTTTAATATGGGGCAAAACCTTACCCAAACAGTTAACATAACCGCAGACGGGTGGTTTTCATTTGTCAATGTTATTACCGACCAAACAGGGGCTTTATCACCAATACCTGTTAACTACCTTGCGGAGGGGATTTATATAGCAGCCTTTTTAAACAGACTTGTTGCTAATGGGTGTAATTGTATGCCACAGCAGTTTTGTACGATGTTTAAGGCTCAACTAAACGAACAAGCGGCAGAATGGTTTGCTATACCGGGATTAGGTGTTGCATCACAAAGTTCAATTACCGCAGCGAATGTTTATATCAATATGAACAATCAAAATGTTAATTTCTGATGCCAACGCAGACGCAGATACAAAACACGATATTACAAGCCCAACAACAGGCGGCAGCGATTATTTTAGCCAATACCGTTTCAGAACAGGGTGGGGCTACAAATGTTAATTGGTGGCCTTCTACACTTTGGTACTTTAATATAACAGCGTTAACCAAGCAATATAATTTAGGGGATTATACATCTAATCAATGTATTGCTGTTTATGACTGTTTAAATGTAATGTTAGGTCTTGATACATCTGTTGTTTCTATTGACCCGAACTACCAACCACCAAGCGGAACAATTATTATTACCAATCCAAATTCATACTTGTCGCCTGTGGTTCTTTCATTTAATGACTTTGACCCAACATCACAACTTGGTGACGGTGGTAGAACAAGGTACATTAACCCTAACTGGAAGGGCGTAAATCCATTTATGGCTCTTACAAGTCCCGGACTTACAGGGTTAGAATATGGTATAGATTACACACTCATTCCAAGTGGGGGCTTTAATTTACTTTCAACAGGTAACTTACCTGAAATATATAGTGGGCAGTCGATAACGGTTTATAGCTATGCGATTGCTTAAATGGATTATATTAGCACTTATACTTCTCCCTTTCTATAGTGAGGCACAAACAGCTTACTGTAGCGGATATACAAGCCATTCCCCCATTTCCTTAACAGGTGCAAGTAGCCAAACAATAAGTGGTGACAGTATTTTAGTAGGTTCTTCTACAACGGGTATCTACTTAACTAATTGCCATGACATTCATATTACGAAAAGCCACATTTTAAACGGAAGTAACTCAAACCCAAGTCTAAATTACAACGGTATAGCTATTGTTTTATACAACTGTTACAATATCACAGTAGATAGTTGTTACATTAATAACGTGGTGTCTTGTGTTTACGCACAAAATTGTACAGGCGGGATAGTAGTACAAAATAACAGGATGCAGAATGTTGTTGGCCCGTATCCAAGAGGTCAATTTGTACAGTTCAATAACGTTAGTGGTGGGGGGAATAGAGTTTTAAATAACAGGTTAGAGGACTTTACAGGTTCAAGCAATCCCGAAGATGCGATAAATATTTATAAGAGTAACGGTCTTGCTACGGACAGTATTGAAGTTGTGGGAAACTGGATTAGAGGGGGCGGCCCAAGCACAACAGGTTCAGGGATTACAGTAGGCGATCAGGGCGGTAGCTACATCTACGTAGGGGGAAACTTAATTGTCAATTCAGGATATATAGGTATCCAATGCGCAGGTGGACACGACATCCACATTACGAATAATAAGATTTTTTCAAGCTGTTCAACGGTTTCTCACTTAGGGTTAGGAAATGGAAACTATACAAGCCCGTATGTGGCGGGATATAATATTACTATTGATTATAACTATATTAATTGGACACAGGGGCTTACTATGCCTTACTGTACAAGACAAGATAAATCAAGTGAGGCGGGACAGCCGATACCTACGGGGTGGAGTACAAATGTGAGCGATAATACACTAACCGCAAGTATTATTCCTACGCCTATGTGGTCGCCATGTAACCCTTTATTACCCCCTAATATCAGTTATAGCCCAAGTAGCGAAACGTGGACGCAATATACGGCTATTAGTTCGTGGAGTCCTACAAACACAGGGGGTACAGCTACAAGTTGGTCAATAACGCCACCACAGCCAAGTGGTATAACGTTCTCTACAACAACGGGAGTATTTACAGGAACACCGTTAATCCCTCAAAGCAGTACGGGGTATGTGGTGACAGCGACAAATAGTGCGGGGAGTAGTTCAGTAACAGTTTATATAACGATTACAGCAAGTGCGGGTGGGGTTATAAGAGTTCCGGGTATTACCGCTATAATAAAATAAAAAAGATTAAATTAGTAGCATGAAAAAGTTATTATTTCTACTTCTGTTTCTACCAACGATAGTGTTCGGGCAGCAGGTAACACAGCAGTCAAAAACCCCTGCAAGTGGGACAAATGCCGGGAATCAGTACTTCGGGTATTGGGGTTTAGCCGCTAATGGTTACTTCATACCACCTTACGGTGCTAACGCCACGCTAAACAGGGCAACAGATATTAACGGACTTTTCTACGTTCAACTAAGTGATAGTTCCATAAGGTTTAGATATAACGGGAATTGGATACCTTTAGGTAAAGGTAGTAGTTCTACGGCAACGTACTTTAGTTCAACTTACTTTGCGGGGTTAGGTACTTTTGCAAGCCCTTTGACTATTATTCCTAATAGTGTTTTCCCAAGTCAAACGGGTCAGGGTGGTAACTTTCTAACCACAGACGGTGCAGGTCATTTAAGTTGGGCGGCAGCAGGGGGTGTGAATATATATAATTCAGATGGGTCACTAACAGGAAATAGAACACTTGATTTTAGTAATCGTGCGTTAAATTTTACAGGTGGCGGTATGTCAACTCCAATAGAATCTTTTTTAGAATTGGGTGATAATTTAGTTGGCCAGGATGATTACGCCATAATGGGTGTTGATAATGGAAATATTGGTTCATCTGGGCAACGATTTGAAGTTCAAACAATAGATACAAATGCTTTTTTTGGGTTAAGGGATGATGGTACTGATTCGCACGTTGGTATAACATTAAATGCTTCAGCTAAACTAACAATACAAGATGAATTTAGTAATCATGGTATTTTTTATGAGGGTACGTACTTTTCAAGCGATCCCCATTGGTTGCCAAATAAAAGATACGTTGATAGTTTGGTTGCTGCGGGCGGTGGGTCGATATTAACAACATCAAATACATTTACGAATAATAATAAATTTCAGCTTTCTGGCTTAGGTTCAACTATTGCACTTTCAAATGCTGCCGTTTTAGCTGTAAACAACACATCTGCCACATCGGGGAATCAGCAATATTCTCCTTTGATTGGTGTACAGGGCAATTTTTATAACACCACAGCATCAGCATCGCAGCCTATTGCAATGCTATTCGGATTAACTCCAATTCAAGGAACATTGGGAACGGCAAATTTAGTGCTTTACACTTCAATAAATGGAGGCACACCGACGGCATCAGGCTTTCAAGTTTCGCAGGGGGGTGCAGTTTTGGGTGGAACTTTCAACGCTACGGCTGGAAACAATGGCAGTACTTCAAC
>JGI26470J50227_1000836_pt1 | contig 11806 bp, 10 predicted proteins | sample FreactTroBogLake_FD_50227 | JGI IMG/M metagenome (IMG submission 50227) | reverse complement strand
CCCGGTCCTTCGAGGCTGTNTTAGGGTCATTCTGGAGTGTTTGGTGGCGTTCTAGGACTATTCCTGCTTTCTTGGCCACGAAAGGTCGGGAACTTAGGATCAGGCACAATGATGACCATCCAAATCATCATTTCATCTGAAGGTTCATACGATAGAATTTCGATTTCTTTTGTCTTTCGTGTATTGACATATGACAGGTTTGGCCTGACACTCTCCCTTGACAGAGCGGTTTTGCGCTCTGAGAAGAGCTCAATGGAGGTTCATTGTGGTAAGATTCAATAAGGTGTTGGTCGTCGGACTGACGCTCGCATTCGCAATAAGCATGGGTGCATTCGCCCAAGCCAAGGTCAAGGCCGCGTTCATCGTATCCAACCAGGCCAACGAGTCCCAGGCGTTCTCTGCCAAAGAATTCGTAAAATACGGCGCCCAGTATGGATTTGTGGTTTCCACGTTCGATGCCAAGGGTGACACCCAAGCCGAATCGCAGATCGTGACGAACTGCATCGCTCAGAAGTTCAAGGCTATCTTCCTCAACCCGAACGACATCCATGCTATCGTTCCCGCCATCATCAAGGCCAAGCAAGCTGGCCTCATCGTTGGCATGTTTTCCTCTGACCTCGTCGGCACCGACCAGAAGTACCGCGACTTTGCCGCCTCCAGCGACGACGTCCTCGGTGGCCAGCTCGCCGCCCAGCAGTTCATCAAGGCCTTCCCCAAGGGCGCGACGATCGTTGAGATCGGCGGCCAGGCGGGGCACAACGCCCAAATCAGCCGTCACGACGGCTTTAATGGGGACAAGGGCGTGAAGGGCTCGAAGATTCAGGTCCTGGACTTCAAGGCTTGCCAGCAGTGGGCCACCGACCAAGCCCAGGCCATCATGGAAGACGACATCGTCAAATTTGGCGACAAGATTCAAGGTGTGTTTGTGCATTGGGATAACGGCGCCACGGGCGTGATTCAGGCCGCTAAGGCCGCCGGCCTCAAGAACATCTTCATCGTCGGCGTCGATGGCAACAAGGCCGGCTACGAGCAAGTAAAGAGCGGCGACCAGGCCGTTTCGATCGCCCAGGACTTCACCGGTATGGTCAAGAAGGAACTTAGCCTGGCTCAGGACGTCCTGGCCGGCAAGAAGGTCCAAGGCTACAACGTCATTCCTCAGGTGATCTACGACAAGACCACCGTTGGTAGCTTCTCAACCCCCGAGTGGTAGAAGTTCGTTGACTGCTGGGCCCGTTCCGCCACCCGGCGGAGCGGGCCTGTTCTTAGAATATATAATCTAGGCAAGGACTTATGGATATCTCAGAACCAGAAATCATTTTGTCGATCAGAGACGTGACGAAGACTTTTCCGGGAGTGCGGGCCCTCGGCGGCGTCTCGATTGATATTAGGCGCGGCACGGTGCACGGGATTGTAGGCGAGAACGGTGCGGGTAAGTCCACCCTGATGAAGATCCTTTCCGGTGTTTACAAGAAAGATTCGGGAACCATCGTCTTCGATGGTCAGACGATTGACCACACGACGCCCCACGAGTCAATGCTCAGGGGGTTGGCCATTATTTACCAGGAACTGAACTTGGTGAACTCCATGAGTGTCGGTGAGAATATCTTCCTGGGACGCTTCAAAGAAATGAAGGGAATGCACGGCACGCACACCAAAGCCCGAGAACTGCTTGATAGTATTGGCTGCAAGGTCAGCACAACCAAGCTCGTCTCGGAACTCAGTGTTTCGACCAAACAGATGGTCGAGATTGCCAAGGCGCTCTCGTTCCAGTCGAAGCTCATTATTATGGACGAGCCCAGCACCAGCCTCACCGGCGAAGAGATGGCCCTGCTCGTGAAGATTATTCACCAGCTGAAAGCCGATGGAATCTCCATTATCTATATTAGCCACAAGTTGGAGGAAATCTTCGACTTCTGCGACATCGTGACGGTAATGCGCGACGGCAACGTGATCGACACCAAACCAAGAGTAAAGTTCACCCGAGACGAGCTCATTACCAAGATGGTCGGCAGGAGCATCGAGAACGAGTACCCCCATCGGTCTCGAGACATCGGACCGACCCTGATGCAGGTCAAGAACCTTAACACCAGGAAGCTTCGGAATATCAATTTTACCTTGAGGAAGGGCGAGATCTTGGGGTTGGTCGGCTTGGTGGGTGCCGGCCGCACTGAAATTGTCCGGGCCATTTTCGGAGCCGACAAGGTCCGCGGCCATCAGATTCTGATTAGTGGAAAGCCAGTCACCATCCGGAACCCCAAACAGGCCAAAGACGCCGGATTGGGACTCATCCCAGAAGATCGCAAGTTGCAGGGTCTCGTCCTGCCTTTCTCGGTGGAGCACAACATCTCGATGGCGGCGATTGAACGGTTCACCCGTTTCGGTTTCATTCGAGGTTCCCTCGAGAAAGGTATCGGCGCCAAGCATGTGCAGTCACTGAAGATCAAGACGCCGAACACCAAGGTGGCTATCAAGAATCTATCGGGCGGCAACCAGCAGAAATGCATCGTGGGCCGTTGGCTCGAAATCGGGCCGAGCATATTCATCATGGACGAACCCACGAAGGGCATTGATGTGGGTGCGAAGTATGAGATCTACGTGCTGATGAAGGAGATCGCCGAGAAGGGGGGGGCGGTGATTCTGATTTCCTCGGAACTTCCTGAAGTGCTTAATATGAGCAACCGGGTTCTCACAATCAACGACGGTAGGATTACCGGTGAGTTCGACCCCGAGCACACCCCCGTCGGAACGATCATGAAGGCCGCGCTGGGGCTTGAGGGAGGAGCACCATGAAGGGGCTCGGCACAATACTGAAAGACTATCTGGTCCTAGTGATGATTCTCGGTCTAGCCTTGGTGACCGCAATCATCCAACCGAAATTCATCTCGCCTGCCAACCTTGTGAACATCATGCGGCAATTCGGGCCTCTCATTTTGGTTTCGCTGGGCATGACATTCGTCATCATTGGCGGGTTCATCGACCTGTCGGTAGCCGGTACCATCAACCTGGTTGCCGTGGTCACGATCTCTCTCATCGACCCGCTGGGGCAAGTAGGCGCTCTACTGGCCGGATTATGCCTAGGGTCGTTGTGCGGCGCAATGAACGCCGTGCTCATTCTGACAAGCGGCGCAACGACGCAGGCTGAAGCGCTATTCATAACCTTCGGTATGAGCACCTTTTACTCGTCGATCGCGCTGATCTACTCTGGCGGGTCGACCATGCATTTCTGGGACTTGAAGAGTCCTCCCGACATCTTCCAAGCCATCGGCGCAGGGAGTGTCGGCCCGCTCTCGGTATCGTTCGTGATCTTCCTCGCCTCGCTGGCTGTCCTCTGGATCTTCCACACGAAGACGGCGGCAGGGCGGTCTATCTCCCTCACGGGCGGAAACAAGACTGCCGCCCGGCTTTCGGGAGTGCCAGTCTCAAGGTCCATCGCGTTGATCTACACGATAGGCGGTTTCATGGCGGCCCTGGGTGCGATCGTCCTATTTAGTCGCGTGACCACAGCGGCTCCCGTCATCGGGGCCGGCTTTGAAACCAACGCGATCTTGGCCGTCGTCGTGGGCGGCACTACGCTCAAGGGTGGCAAAGGCAGCGTCATTCGCACCGTGATGGGAGTTCTCCTCGTCATCCTGCTCAACAACTCCCTGAACCTACTTGGCGTGTCTTCGTATATGCAGTGGGCCGCCCGGGGGGCTATCCTCGTCTTCGCCATCTGGCTGGACAACCGTAAAGAAGTGCAAGGTAATCAGCTATGAACAAGTTCTACCGCCTTTTCGTACAGCAGAAAGCCTTGGTAGCTATCGCCGTGATCCTAGTAGTCATGGCGTTCTCAGGCTCCGAGTTCTTCAGCGCATACAACCTGCTCGACATGCTGAACTCTTCGACCATCCTGATCATCCTCGGTCTGGGAGTGACGCTGACCATCATTGCCGGAGGGTGTGACCTTTCCATCGGCGGCATCTTAGTGGTTTCGGGCATCTTGTCCATCCAACTCCAGAACTTCATGCCCATGCCGATTTCCCTTGCGCTGGCCGTTCTGTTCGGGACCGTTGTCGGTTTCATCAACGGGTTCCTCGTTGTCCATCAGAAGACCGAACCCTTCATAATTACCTTGGGGATGGGCCTGCTGCTCACCGGGGTGGCACAACAGTTGTCCGACGCCCACCCGGTGCCCGCCCACAACCCTGACTTCATGGCGATCGGCAATGGCTATTTGTTCGGTGACGGCATGTTCACAAATGGCCAGTTCCCTGGCATTCCCAATCTTGTGTTGATCACCATAGCCTGTTTCGTGTTCTTTGCCTGGCTGATGCGGTACACGGCCTTCGGCCGCAATTTGTACGCAATCGGCGGTGATTACGACGTGGCAAGGTACTCGGGCATCAACGTCGTCAAGAACAAGTGGCTGACTCTGGTGATCAGTGGTACCACGGCGGCCCTTGGCGGCGTATTGCTGTCGTCCAAGCTCAATACGGGTTCGGCTATCTACGGCGACTTCACGGCGCTGGTGGTAAACTGCGGAGTTGTGGTGGGGGGTACCTCCTTCGCCGGCGGTGTGGGAGGTATCCCTCAGTCGGTGCTGGGTCTGCTTCTATTCGGCATGCTCGACAACGCGATGAACATGCTGTCCATCCCCTCTTGGTACCAGTTGATGCTCAAGGGAGCGGTGATCGTGGCTATCCTGTGGCTTGACAGCTACACACAGAAGCGCAAGCGCGAAACCGTCTAGCAGATGCTTATGAAGGCGATTCCTGTGACCCTGTGCGACAGCGTCCTATTCGACCTGGATGGGACGCTGTGGGACGCAAGCGTCGCCTGCGCTAAGGCGTGGACGCAGGCAATGAATGACGTTGGATATGCTGAGTTTGTAGTCACTTCAGACGAGGTACGTCGATTCACGGGACTTCAAGTTGAAACCATCCTTGCCGACTACTTTCCCCACGTGACCTTGGCAAGGCGTCCGGTGCTTCTTGACCGTTACTGGAAGCGCGAGAACGAGGTCATGGGGAAACTGGGGGGGCAACTCTATCCAAGGACAGAAGAAGTCTTGACGGAGCTCCGCCAAACGCACGCTCTGTTCATCATAAGCAACTGCCTCGAAGGCTATGTCGAGAACTTCTTCCGCCTCACAGGATTGGAGGAGCTCTTTGATGGCTGGGAATCTTTCGGTAGGTCAGGAAGGCCGAAGACGGAGAACATTGCAGCAATCATCGAAAGGCACGACCTTCAATTTCCAGTCTACGTCGGCGATACATACCACGACGCAAAGGCGGCCGAGGCGAGCAAGGTTCCGTTTGTATTCGCGGAATATGGATTCGGTGAGGTAGCGGCACCGCGTCATAGCATACGAGCGATAGAGGACCTGCTCCACCTCCTTTGAGGTCCACCCACGCGAGATCGACGTCCTACTAAGGTCGACAGCATTACTATTCTAGCATATGAAACCGTTTGACTATCATATGAAACAAGTGTAGGATTGTGAAGCTGAGGAAGGGAGAAGGATGGGCACAATACGTTTCGACATTGTAATCATTGGATCCGGGCTAGGGGGCTCGGCCGCCGCGAAGGTTCTGCAAGAAACCGGCCGCTCGATTCTGATTCTCGAGCGCGGCGGCTACATTAGACAAGAAAAAGAAAACTGGGACATCGATGAGGTTTCCGTCAAGCGACGCTATGACTCGCCTGAGAAGTGGCTGGACGCAAATGGCGCAGAGTTTAGTCCGCGGACTTACTACAACGTCGGCGGAAGCACAAAATTCTATGGAGGGACCACGCTTCGCTTCAGAGAGTCTGATTTTGACAGCCGAGAAATCGGTGAGGGCAAAACGGTAGCATGGCCGTTCCCGTATGCTGAACTTGAACCATGGTATGAGAAGGCCGAGCGCCTCCTCGAGGTCCATGGCAAAGTCGGCGAGGATCCGACTGAACCTCCCCGAGGGCCGTTCCCCTACCCTCCCCTCGAGCATGAACCGACCATCGGCAGGCTTGCTTCCAAGCTTGCCGAACAAGGTCTCCATCCAATCCACCTTCCGATCGCGGTTGATCAGGGCCCCAAAGGGAAGTGCGTCAAGGGTAGTCCGTGTGACGGCTTCCCGTGCATGTACCGGGCCAAGGGCGACGCTGAGAACCGTATTCTCCGCCCGTTGCTCCTCAAGAAACATCCGAATGTGACCCTATGGATCGACGCGTATGTTGACCGTCTAGAGACTGACGAAAGCGGTGCAAGAGTCACAAGTGCTAAAGTGGTTCGAAACGGAGATCAGCTCTCGGTTGAAGGAGGAATCTTCATCGTGGCGGCGGGCGCTGTCAATTCGGCGGCGCTACTCCTCAGGTCAAAGGCGCCCCAGCATCCCTCGGGTTTGGCGAACTCGTCCGACCAAGTGGGACGCAATTTCATGTCCCACAACAACACAGTTCTCCTCGCACTGTCCCCGTTCAGCAAAAATTCAACTGTCTTTCAAAAAACACTGACCATACATGACTTCTACAATTTGGGGACGATGCAATGCCGGGGAAAGGTCAAGCCGCAGATGCTGCAGAGCAAGACTGACAGTTTTCTCCGTATTCTTCGCAAGCCAATTTCCGAGCGAAGCATAGATTTTTGGGTCATGTCCGAGGACCTCCCCGATCCTAACAATCGAGTGACGGTCGACGAAGCAGGACGGATCCACTTGGCAAGAAAGCTGACGAATATTGAAGCACACAAGAAGATGATTAAGAAAGCCAAACAAGTTCTAAGAAGGGCAGGTCTGCCCCTTTGTTTCATTGATGCTCGTGGAATTAACGCCATTCAGCACCAGTGCGGGACCGTTCGGATGGGGAACGATCCAAACATGTCCGTCCTTGACCAATGGTGCCGCTCGCATGATGTGAAGAANCTCTACGTCCTCGACGGAAGCTTCTTCCCGTCTTCAGCNGCGGTAAANCCTGCGCTGACAATTCTGGCTCAGACTTTGCGCGCGTCGGAGCACCTAAAGGCTNCGCTAGNAAAAGAGCTCTAGACGCGTACCACCGTGACCCCCGATTCCTCTAGGTAGAGGCGGTCTNCCTCCGGGATCCCTTCGTCTGTAATCACCGTCTGAATTAGCGATAAGTTCGTGCAGATCGGCGCAAGCTGAGTTACCCCGAACTTGCTAGAATCGGCAAGAATATAGTTTTTGGACCCTCGGGAGAGGATGGTGCTCGTTACTTCAGATCGATGGGCGTCGTTAAGAGTGAACCCAGTGGAGCGAGTGTAGCCGGTGACGCCGAGGAAGGCTTTGGAGAAGGCCAATTCAGCCAACGCGTTCTTTGCGATGGAGCCGACGAAACTTTCACTTGCATCTTGGTATAAGCCACCTATCACAATCACTCTAACCCTCGTTCGGCGAAACATTCGGGCGACGTAGAGATTGGGGGTGATGACAGTAAGGCCGGGAGAGTCATTGAGAAGTTCGGCCAAGATGGAGACCGTCGATCCCGCTTCAAGTAGAATGGTGTCTCCTGGCTCAACAAACTTGACGGCGGCTCTCGCTATTGCCGACTTCTCCTGAAATCGGGCCCCCATCCTAAATGGAATCTCGTCGCTGTCAAAAGCCCGAGCCTCACCGTGCGATCGCCGGATAACTCCCTTCATTTCCAAGACGGACAAAACCTTGCGGATGGTGACGCCTGAAACGCCGATTTCCAGCGCCAGTTCAGTGACTCTTTTGGTGCCTCCATTCAGCACGATCTGGGCGACTTCATCCTCAAGGTTTCTTCTCATCAAGTCATTAAAGCGACGGCACCCAGAATGCCTGCGCTACCTCCCAANTTCCCTTTTCGAATCTCAAGACGATCATACATCATNGAACCCGCTTTTTCGTAGCACACAGATGTAATCGTCTCGAAAAAGACCGACGGCAGATTCAGCAACCCGCCNCCCAGAACTACGCGGTCAGGGTTCAACGTTTGAAATACNTTGTAGACTCCGATTCCTACNTAGGTTCCAAACATCTTGGCTACCGAGACGCAAACCTCGTNTGCTTCCAAAATTCCTGNCGAGAGATGCTGACCGGTCAGATCCTCGAAATCGACACACCCACCCGGAAGTGCGACTCCGTTCCCGTTGTCCGGCCGGCTATGCGCCACCCTCTTGAACGCCTCAGGAAGTGCTAGGCCCGAAGCCATTGCCATCAGACAACCGCGGTTCCCGCAGGTACACGTGGCGGGTCCAGACGCCTCGACAATCATATGGCCAAACTCACCAGCGGTTCCCGTTGACCCGCGGTACAGATTGCCATCGATAATTATGCCTCCTCCAACCCCGGTTGATACGGTCAAGAAAACCATGTTGCGACTGCCTTTTCCTGCTCCGAAACGATATTCGCCGATGGCCTGTCCGTTCGCATCGTTGTCCACGACCACCGGCAATCCCAAAGCAGCCTCAAGTTTTGCCCTAAGGAAATCCCTTCAGCCCGGGCAGGTTAGAGGTGGTCAGAGTCACGCCATCGGGCCAGCGGACGTGTCCTGGAAACAAGACGCCGACACCGGAAGCATCGGTGCGCTTGGCCCCAACCGTGGCCAGAGCTTCATCAGCGTTTCTGACCATACAACTGACGATGCCGGCCTCGTCGCGGGTTGTATGGTCATGCGTCACAATTTCTGAGACGATCCGACTTTGTTCGTCCACGATTCCGACGCCAAGCTTCGTGCCGCCCAGGTCAATTCCAATTCTATACATAGTTAGCTCCTCACAGGTGGTGCTCGGTCCGGGCGATGATGTCGTCCTGGGTGTCGGCGGCCAAGTCGCGGAAGAAGGCCGAGTACCCGGCCACCCGGACCACCAGGTCACGGTACTTCTCGGGGTCCTTCTTGGCGGCGATCAGGGTTTCGCGCGAAACGATGTTGTACTGAACGTGCCAGCCCTTGAGGTCGTCGAAGAACGTCCTGACCATGGCCTCGAGCTTCTTCTTGTCGTTGGGGCTCTCGATGGCCTTGGGGGACAGCTTCTGGTTCAGCAGGACGCCGCCGAAGATCCTGTCGGCGGGGAGCTTGCCTATGGACTTGAACACGGCCGTCGGGCCCAACAGGTCGGTGCCCGAAGAGGGCGAACAGCCCTCGGCCAGCGGGGTGCCGGCGTGGCGACCGTCTGGGGTGGCGCCCACCTCGGAGCCCGAGGGCACGTTCGACGAGATGCTCGAGGTGCCGGGGTAGTAGCCGCCCCCGATGGGTCCCCGGCCGAACCGGGTGTTGTGGAGCTTCTCGATCTCTTCGGTGAAGTACCCGTAGGCCTCCACCACCAGCGAGTCGACCTCGTCGTCGTCGTTGCCGAACTTGGGGGCGCCGTTGAGCAGGCGCTGGCGGAGCACCTCGCCCTGGGGTCCGGCAAAGTCGCTGGCCAAGGCGTCGAGCAGGGCCTGACGGCCGATCAGGCCGTCCTCGAAGACGAGCTTCTTGATGGCCACCAGGGAGTTGCCCAGGTTGGCGATGCCCACCTGCAGTCCCGAGACCCAGTCGTAGAGCGCCCCGCCCTCCTTGAGGTGCTTGCCCCGGCCAATGCAGTCGTCGGTGAACGTCGAGCACAGGATGTCGGGCACCAGGTCTTCGAGGGCGGTGTCGACGGCCACGTCGATGGCCACGCTGGCCCTGGCGTAGAACTGGACCTGCTGCTTCCACGCGGCCATCAGGGCCTTGAAGTCGGGGAAGGTGGTGAGGCTGCCCGTGCCGGGCAAAAAGGTCTTGCCCGTGGCGGGGTCGCGGCCGTCGTTCAGGGTGAGCATCAACACACGCATGAAGTTGAGGAAGCTCATCCCCGTGGTCCGGTAGCCCCACTTGCCGGGGACGGCCACCTCGATGCACCCGATGGCCGAGTAGTCCCGGGCGTCCTCAAGGCTGACCCCAAGGCGGAGCATGCCGGGGATGACGATCTCGTCGTTGTTGAAGGCCGGCATGCCGAAGCCCTTCTCGATCACCTTGATGGTTGCCGCCATGAACTCGGGGCTCATGCCCGAGTGATAGCGCACCGAAAGGTTGGGCTGGGTAAGCTTCATCTCGCCCACGGACTCGAGGATGAGGTAACTCAGGGCGTTGGTGGCGTCCTTGCCGTCGCGGCCCACCCCGCCGATGGTGACGTTCTGGTACAGAGGCCCGCCGCCCGAGGTGCGGGTGTGCGACGCCGAGCGCACCTTCTTGATTGCGGTGAGCTTGAGCCACGTCCAGCACAGCAGTTCCTTGGCACTGTCGCGGTCGATGATCCCGGCCTTCAGGTCCCGGTCGTAGTAGGCCCCCAGGTACTGGTCGAGGCGCCCGAAGGAAAGCGAGTGCCCGTTCGACTCGATCTGGAGGACGACTTGCAAAAAGTAGCTGAGCTGCAGGGCCTCGCGGAAGCTCTTGGGGGGCTTCGAGGTCACCGCGGCGCAGGTTTCGGTGATGGTCCTGAGCTCTCCGGCCCGTCCGGCGTCCTTTTCGGCCGCGGCGAGCTGCCGGGCCAGGTCGGCGTAGCGCTGGATGTAGTGCGACAGGCCCTGAAGCACGTCGAGCATCGCCAGGTACAACTGGCGCTTTTTGAGGTCGAAGAACGAGGTGGGGTCCAGCCCCGCCAGCGCCTTGTTCACCAGGTCTGCGTAGCCCTCGATTCCCAACGCCAGGGCCCGGCGGAGGTTGATGGCCACGTGGCCGTCGCCCGAGGTCATGTTGCCCTCGGCCTTGATGATCTTGGTGGAGTGCAGTTCCTCGAGCTCGGGCGACATCAGGGCGTGCGCGTGCTCCTGAAGGGTCTTGCCCCGCCAGTACGCGCAGATCTGCTTCAGTTCGGCTTTGACTTCGGGGGTGGCAAGGTAGCCTTCGGCCGGCCGCTTGTCGATGTCGTCGATCTCTTTCTCGATCCAGCCGACGGCGTACTCGGGGAAGATGGGCGCGGCCTTGGGGTGCGAGGAATGGTTGCCGACGATCAGCTCGTCGGGCTCGATAGAAATCGACATCTGCTCGAGGGTACGTTTGAGCGCGAGGCCCCGCTTGCGGGCGATGGGAAGGGGTTCGTTCTCGCGGTACACCTGGGTGTAGATCCGGGCCCTTTCGGGGCAGGGTGGCCTTCGTCGAGAGCATCCTGTCCTTGGCGCGCGCCAGTTTCTCAGTCATATGTTCAACCTCCAATACTGATTTCAAATCCATAGTCGACGGCGGCCTTCCGCCAGGCGTCCAAGACACCCGTTCCCAACGGCTTTCGTGTATACGGGTTGGGCCGGCCCAGCTGGTGGTATTTGCCCGCGGCCAAGTCGTGGTAGGGCAGAATGTCCAACCGGGGAGCCCCGGGGCCGGGGCGCTCCAAAGCCGCGATGAAGTCGAAGATCTGCGTCCGTTCTGCGTCGGTGTCGTTGAACCCGGGGATGAGGGGAATACGGAACGTCACCGCCGATGTGCTCTTGGCGATGGCCCGGATGTTTTGCAGCGACTGGGCCACGTGACCCCCCGTTTGCAGCAGGTATTTTTCCTCATCGACGTGCTTCACGTCGATGAGCCATTCGACCCGGTGGGCCATCACGGCCGCCACGCTCTCGGGTTCCACGGCGAGGCAGCTCTCGATAGCCACGCTGATCCTCAAGGCCTCGAGCTTCTCGATGCAGGCCACCAAAAAGCCGAGTTGTGCCAGTGGTTCGCCCCCCGAAAACGTGACCCCACCGCCACTCTTTTCGAAAAAAAGCCGGTCTTTGGACACCTCGGCCACAAGGGCGTCCACCTCAGCATCGCGCCCGGCGAGCCTGATCGCCTGGCTTGGACAAACCGTGGCGAGTCCCGCAGGGACGGGCTTCGTCCTGTCGGGGACGATGCGTCCATCCACTTCCTTCAT
>JGI26470J50227_1000835_pt1 | contig 11808 bp, 21 predicted proteins | sample FreactTroBogLake_FD_50227 | JGI IMG/M metagenome (IMG submission 50227) | reverse complement strand
CCTGTCGCTGCCTGCCTTGCCTTAAAAGGAAAAGCGGCTCCCTCAAGCCTTCATGAAAAAATCACGGCCTGCCTTCCGCAAGGTGTGCTCAGCACGAACCTCTATATATGCGGTGACCAGGAGTGCGTCATTCCCTCGCAACGCATCACTATCAAGCGGCAAGGAAACTTATGGGTGGCACCTAATGCAAGGCTGCGCGCCGTAGAAGGTGCCGTAAATAGCTCAGGCGTTCTCATTCACCTTCCAGGATCGCCGGAGAGCCACACCCTGCGCGTGCCAAGAGTTAGTTACCTTCCTGGCAAAGGTCTTGCTGCAGCATCCAGTCTCCTCGGTCTGCTCAGCGACTGGGAGTACCTGCGCATGCTCACCTTTAATTTCATGGCCTGCTCTCTTGTCCAGACTATTGATAGGCGCGCCTTTAAGGTATGCCTAAATAGCGGCGGCATCGTTCGCTTAAATGTAGATAACACTAAGGCTACCGGCTGGCACCTTCCCTTTGAATTTGCTGTGTCCGGCTGCGCTCTCTACAAAGATCCGCTCATCAAACCAAAAGCCATCTGCCTTGCCGATGTGGACGCTAAGTACTCCACCGAAGGGTATGACTGGCCCCGCTATATTCTTCCCTCGTATCGCCCCGATGTCCTCATTAAACGCCACGAGGATGCGCGGGGATACGACGGTCAGGTGTTTAGCTTAGTTTCGGCAAGCGTGCTTAGCTACCTGCTTCCCTTCCTCCTCATTACCGAAAAGACAGACCAGGGCACGCAGATAGACACTGTTGCACCGCACTATGACCGCGCGCGCGGTGAAGCATATCCCGTCACCATTCTTCGCAACTACTACAGCAAACATCCGCAGGTACCATCGATCACGCTAGACCGTCAGCGTGGCACCATCACTGCAAATAAGCCTCTGCTGCGCTTTCTAATGAAGACCCTCACTACCAAAGCCTCCTTGCAGATGTATGCCCAAGATGAGCGCGCCCGTAGCTGCGCTGTCGTGCTTGATAAACTCGGCATCCGAACGTTATCTCTTGCGACTCAGGTATTTTCAAGCGCCCTAGACCTTGGAGAGTCCGAGCGCGCTGTGCTAAAGAGTCTTTACTACTAGCCTCGCCCTCACCCACTGTATAAACCTGGCAATTTTGCCTGCCTCAACATCAAAGCAGTGGTGGTATAACTGCTGCTATGAGAATAAAGGAGAGCAACCAAAAATGACGATCATCACAAGGGACATTGTGCATAATTACTCCTCGCCTGACCAACTGGAGGCTATGTAAATGAAAGAAGTCTGGGAACGAACCGCAGGAAAGTAGCCGTTTAGACCGCATATTAGCATTAGCCCATTCCCTGCTCGGTACAGCTTCTGAACCTTCTGAAGCGATGCTAGAAAGGCACGGGCTTGAATCTGACTTTGAGATTACTAATGAGCCTCTTGCAACATGCATGGCTTTTGATGCTGTGGTTATGCGTTGCGTGTGCTGTGGCTGGTGGTGCGATGCGCCCACGCTAGATGAAGATCAGCACTGCGAGGACTGTAGCCGGTAGAGAATCCAGGTATGATTACCTAACCGTGAAAAGGATTCTATCTATTTTGCCTGTACTCCTACCTGTGCTTATCGGTACCTCGTTTGTAGCGGCTGTATTAGTCTGTGCTGTGCAAAGTAAAGCGGCAGGTACTACTAAGTCTGAGCCGCAGGACGTAACCATAGCGCTCGTAAACGGCAAACCTTGCTACTGCTTCGAGCGCGGCAATTTTATGCCTACTGAATGCAGGACAGGTGTAGGTGAGATGCCTGCATTTGGCTGGTGTATATGGTTTGAGCGCGGCAATTATGGTAAGGAAAATGACCTTCGCATTGTGCGCTACTCAGGAGAGCTTGCAGCAAATGAGGCTTACGAAAGGTTGCTCAAACTAAGAGACTGCGCTAGATAAAACCTAGCAAAACTGCTATAACTTCTCGGCCAGAGCAGGAAGCTATACTTATTTTCATGGACGAAAGCACACATAACCTTGAGACTACTGGGCCTGCAAAAAAGCATTAGGCCTTATTCAACCGTTAAGTAGAGGAACAAAAAAGACAATGAACAACACTGAACAAAACGCATTTTTCTCTGGAGTAGCTTGGGGCGCTCTTGCTTTGGCAGGGGTTAATCTGGTGCTGCTGAGCACGGGCCTGCTGTTTACGCGGGGCGCGTTAAGCTACGAGGCAAACAAAGCTGTAGAGGCGCAGATGCAAAAGCCCGTGGATATCACGCGCCTAGCTCCTACGCCATTCTACATGGTCACTACCATCAAAGATCCAAAGACGGGTAAGCCTCTTATGATCGCATCGCCGTCAGCTTTCCAGGGCAACATTAACGGTACGCCTGTGCTAAGCATCGATGCTACGCAAAACAAGGTGGTTAAGTAAAGATGGTCTGTGATCTGATTGATTTGATTCAGACAATCGATAAGTACCCAGGAGCTACAATAGCTCTGGGGTGCTTTATCTTTGGCATTTTCTACACGCTGTGTGAGGCGCTTATTGTAATTTTTTACCGCGCGCCTAAGGCGAAAGGAAAAGCCTCAAAGGAAGAGGAATGAGCAGTAGGCGTTTTGTAGTAGAAAATCCTGAGTGGCTAGCTGAGTTAAGGCGCTGGCACAGCGTGAACGTAGAGGCAGCTTTGCGCCTTAAAGAGTTTCTGGATAAGCACGATATACGTAGCGTGGTGTATGAGCATCACCCTGTAGAGGGGAGGCAGGTAGTAGGTTTTGAAGATCCGAGACTACTAAATCCCCCTAAAAAGTTGCCGTGCGCCGGGTTTATAAAGAGCCGCAAACACCCTGGTTTTGTCATGGCTAGGGCAGATGCGGTCACACCTGCAGAAAGACTGCTTAAGACCTTCAGCAACAAACCGGCAAAAGCAGTGATTGGGGCAATTTTGCTGTATATCTCGCGGCTAAATACTTTCAATGCAGGAAGGCTAACGGTAACACCTGCGCATCCGTATGTACGGTACTGGTCAGGCAACACAGCCGAAGGGCCTAAGCTATTCTGGATGACTATAGACGCTGTGGGTGAGGAGTTCTTAGTCTCTATTCCTGATCCTATGCTAAGGTTTGATAGCGTGCCGGGGCTTAGAGAGATTAAGGAGTGGGAAGCCTTAAATATGATTGAGGAGCATAACGAGAGGGTAAGAAATAAGGAGGTTTGAAGTTACATTCAGGGTAGAGGGAAGCTGCGTGCAGACCATTGAGGCAGACAACTACATGCAGGCTAGACTTAAGGCAAAAGAACTGGAGGGCAAAAAGATTATTAACGAGCTAGAAGAGGCTGGCAAGGAAAAGACCCTTCTAAGCTTTCAGATCCTTGGGCGCTAGACCCTGGGTGTTTTGGTCCTTGTGGCGAATCTGCTTTATCTATCTCGGACCTTTTGTAGAAAGCAGGTATATCTGCTATTTACAAGCGGGACGCTAGTAGTGGATACTAGGAAGCGTAATGAAACAAATCAAAAAGTCTGGAGGCACACTCCTTAAAGTATTCGGGGCGGTTGTACTCATTGTTGTAGTAGTAGCCGTTCTATTTTTTGGCGGCTGGGCGCTTATGCGGGGCAGCGTTGCTGTCTACAGCGATGTAGCGCCAAGACAAGCAGAAGCTGAGCGCAACGTGTACGTAAACACACCCAGCTACGTGCTGGGCAAGCAAGATATTCTAAACAAATATCGAGATGAGTACCTGCGCTCTAAAGACGAAGACCGCAAATCGGTGCTTCGCATGACCATTCTTAGTGAGGCTTCAACCGTTGACCGAGCGAAGCTTAGCCCTGATCTGCAAGCGTTCCTGAACACACTATGAAAACAAGCATCAAATCAACCCTAGCCATCGCCCTTAGTCTTGCGTACATTGTTATCACTGCAGCCTACATGACTGGGTGCGGCGCGCCTCTTGCAGGCGATTCTGATACCAGGCAAAACGCGGCGCAGGAAGTGCTGAATCAACAGGCAGTTGCGCAGGTTCCCATGCCAAGCATCACGAAATTTCAGGAAAAACGTTTGATGAAAACGATTTACGAGCTTCGCGACCGCGAGGACTTGATTACGTACGCCTACATCACATCTCTTGAGGGTAGGCCTGTGTTTCTGTTCAAAGCGGTCGGTTTTGGCCTGCCTTATGCAACGCAGTTTAGCAACCCGCAGAAAGCGGACTATAATAGTGAGACAGGCGGCGGAAACTTCACCATCGCTCAGGCTGAGCCGAACGGTCTCTACATGCCGTCTAGCGCTGAAGGGACCTGGCTTATGGCTATCGATCCGAAGACTCATGAAAAGCATGTCGTCTACATTGAACCTCGGGTAATCGTTTCGCCCTTCAAAATTCCAGGCGCTATCGGTAATCCGAATGACTAAGACTAACCTTACGGTGCAGCAACTAGCAAAGGTTCTGCACCATGCTACAAGCGCTTTAAGTCCAGGCTCATCCACTTCCTTCGATGATCTAGATGAGTTTAGAAAGCAGCTAGCGTGCAGTGCCGTAGGTAAGCTTCTTACTGAACCGGCGCGCACACCTGAGCAGCTTCACAATGTATGGGCAGCACCGTTATACGCAGATGGGTGGATGCACGGTGAGGTGTATAGCCTTGAGCACAAAACTCATCCATGCCTTGTGCCATACGAGGAGCTACCTTATCATGAGCAGGTTAAGGATATGCTTTGGGGGACTCTTATCGAACTGTTCAAAACACTGGAGGTCACACAGCTATGAAGTCAACTACGCAAGTTTTTCGCACACCTTTTCAATACGCAGACGCCTATAAACTCTCTCACTGGATTCAGTATCCAGAAGATGTATGCTACATCTACTCCAACTTCACCCCGCGCAAAGCGATTAATCCTACGTGCCCTAATAGCTTTGTATTCTTTGGCCTGCAGGCGTTTCTTACCAAAATGCAAATCGCCTTTCAAGACTTTTTTTGGCTTACAGAGAAGGCAGCGGTAGATGAGTTTGAGGAGTTCTACACATCCTTCTTTGGCACTGAGCCTACTCACCAGCAGCTACATGCCGTAGCTAGGTTGCACGAGCACGGCTATCTGCCTTTAGAGTTTAAGGCGCTTCCTGAAGGATCTATTGTGCCTCACGGCGTACCCGTGCTTACCGTGATTAACACCGAGCCTGAGCTTGCGTGGCTGACTAACTTTGTGGAAAGCTGGCTATCGGCTGAGCTTTGGGGACCATGCACCTCTGCTACGACCGCTTACCTTTACCGCAAGAACTTTGACACCTACGCAGCCTTGACTAGCGATCTGGATTTTATGCCTGCTTTTCAGGGGCACGATTTTTCCTTTCGTGGCATGTGGGGTGTTGAGGCAGCCTCTATGTCTGGCGCTGGGCATTTGCTGTCTTTCCTTGGCACAGACACTCTGCCTGCTATCTCATGGATCGGCAAATACTACCCAGGCTCTGATAACGGCACGCTTGGTACAAGTGTGCCTGCTACTGAGCACTCAGTGATGTGTGCTGGCGGCAAAGAAAACGAGCTTGAGACTATCAGCCGCCTGCTTGATCTGTACCCCAAAGGGATTCTTTCTGTGGTATCAGACACCTGGGATTTTTGGCACGTAGTGACAGATATCTTGCCTAAGCTAAAGAATAAGATCATGGCAAGAGAGGGCAAGCTAGTCATACGCCCTGATTCGTCGCCTAAGACGCCTGTGGAGATTATCATTGGTGATCCCGAAGCGCCGGTAAACACCCCGGAGCACAAAGGCTTGATCCGGTGTCTGCACGCTATCTTTGGCGCTGAAAAGAACTCGAAAGGCTACCTTGAGTTAGACTCGCACATCGGCGCGATCTATGGGGATAGCATTACTCTGCACTATCAAGAAGAGATTTTGCGCGGACTTGAGTGCATGGGCTACTCTTCAACTAACATCGTGCTTGGCATCGGCAGCTTCACCTACACGTACAATACGCGCGATACGCACGGCATTGCGATGAAAGCGACGGCTGTAGGAGGTTCAGATGGAGTTATGTGCCCTATCTTTAAAGACCCTAAGACTGATAAGGGAAGCAAAAAGTCTCATAAAGGCTTGCTTGCTGTGGTTAAGAATGACGGCGGCTACGAATGCCTGCAAGATACGCAGGGCAGTGTAGAAGGTGACTGCCTGAAAACTGTATGGTATAACGGCGATTTTACTTGCCGGGTGTCTTTTGAGCAGGCTAGGGCGCAGCTAAGATTGGAGGCACGCTAATGGACTTTAAGCGTTACATCAGGTTCTACAGAGAGGGCGTTTTGGTAGATCCTTCTACTTGGGGGGTCAACACTTTCCCGGACGGGCAGAATCAGTTTTGGTTCGCGCCGGAGGAGGACGATGAAGACGAAGATGCTATGCCTGTTCGGGTGGATGTCTCTGCAACAAATCCGGCTGTACTTGATCTGTTAATTCAGATTGCCGCAGCTAGGAGATTAGAAAGGGTTCGCGTGCTATATAAGTACGGCGCTCGTTGCGATAAGACTACGAACGGCACTGTAAGTACAGCTAACGTGGCTAAGATATACACCCGCATACTATCAGGGCTGCATTTGTTTGTGGAGTATCTTGTTCCTCATGATCACGGATGCGTGGATATGGCGTACATTCCCCCCATCCATTTACCGGCTTACGATGCTATTATCTTTCCTGATAAAAGCGCTAGGCACCGTCAAGGTTGGCTAAGGGGTATGGAGAGCGTAGAAGCTGTTAAAGTCAGGGATCAGGAAACAGGCCGCATCACAAAATTTACTCTGCCCGACCTAGACTGTAATAAGAGGTACCTAGTGGTGGATGATATCTGTGATGGCGGTGCTACATTTGATAAGATCGCAGACGCAGCAGAAGAAGCGGGACTACCTTACGCTAACCTAGAACTGTACATAACGCACGGGGTCTTAAGCGGTGAGGCGTTTAGGGTGCTAAAGAGGTACAACCACACCTTTATGACTAACAGCTACGTGCAGCCAGAATCAAACATACTCTCGCAGTTCTTTGAAGACACATTCACTCAGCCTGTGACAAGCCTCAACATCCGCACCAATAGCCTTACCGTGTTTAACGTCTGGGGCCTGGAGTAAAAACCAGGTATCTTTGCGGTTCATAAAGCAGCGCCGCCTTAAGGGATACTAACAAATGTTATGAGCAAAACAAAAACAGAAGGTGTAATGCCTAAGTCTCGGCTGTACCTGTGCCGAATGTGCGGCAAGCCTATACCGGTTAAGCGGGATATGATCATCGGCTTTGGGGATGCGCCGGACAAATATGTAGGTACGTACAGGTACACAGGCTACGGAGCTTTTTGCACCTTACTGCGCCAAACAAAGTTCGATGCGCCAGTGATCATGGACCCTGACGGCTGGGATAGGAGAAACTTTAGATTCTCTTTTTACCAAGAGTGCGTTACGTTTAGTGAGTTTATGCAAAGGCTCCAAGAATCTACTACAGGGCTAAGCGGACTTAGGCTAGCTGCAGCCTATGAGAACCGGGAAGATGAGGTATGGCCTTACCCTAAGTTTGAGTGTGTATACTTGCAAAAAGATTACCTGCAGGAGGTTTAAAGAATGGAAACTAGCGAAAGCGAACTGGAACTACAAAAGGCTGCTGAGCCTTACATGCAGATGCTTAGCGATGGCACGCTTAGTATGCATCAGTGGCGGCGCGGCATTGTCCCGTCAAAAGACAAGGCTTTTGCTGCGCTATATGAAGCGGGGCATCTTATGCGGCGGCGCATGCCTGATCGCCACCTCTTCGATAAGACAGGTGAGGTGGTCTATGAATACAGACTGCCTGCGGAGGACGAATGAGCCAGTTAAAACTACCAAAAGCATCCTACATGCTAGAGGCATCCAAAACGGCTGCGTGGGAATCACTAGTCTACCAGCTACAAAAGCAGGCAGATATCGGGTATACGTGTGCTTTCGTAAACATATCTAGCCGGTGGGAGATGCTCTTTATCGATGTCCTTAGGCGTGATGGGTACACCGTAACACCTACACCAGCGAGGCCAGGTGGGTATCAAATATGTTGGGGTACGGCTGAGAAGGAGCTAGAATGAGCAGTTTTGATGAGCAGATGGCACGGGTAAGGGAAGTAGCAAAGGAGGCAGCTAAGGTATGCAGCATAGGATGCATCATCAACCTTAACCATCTGCTTGGGAAGGTAAAGGTAAGTCCTGCTGCGCACATCTTTCCAAAAGACGACATAGCAGGTGAGGTAAGCAGGGAAAACGCTTGCAGAGACTATCTGCTAACAAACATCCCTTATTTAATTAGCCTAGCTATTTACGCCTGGTACAAGCTGGAGGAAGAATCACGCAAACCGGCTGAAAAGCCCGTGGATGAGCGTCCAGAGATTCACACAACAAAACTAGGCGGAAAACCGTCAGGTGAGCGCCCTACAAATGTGCTCCCTCCTGACCCTACCCTGGGGCTTCAAAAGAATAGACATGAAAAAGATCACACCTAACAAAGAACTCAACCACCTCGCGCAGGAATTTGGCCTTAGTAGAGACGATACGCTCAAAGCTATTGAAGGCAAGACTCTTGACAACTACTTTGAAGTGCTTAAGATGAAAAGGTTGCGTGGAGATTTTCACGGAAAACCTTTGATGATGAGGATTTAGAATGTCGTCAAGCATAAACGAGGACTAAGTAAATGGGCTACACAATCACTGTGCACTACCCAAAGTGCGAGATAGGCGGCTGCTATATCGTCATCTGTCCTTGCTGCAATACTCGGCGCTCTAAAGTAATCAAGCGCAGCTACTACGACAACGGGTTTCATACAGCAACTGACACAAAGGCTAGGCTTCGCAAAGAGGTTGAGGAAGAGGCGCAGAGGTATGAGCGTGAAGGGCTTATATGCAGCAAGTGCATTAAGGCAGGTAAAGTTCCTCCTGAGAACTGGACACCTCCTCCACCTGCCCCGCCAAAGCCTAAAGAGATTATTTGTGTGCCCACAGACTACCTCTCGCCTTCTATAAACCAGCTATGGCGCGCAAGCGGTCCTAGGCATAGATCATTAGCAGACATGACGTGCCCTAAGACTGGTGAGCCGCTGCTGCAGATACCTTACTATGAAGGCCACGTGCATGACAAGCCTGTTTTACCCCTACCTGAGTCACATATTCGTCGTCCTTGGGACACTGATGAGTGGGTGCGTGAGCACAGCAGCTTGATCGATATAGCTTTGCCGCACGAGATAGAGGCGGCAGCTAGACGAGTTTTTATGTCCTGTTACAAAAGGGATGCATCCTCTTACTGGTTTGGATTCGCGCAAAAGATAGGTAAGATTTTCTGGGAAACAGGGCGCGACACCCGTGTTATAGCTCTGTGCTTACTTTGGGCTGCTGAGCAGAAGAAAGTAGGCGGCTGTATCCTTAAATAATACAGGCAAAAATGCTGTATACTTTTAAGGATACAGCTAGGTACCCTTTGGAGGTTATGAGCAAAAACTACTTTTCAGAAAATAAGCTTAGACCTGTGCGGTGGCTTGCATGGTTTCTATGCACGGGGCTGGTATTCATGGCCGAAGAAGTGCTTAGCGAAGGTATAAAGGACGAAGACTGGCGGCTAATCGATAAGTACGACCGAGATGTACTTGCGCAGGTGCGGTGAGAAGGAGCCGGAGAATAGTTAAAATGAAAGAAGAAGACAAGTATTCGCTATGGGTATATCTAGCTTTAACGCTTATACCCTCGACCTACTACGGCGCGTATGTACTCAAAGTAGTCTACGATTGGTTTTTGTACGCGCCGCCGTTTCCAGCAATCAGCATTAACCAGTTCATAGGTGTGCAGCTTGTGCTGGGTTATATAATATTGCGCAACTTGTTTGGTATAGCCAGACCAGAAGAGAGCAACCAAAAAATATTAGCCAGTCTGATTGTATACCGGTGGGTCTTTCCTTCTCTCTTCCTTGGCACGTCGTACGTTTTGCACTGGTGGTTTATCACGCGATGAAAGTAACACATGTAGCCTTAAACGGCACGGCGCAAAACGCACTAACACCTGAGCAGCTAGCGGCTGTTATGGCTAAATACTCAAGGACAGATGAGGGCCTGGAGTCTATTTTAGGCAAAGTAGGGGATGACCCGGACGTAGATAAGATATTTCGCTTTGTGGACTATGGGCATCAATCGATCCTTGATATGGCACCGGCTGCGCTGTTTATGGACGGCATCAGCATCTTCCTCGCCTACCTAGTGTTTGCAAACTGTCCACAAGGGTCAGGGCAAGAAACTTCTACGCGCTACGTTAAGATGAGCGCAGATGGTATTGCAGATCGCAGGGCGTTTGGCATTCCTGAGAAGGATGAGGCGCAGTGGAAAGGCTTTATTGAGACTGCCTTTAAGCAGTACAACGGCGCGTTAGACTTTTGGAGCGACTACGCGCAGAAGAATCCTGGCGTGGTTAAGATCCCTGACGGTGCTAAAGAGCTTGCAAAGCACCGGATCTTGCGTAACTATGCGTTTGATAGAGCGCGCTATTTTTTACCTGTGGCAGCGCTAACTAACGTAGCGATTGTGCAGAGCGCTAGGAACTGGATGCAGCTAACTAACGTGCTGTGCTCTCACTGGTTGCCTGAGGCAAAGGAGCTAGGCGATAACATCATCAAAGCGCTCTCGGATGTGTTTCCGCATCTTACCAAACACTTTGGTTTCAAACAAAGCTACAAGCATTATCTTGTTAGTGAACTGTGGGACGGTATTGCAGGCACAGGTGATGCGCCTTACAGACCAATCATGGAGTTTGATGCTAGGCACGACCTAAAAGCTATAAGGGCTGCCCTAGTGTTTGAGTACCATCAAAACCGCTACGACTACTTAGGGCACCGTGTATCAACTATTCCGATCAAGTTCGGCTGGGAGAGGATGTCTTTTGCTGAGATTCGAGACATGAACCGGCATCGAACTGGTAGCAAGTGGTGTCCTCTTTGGCCTAGAGGCTTCTACTGCGCGGAGGACCAGTTCAAAGGTGAAGGTGAGTCCAGCGCTGAGTTTGCAAAGGCTATTCTAGCGCCGCTAGAGACGGTTGTTACCGGTATCAAGCCAATCAGAGAAGCGCTAGAAAACTCTGAATGGGACGCGCTTGGCTGGCTTAGGCTTGGGCATGAGTTTAAGTTTGAGCACCTGACTACTTTGGATAAGTACATCTACCAAATGGAGCTAAGGACAGGGCCTGGTGCGCATTTTAGGTATGCTGCGCAGTGCAGGGAGTCTGTTAAGGCTTTGCGTGTGCATGCACCAAATATCGCGCGGCATATCAGACTCGGGGAGGCTGAACCAGAATGACAAACACTAAAATCAGAAGCACACTCGATGAGTTTGTGCACCAGATGGCTATTCAGCGCGTAGAGCGCATTAACGACGCACTTGAAAACGCTATTCGTACCCTTAAAGGTATGCCACCATCTGTTAAAGAAATGGTTGCTGCGGGGTGGTATTTGGTCGAAGAAGAGGACGGTAGCGTTTACCTTAATAACGCCAACGAAACACACCTTTTGGTAACTGCGCCCGAGTTCAAAGTGAGGCACTAAAAAAGATGGTTGCTTTAATTGTAACTGCTTACGTTGTGTTTACGTGGCTTACCTTAGGCTACGTCTCTGCTGGGTTCACTTACGCGTACTACCAGATCGCAAAGCAAAAGGTGACGGCATGACAGATTTTGAAGCATTTGCCGCACTTGCCAAGGCGAATGGTCCGATAGGATCGGCCAATCTTGGCACCAATTTGATAGCACTCAACAAGCGCAAACTTGGATGGGAAGTGACCGTGGGTCTTTCCAACGAATGGGGA
>JGI26470J50227_1000834_pt1 | contig 11809 bp, 7 predicted proteins | sample FreactTroBogLake_FD_50227 | JGI IMG/M metagenome (IMG submission 50227) | reverse complement strand
CCGGGTGTCGGCCACCGCCGCGTAGACGGTATCGGGCCGAGGCACGGGCGGAATCTGGCGGACGACCACCGCCCGGCAACCGGCCGCCGCCACGTCCTCGAGGAACTGGTGCCCGTCGGAGTGGGTGCCCGGAAGCGCGAAAAACACAGTTCCTGGACCCGCGTGCCGGCTGTCGAAGGCGAGGTCGTCGACGGCCAGCATTTTCCACGCCGGGTCGTCAGGGACCACCAAACGATCGGGAGGACAAAGCTCGAAGAGGCGGGCCAGAGTCATCATAGAGCCTTGATTCTATCGGCCCCCCTCCCCTTGGACAAGGACGCCCGGAAACCTCTCTCAAAACTCCTGCGGGGAGCCTTGCGCGCGCCTTTTCCTCCCGCAAGCCCTCACGTGTTCCCGACACAATATGGTATTGTCGAGACGTGCCCGAGTATCTGAAACGCCAACTCATCGCCTACATCGGGAACAAGCGCGCCCTGCTCCCCTTCCTGTCTCAGTTGTTCCTCCAGCTGGTTCCCCAAGGAAGGCCGGGGGTCTTTTTGGATGCGTTTGCCGGCAGCGGTGCGGTGGCGCGGCTGGCCCGGACCCTGGGGTTCGAGGTTCACGCCAACGACTGGGAACCCTACGCCCACGTGATGAACCGTGCCTACCTTTCGCTAACCCCGGCCGACGCCGAGGCCGCGTTTGCACCTCTGGGCGGGCTGAAGGTGGTGTTGCAGAATCTGAACCGGCTCACGGCGCCCAAGGGCGGAGAATTCATCGCCCGGTGGTACGCGCCCTGGAACACCGCTACCGCCGACTGGCGGACCGAACGGCTGTTTTACACCCGGGCGAACGCCCTGTGGCTCGACGCCGTTCGGGAGGCCATCGACGAGCTGTGTCCCCTCGACGGTCCTGCCCGAACCCTTCTGTTGGCCCTGCTCGTCTACGAGGCGTCGGTCCATTCCAACACCAGCGGCGTGTTCAAGGCGTTCCACAAGGGATTCGGCGGTCACGGCGGCGACGCCCTTGGCCGGATCCTTGCAAAAATGGAACTCGAGGAACCCGTGCTCTGGGAAAGTCCCCGGGCCGGGTCGGCCTCGGCCCTCGACGCCGAGGTTTTCCTCCGGTGCCGACCCGCCGACCTCGTCTACCTCGACCCTCCCTACAACCAGCACCAGTACGGGAGCAACTACCACCTGCTCAACACCGTGGTCTTGGGCGACAGGTTCGTCCCCGAACTCAAGGCCGGAATCCGGCGCGACTGGGTCAAGACCAAAAGCCCCTTCTGTTCCAAGACCACCGCTTCCGGCGCGTTCGCCTCGCTCCTGGACGCCGCCGACGCGCGGCATCTGGTGGTCAGCTACAACACCGAAGGGGTCGTCCCGTTCGAGGAGCTCTACGCCCTCCTCGACCGCCGCGGCCGGGTCGAACTGGCCGTCAGCGACTACGTCACCTACCGGGGAGGCCGCCAGAGTCCGGGCCGGCGGAACCACAACCTCGAATTCGTGCTGGTGGTCGACACCTCCCGGACCTCCGGAACCGGCAACAAGACCGTCATCGACAGGTTCCTCGCCGAGAAACGCCTGGCCACGGTGCTCAAGGGAGCGTTTGATCCGGTCCGCCTGAGGGGGCTTTTCCCCGGGACGGGAACCACGATCCAGGTCGGGGACCAGGAGTGGGTCACCGAAGACCTCTATCGTTTTCCCGCGCTGCCGGATTTGAAGTCGTTGCCGCTGGAAACTCTTGCCGATGCCGCCGACCGGCTGGCGACCGCTGCTTGCCACCACCACCAAGAGGAGTTCAACGTTCTCCTGGACCTTCTGGCTGCCCTTCCCCCGGGCCCCAACCGGACCCGAAAAGTCCGGAGGCTCGCCTTGGTGTTGCGAAAATTTGCGTTCCGTCAGTACCGGGCCGACTTCGAAGCCGCGCTGGTCAGGGCTCGGTCCTTCGCCGTCGAGGCCGGAGAGCCCCTGCTCACCAAGCTCCTGGACGCCCTCGAACCGGTCGCCTACCAGCGCTTCCAGGCAAAATGAACACCGCTCACCCTTCGATCAGCCCAGTTCTTCGACCGTGTTCTCCATGACCCTCAGGAATTCAAACACCTCGACGGCGTCCTCGTCGAAACTGAAAAGGGCCGCCCGGGCGGCCACGTGGCGGCCCTGGTCGAGGTCCATGCGGATCTCCTTCAACTGCTTCGTGAAGTCATCGATGCTGATTCGCGTGAATTTGTCGTTCCAATCCTTCCACTGGGCCACGGGAATCTTGCCCTCGAGGCGTTCCAGCCAGGTTTGGGCGTCGACGTAGGTGACGGCCAAGGTGTCGAGGTTCTTCCGGCACCGTTCGTAGAGGACTTCCAATTCTTCGGATTCTTCGTCATCGGGGTCGCCTTCGGCTGGGACGCGGCGGCGCATGAAGATGAACAGGATGACGACCCCGATCAGCACGACGATCAGGATCCAGCCGACCCCGGCGCCCTCGGGCATTGGACCGCCGCCTCCCATCGGTACCCAGAAAATCATCGGCGGAGACCAGGCATGATAGACCGTGACCCCGGAAGGTTGGGACGAGGTCAAGGCAGAACCCGAGGCCGCCCGGGGAATGTTGAGCTGTTGGATGCTCTTGAACCCCGAAGAACCGAACGAACTGCCAAAGGACGAGTTCTTGGCCCAAGCCCCGGGCACCCCGGCGACCAGGAACAAAACCAGGAACAGCGAAAAGAGCTTTTTCATTCCTCCAATGTACTCATTTTGTGAGGGAAAACCGAGGGGCCAGAACCACAACGAAGGGGTCCCGTCCGAGGAGGGTCAACCCGCATCACCCGTTCAGGAGTCGAACCCCTCCACTAGAACCTTCAACTCACCCGAGATCTTTTTGTTCGACGCGGCTAGCTTGTCCACGTCGGCGAGCGCTTGGGCGAGGGATTGAGACGCCTCGGCCTGGCCGGCTACCGAGGTTTCGATCCCCCTGCCTTCTTCAATGATCCTTCCCAGGACCAGACGCACCTCGTCCTTGTGGCTGCTTTGCAGTTTCGTCAACTCTCGGATCTTCTCGGTGGAGCTGACCAGGTTCTGGGTCGACGATGCGATGGAATCCGCGGCCTCCTGCTGTTCCTTCATCGCTTCGGAAATGGTTCCCATGAGTGCGGAGGTGCTTTCGATCCTTCCCAGGATTTCCTGGAAGGTTTGTTCGGTACCGGCGGCACCCGCCGCCCCGGCGGCGATCCGCGCGTCCATCTCCTTCAGCACCACGGCGATGTGCTTGACGCTGTTCGTGCTCGTCATCGCAAGCTTCCTCACCTCGTCGGCGACCACCGCGAACCCGAGTCCCTGGTGGCCGGCGTGGGCGGCTTCGATCGCCGCGTTCATCGCCAAGAGGTTGGTCTGGGCCGCGATCTTCGCGATCTGGCCCACACTTTGTTTGACATCCAGGCTAGACGCCTCGATCTCGGACATCGCCAGGGCCAGCCCGGCCATCGCCGATTCTCCCTTGCGCCCACTTTGATCGAGTTCCCGGGTGACGGCATCGGCCTTGTGGGCCATGGTCGAAACCGAAGAGATGCTCGCGGTCAGCTCCGTGACCGCCGCGCTCGACTCCGCGACGGCCGCCCCCTGAACCTCCACGTTCTCGGCCACGGTGACGATCGAGGCGTTCAGCCCTTCGAGCGTCAGCTCCGCCGTGGACAAGGCGGCCCCCTGGTTGCGGACGGCGACGCCGATCCCCTCCTGCTTGGACATGAGCGCCGCCGAAGATTGAACGGCGGCGGCCGCGTGTTCAGCGGTGGATTCCGAGATCCTTTCGACATCGACAGCGGAGCGTTCGACCTTTTTGATCATCGTCTGGAGGTGGGCCAGCATGCCGTTGACGGAACCGACGACCGAACCGACCTCGTCAAACGAGGTCAGGGGAACGCGGTCTCGCAAATTTCCGGCGCCTTGGGCGATCTCGTCGACTTTCACGGAGATCTGACCAAATTGCTGTTTGAGGCTCAGCACTTCCAGGAGGATGAGGGCGAAGGCCCACGCTCCGACCCCGACGACGAAGATCCCCAGTTGCCAGACGACCCGCCCCTCCTGGAGGACCAAGGCGTCTCCGCTGGAGACCGTGGCGCTGGCCAAGGCATCGGAATTCAGCTGCGAATAGTAGTGGGCAATCTCCCGGTAGTAACCGAGGGTGGCCATGGAGGCCAGGATCCCCGTGAGGAGGACGGGCCAGACGCCGATCAGGACCATGCGGGCCGCCAGGCTCAATTCCCGTTGGCCCGAAACCAACGGCCGAAGGTCCAACCGGGCCCGGAGGGGATTGAGGAGCAAGCGGACCGAAGCCAGTTCCTGAAGGGTGGCCATGAAACCGATCACGAGGCTCAAGAGGATCAACAGGGGAACGTCGCCCGGATCGAAGACCTTCAACCCCAGGAGGGCATTGACCGCGAGGGACACGATCAAGGATCCGGTCACGACGACAAGACCAAGAACCGCCAGAAAGGCCGGCAGGTTTCGGAACAGCGCCGAGGCCTTGTCCTTCTCCTGGTCGGTGAGGGCCCTTCCCTGGTCCACGGCGCGGGCGAACCTGGCCAGGGGCCCCAGGTAGAGCGCGAGAATTCCTGCCCCCAGGAGCGTCAGCAGGACGCCGGCCAAGGCGGCCCAAGGGAGACCGGAAAGGAGACCCGAAAAGGTCCGAAGAAAATAGAATCCATAAAAAGCCTGGGACAAACCCAGGGCAAAAACCGAGAAGCCAAAGAAAACGAGAGCGCTTTTTCCTCTGAATTTATTCATTCGGTCATCATAAGTTGTTTTGGAGGGGCGTCAAGGGAGGTCCTCACTCGTCGAGGAGCGTCTCCGCAGGGTCCCCGGCGACCCGTTTCAGCGAGCGCTCGATCTTTCGGGTCTTCACACCGGCGTCGTCGAGGGTGGTCGTCGCTTCCTGCAACTTCTTGCGGGTCTTGTCGAGCAGGTCGCCGAACAGGCCGAACTCGTGCTTCACCGACGACAGGAGTTGCCAGACTTCCCCGGACCGCTTCTGGATGCCCAGGGTCCGGAACCCCATCTGCAGGCTCGACAGGAACGCGGCCAGGGTGGTGGGGCCGGTGACGGTGACCCTGGACTCGCGTTGCAGGCGGTCGAACAGCCCGGGGATGCGCAGCACCTCGGCGTACAGCCCCTCGAAGGGCAGAAACAGGAGCGCGAAATCCGTGGTGTGCGGCGGCTCGAGGTATTTTTCGGCGATGTCTTTGGCGAACGACCGGATCCGGGTCTCGAGGGCGGCCCTGGCGTCTTTCTGGCCCGCGGCGTCGCCGGCGTCGAAGGCGCTCTGGAGGCGTTCGTAGTCCTCCCGGGGAAACTTGGCGTCGATGGGAAGCCACAGCGGTTTGTCTCCGTTCCCGGGAAGTTTGACGGCAAACTCGACGACCTCGGCCCGTCCTGGCCGCACCGCGACGTTGGCGCCGTACTGCCCCGGCGTGAGCAGGTCTTCCAGCAACGCCGCCAGTTGCATTTCGCCGAAGACCCCGCGGTTCTTCACGTTCGACAGCACTTTCTTCAGGTCGCCGACGCCGACGGCCAGGGTTCGCATCTCGCCCAGCCCCTGCTGCACCTGTTCCAGTTGCCGGGCCACCTGGGCGAAGGACTCCCCCAGACGGCTCTCCAGCGACTTCTGAAGCCGCTCGTCCACCGTTTGGCGCATCCGTTCGAGCTGGCGTTCGTTGTGGTCGGCCATCCGGTTCATGAGGTGAACCAGGAAGGCCACGCTGGCCAGAACGGCTGTCAAGAGAGCCAGCACGAAGACGAGCAGGATTTCGGTCATGGCACAATGGTAGCACACCACTGGCCTTGAGGAGACGATGGTGGTATCTTTTCCCCGAATCCAGATGAGAAAGGAACAAACACGACGCTTCGTCGTGTTTCACTTTCCGTGTTTCCCTTTCCGAGAGTCGCCGCGTAGGCGGGACTGAACGCAAAAAGAATCGCCCCTGGTCTTGATCGATGGATACTTCCTAGGGCGGATGGCAGGTTCAATGAACAAGAAAATCCATCCAACGTTCCTGTTGGCTCTGGTCCTGGCCGGTGGTTTCGTCCACGCTGAACCCCTGGTGCTCAGCGTGGACAAGGCCGTCGAGCTGTCGCTGAAGAACAGCCTCGCCCTGAAGGCCGAGGACTATCAGGTCCAGGCGAAACAGCGGAGCAAGGACTACTCCTGGAACGCCTTCCTCCCCAAGACTTCCATCGGAGGGGCGCTCAGCCACCTGAACCAGGGGCCGATCAATCCCCTCACCGGGGTCGCCGGGTTGCCGGCCGCCTTGACGGCCCCCTACCCCAACAACTGGATCGTCTCGGGGTCGTTCTCGACCCAGCTCAACATCTCGCTGGCGCTGTTCGACGGCATCCGCCACACGGTTCTGGACTACGAGGCGGGGCTCATCGAGCGCGAGACGGCCCGGCAGAAGCTGATCAGGGACACGAAGAAGGCTTTCTACAACCTGCTTCTGCTCAAGGAAAACATCACCACCAGCGAAGACCAGCTCGAGACGGCGAAGAAGCAGTACGAAAAGGAGAAGCGCAACTTCGAGACCGGCGTCGGATCGGAGTTCACGATGCTCACCTCCCAGGTGGCCTGGGAGAACCGCAAGCCCGGGCTGGACGAGATGCGAATCGCCGAGGCGGTGGCCGAGTTGTCGTTCAAACAGACGCTGGGAGTCGACCCGGCCACGGACCTCGACATCCAGGGGTCCTTCGACCCGCAAGCGGTGGACCTCGACAGCACCGCGTTGACGAACCTGGCCATCGACCGCAATTTCTCGCTTTCGTCGCTGCGGCAGACCATCGCCATCCAGAAGAACCTCAGGAAGGGCCAGTTCAACCTCGACTATCTTCCGGTTCTGGGTTTCAGCCTCACCGCCGATCCCTCGTTCCAGAAGAACCCGTTCCAAGACCCGTTGTTCGCGAACGTTTCCAACGATTGGAAGCAGACCAACGGCATCTTCTCGGTGTACCTGAGCCTCCCACTCGAAGGGTTCCTTCCCTTTTCGAGCCAGGCGGTCACCTTGGCCAACCAGGACGACGCGATTTCCCAGATGGAGACGAACCTTTTGATGGCCATCCAGGGAACCCAGGTGAAGGTGACCTCGCTGGTGATGCAAGTAGAAAAGAGCCGCAAGTCGGTGGAGAGGCTCACGCTCAACGTCACGCTGGCGGCCCGGGCGTTCCAGATGGCCCAGAAAGGCTACGAGTCGGGAGCCTACGACCTGCTTCAGGTCGAGGACGCCGACACGAAGCTCCGAGAGGCACGGCTCAACGTGCTGGCCGAAAAATACTCCTACCTTTCCGGGCTGTTCGACCTGGAATATGAAACCAATCAAACCCTCACGGCGAAGTAAAATGGAAAAAACGATGAAATCCCTACTGTTCCTGACCTGTGCGGTCCTGTTGGTCGGCTGCCAGAAAGCCGACAAACCCGTGGTCCCCGAAAAAAAGAACCCCGTCGTCCGAATCGAGGTGATGGTCACCAAGCCGACCACGTTCGCCGAAGTGGGCGTCTACTACGGAAAGCTGGCCGGTACCGAGAACGCGACCCTGGTTTCGGTGATCGGCGGCCGGGTCGACGCGATCCACACCGCCGAAGGCGCGCCGGTTTCCGCCGGCCAGTCGCTGGGCCGGGTCAACGCCGAGAAGGCGGGGTCCAACCGCGACCTGGCGGCCCTGAACGAGAAGATCACCAAGGAGAACCTGGACCGCCAGCGGCAGTTCCTCAAGGAGGGCAACGCCTCCCAGATCAGCGTCGACCAGAGCGAGCTGGCGTGGCTGGGGGCCAAAAACGCCCTGATCGACGCCCAGAAGGCCTTGGAAGGGGCGCTGTGCATCACCCCGATCAGCGGGGTGGTCACCCGGCGTTTCGTCGAACTGTACAAGGAACTCCCCCCCGGGTCGCCCACGTTCTCGGTGACCAGCATCGACAGGATGAAGGTGTCCATCGGCATTCCCGAACCCGAAATCGCCGGAGTGACCCTGGGAAACACGGCGGAAGTCACGGTTTCAGGTTCGCCGGGCACCACCTGGAAGGGTAGCATTTCGAGGCTGAGCCACGAGCTTTCCCAGGACACGCTGACCTTTGACGCCGAAGTCACGATCGACAACCCGGGCCAGAAGCTCCTGCCGGGAACGACGGCCACCGTGACCCTCCAGCGCCGCACCCTCGCGAACCAGATCCTGGTGCCCTCGGAGGCCATCCTCGCCAGCGGTCAGGAAACCTTCGTGATGGTCGAGAAGGACGGCGTCGTCCACAAGACCGCGGTGGTGACCGGACCCAGCTCGCGCACCCAGACCGTCATCGTCCGGGGCCTGGCCACCGGCCAGAACGTGGTGGTCGCCGGGAACAACCAGGTTTCCGACGGCGCCCAGGTCGTCGTGACCGGGAGCGCCCCGTGATCAAACTCCTGATCCAGCGCAACCGGGCCGTCTTCATCGGCGCCCTCCTGGTCCTCATCGTCGGCTCGATGTCGTACATGCGCCTGCCTCGGGAATCGTCCCCCGAGCTCAAACAACCGTGGATCTTCGTGACCACGGTCTTCGCCGGGGTGGCGCCCCAGGACGTCGAGTCGCTGGTCACGGTCCCCTTGGAGGAGAAGATCGACGGCCTCGAGGGCATCTCGAAGATCACTTCGGAGAGCCGCCAGAGCGTGTCCTCGGTGGTCATCCAGTTCACCAGCGACGTCTCGGTCGAGACCGCGTTGCGCCGGGTCAAGGAGAGGGTCGACAGCGCGAAACCCGACCTTCCCAAGGACGCCCAGGCCCCCGACGTGCGCGAGCTGAGCTCCTCGGACTGGCCGATCTACATCGTGACGCTCTCGCACCCCGACGGCATCGAGAAGATCGACAAGCTGGCTCAAGACCTCAAGGATAGGCTCAAGCGGCTCAACGGCGTGCTCGACGTGAGCATCGCCGGAAACCTGAAACGCGAGGTGGCGATCGAGCTCGACCCGATGAAGCTCCAACACTACGGGCTCTCGATCAACGACGTCAGCGACGCCGTCCAGGGAGAAAACGCGGCGATTCCCGGCGGGTTGCTCCGCAACACCATCAAAAACTATTCCATCGAGGTCACCGGAAAGATCAAGGACCCGACGATGTTCCAGGACATCATGGTCAAGGCCGGACCCGTGAAGGTGAGGCTCAGCGACCTGGGCACCGTCGCGTTCAAGGCCGCCGAGCCCGACACGTATTCGCGGCTCAACGGCCAGCCTGCCATCTCGCTCGAGGTCAAGAAACGGACGGGGCAGAACATCATCGACGTGGTCGACAGGGCCAAGGCCGAGATCGAATCCTTCCGTCCCCAGTTCCCCCCGGGAACGACGATCACCTCGTCGTTCGACCAGTCGAAGTTCGTCAAAGACATGCTCCTCGACCTCGAGAACAACATGTTCACCGGGTTCATCCTGGTCATGGGCGTCACGATGCTCCTGCTCGGATTTCGCAATTCGCTGTTCGTATCGCTGGCGATTCCGTTCTCGATGCTCATCGCCTTCAGCGTCCTCGAGCTGATGGGAATCACGCTGAACATGGTCGTGCTCTACAGCTTGATCCTGACGCTGGGCATGCTCGTGGACGACGGCATCGTGATGGTCGAGAACATCTACCGCCACGCCCTGACGGGAAAGGACAGGGTTCAGGCCTCGATCGACGCGGCGAACGAAATCGCCGCCCCGGTGTTCTCCTCCACGCTCACCACGGTCCTGGCGTTCTTCCCCATCATCTTCATGCCGGGGTTCATGGGCGACTTCATGAAGTACCTGCCCATCACCGTCATCGTCGTGCTTTCGGCGTCGTTGATCGTGGCGTTCACGATCAACCCCGTGTTCTGCGCCCGGTTCCTGAAGATCTCGCCGAAGTCGGCGCAGCACGTTCTCGAAGGAAAAGGGACGTTCCAGAAGTTCCAGCTCTGGTACGAGGCGACGCTCCGGCGCCTGGTCAAGCGGCCCGGCTGGACGACTCTGGGCGCCTTCGCCGTCGTGGTCATGGGTTTCGTGATGTACGGCCTCATCGGCCGGGAACCCATCTTCTTCCCGAAGACCGACCCCTCGACGGCGGTGATCCAGCTGGAGGCCCGGCAGGGAACCCCGCTGAGCGAGACGAATCAGCTCGTGAAGAAGCTCGAGGCGATCGTCCCCACGGTTCCCGCGTCGCTGGACCACTTCCAGGCCACCGTCGGGTCGAACGGAAACGAGGAATTCCACAAGGCTACGGTGAGGGTGGAGTACAAGCCCTACCTCGAGCGGACGGTTTCCGGGACGAAGGCCACCGAAAACCTCAAGGAATCGCTGAAGGATTTCACGGGCGCCGACCTGAAGTTCGAAGAAATCGACAACGGCCCGCCTTCCGGGCACCCGGTCTCCTATCGGGTCATCGGCCAGGACTACCTGGTCATGGGCGGCATCGCCCAGAAGCTCCTCGACATCGTGAACAGCTACAAGGAACTGACGCTGATCAACAGCGACTACGAGGCCGCGAAACCCGAGGTCGCCGTGGAGATCGACAGGCAGAAGGCCGCCTACTACGGGTTGTCGACGTCGCAGATCGCTTCGACGATCCGGGGGGCCATGAGCGGTTCCACCGTGGGGAAATACAAGGAAGGCAACCAGGAATACGACATCGTAGTCAGGTACGAAAGCGGCTTCCGCGACAGCCTCGACCAGATGCGCAACCTCCAGATCGTGGCCAAGGGGGGCGACAGGATCCCTCTCCAGGCGCTGGCCGACGTGAGCATCAAATCGTCGGTGGGAGTCATCAAGCGAAAGAACCTCCAGCGGTCGGTGGAGGTCTGGGCCGACTTCAAGCAGTCGGTGGAGAACAAGGCCGTGGTCAGCGCCGAGATCGCCTCGAGGATCGCCGCGCTCGACCTTCCCGCCGGGTACCAGGTGGTGACCGGTGAAGGCGCCCAGACCCAGCAGGAGTCCACCGACTTCCTGGTGAAGGCGTTCATCATCGCCCTGTTCCTGATCCTCATCCTCCTGATCATCCACTTCAACTCGCTGATGGACTCGGCCATCATCCTGGCGTCGGTCTTCATGTCGCTGGGCGGGGTGTTCTGGGGCTACGCGCTGTCGGGTCAGGTGTTCGTGGTCATGATGTCGGGGATCGGCTGCATCTCGCTGGCCGGGGTGGCGGTCAAGAACTGCATCGTGCTGGTCGACTACGTCAACGTGCTGATGCGCGAGGGCATGCCCTGGCCGGAGGCCATCATCCAGGCCGGGAAGATCCGGCTTCGGCCGGTCTTGCTGACCGCGGTGACGGCCGTGTTGGGAATGGTTCCCATGGCCTTGGGGGTGAGTTTCGACTTCCACGTCTTCGCGATCCAGATCGGCTCGGAACAGGCCGAGTTCTGGAAGGCCTTCGCCTGGGCGATGATCTACGGGCTGTCCTTCGCGACCATCATGACGTTGGTGCTCGTGCCGACCATGCTGACGCTGAAGTTTCAGTTCAAACAGAAGTTCGCCAAGAAGAAGGCCCTAGTCGCCTGACGGGTACAGGACGGCGACCTCCGAGCGCAACACCTCGGGGGACCCGGCCGGGTCGGGACGCCAGAGCTCCTTTTCCGTTCCCGCCAGGAACCCCACGTCGAGACCCTGGGCGACCACCACCAGCGAAGCCCGGAGCGCGCCGGCGGCCAACGCCGTCGGATCGTCCCCGGGGACCCGAAACAAATTGAGCCCCGCTCCGACGTCCAGGACGCCGCCCACCAAGGCGTCGGCCCCGGCGTCGAAGGCCGACCCGGCGGGCCAGACCACGGTCACCTCGTCGAGGCCGGGGCCCCGGCGCCACCCGTCGAACTTTTGAGCCAGGGC
>JGI26470J50227_1000833_pt1 | contig 11821 bp, 3 predicted proteins | sample FreactTroBogLake_FD_50227 | JGI IMG/M metagenome (IMG submission 50227) | reverse complement strand
TTCAACCCATCAAACTTTTCAACTGCGGATGCGCAGAGTTTGATGAACCCGTATCTGAATGCGTCCCTTGCTCCTCAGTTGGCCATCCAACAACAGTTGCAAGGCGCTAATCAACAAGTTCAAAATGCGCAAGCTGCACAAGCTGGCGCGTTTGGGGGTTCTAGATTTGGCGTTCAGAACGCTGCAACCAACTTAAACAATCAGTTGGCCAATCAAAATTTGATTGGCAACGCCTACAACACGGCATTCAACAATGCTCAAAACCAATATAACACCCAAAACCAACTGAATGCTCAACAGCAACAGTTTGGCGCTAACTTAGGTATGCAGGGCCTCAATACGGCCTTGTCTGCCGCCAACACAATGGGTACGTTGGGTAACAACCAATACAACCAAAACCTTGGAATTATTGGATTGCAGAATCAGTTGGGCGGTCAGCAACAACAGCAAATTCAGAACGTTGACAATACGCAGTATCAGAACTTTTTGAACCAGCAGAACTACCCTTATCAGCAGTTGAACTTCATGTCCAACTTGATCCGTGGTTTGCCAATGACTCAGCAGTCTGCGTCCGTGTATCAAGCGCCCCCAAGCACTTTGTCTCAAGTGGCAGGTTTGGGTTTGACCGCCGCAGGTTTGGGGGCATTTAAAGCGTCGAAAAAAGGTGGGCAGATCAAAGAAAGAAAATCTGAAGGCCTTGCCGATTTAGCAATGGCTAAAATGGAGAAATCTAAATGAGCAACATCGCTTCTCCAAACCAATTAAATATGTTGGACGATGCGTCGCTGACCAAATACGCGGCGGCACAAAAAGCTGCGGGTAACATGGCCAACTTTTCTTTGGCGTTTCAAATTAGCAACGATCGCAGTCGCATGAGACAGCAAGCCGCAGCGCAAGCAATGGGTGGGGCTAAACCTCCTGTGGCAGATGTAGATTTACAACAAATGGCGGTCAACGCCAACCAAGTTCCCAATACACCTACGGGTATGCCCCAAGCCGGAGCCGGTTCTGTAGGCCAAGCGCCCGAAATCCAAAACGCCGCCAGAGGTGGCATGCTCCCCGAGAATCAAGGTATTGGCACTTTGCCTGCAAAGAATCTTGAGAAGTTTGCCGATGGCGGTATTACGGGTCAAAGATACGCTGATAAAGGCGCTGTTGAAAGTAGTAATCCTGACTACCAACAAATGATTATTGCAAATGCAATTGCAAACCACGTTGATCCAAAAACTGCTTTGGCTATTGCGGGGGCTGAAGGCCGTATCAAAAATCCTAAATCTTCTGCTACAGGTTTTTACCAAATCACGGACGACTCATGGCAACGCTATGGGGGCAATCCAGATAAACGAAACGACCCCGCGGAACAAATCCGTGTGGGTACTAGGATGTTGGCAGATAACACGCAACAGCTTGCCAAAACATTGGGTAGAGCCCCAACTCCAAGCGAAGTATATGCAACGCACTTTTTAGGCGGTCCGACAGGAACGGCGTTGTTGCAAGCGGATCCTAGTAAAAAAATGAGCGACTTCTTAAAAGAAGTTACGCCCAGTAAAGCAGATAAAATCATTAGCTCTAACCCAGAAGTGTTGGGTAAGAACGGTGAAAAAACTGTGGGGGATGTTAAAGATTGGTCACAAAAAACAATTGCTAAAAAACTAACTGACTTGATACCTATTGGCTCTGCCCAAGCAGGAACAGTACCCAGCGGTGGTCCCACTATTACTCCTACGGTATCAACACAACAGTACCCCGGCCCCGGTAGGCCCACTTTGGCAAATGACTGGGATAATCCAGCGCCTCAATCTGTGAGTGGTCTTGGGAATCTTGCGTCTACACAGCAATATCCGGGCCCCGGTAGAGCTGCTCCGGCAAATGATTGGGATAATCCTGCACCGCAATCTGCGGGTATTGGTAGCCTTACATCTACACAAGCGCCTACATATACGCCTGAAGGCGTGGAAGCCATTGGTCAACGTTTGGATCAAGCCCGAGAAGAGCTTAAAAATATGCGAGGCCAAGGTTTTGTGCAGCGTCAAAAAGATCCCAATGCGTCGGTTAACTACCAAAATGCAAAAGACTTGGTGGCTAACTTGCAAAGAACGTATGAAGAAGGTATGGCATCTGCGCATCCTGAATTGACTCAGGCAGCTATGATTGGCAATCCCGCCAATCCACAAGGCGGTACTCGTGTTCTTCCTGCTACTGCGCCTTATGCACAACAAGTTGCACAAGATGTGGCTACGCCTGATATTGCTAAACAAGCAGGCGCAAAGTACGATGCGACGTGGGGGCCCGGAGCCACTGTGGGCGATATGGATGGCGCTCCTTCTCCCGCAACAGCCGCTGCTACCAACTATGATAAAACATGGGGTCCCGGAGCTACCGTTGGCGACGTAAACAATTACACAGGCCCAGATAATGCACCGTCCACAAAAGACATTGGTAAAAATGTAACTGATACATCTGGCAAAGGTGGCCGCGATTGGAACGACTTCTTGTTGAATCTCGGTCTTGGACTCATGGCAGGCAAGTCTCCCTACGCTTTACAGAACTTGGGTGAAGCAGGTATTGGCGCTCTCAGACAAGAGCAAGAACAGAAGAAAATGGACCTTGAGCAACGTAAACAAGATGCGCTTGAAGCGTTGCAAAAACAACAAGGTCAGTACTACGGCGCTTATGCAGAAGCGATTGGGCGCGGGGCCAAAGAGAAAAACACACAGCTCGCGGTTGACCAAATGATCGAAAAAGAATTGTCTTCTAATAAAATGTTATTTGACCCAGCAGCTAGAGAAATTGAACGTAGAAAACTGCAAGGCATATACTATCCACAGTATGGAATTACCGGTACAATGCCCCAAGTGGACACATCAGGATTTAAGTTTGTTGGGTCACGTCCCGGCCCCTAAAAATTAGGAATTACGGCAATGCCAATCTATAGCGTGCAAGGGCCCGATGGCCGTATCCACGATTTTGAAGGCCCCGAAGGTGCTTCGCAGCAGCAAGTACTGGCCTTTGCCGCTCAGCATTTTGCCGAATTACCTAATAAAGAAGAACCAAAATCTGGTCTGGGGGCGGCATTTGAACGCGGCCTTGAGTCATACTTATCGCCTTCTTTAACCGCACTACAAGGCGCCACCCCGGAATCAGCTTTAGCAGGATTAGAACGCGCTAAACATTTAGAAGAAACCAATCCAAGCCAAGCATCCCTTGCAAAAGTAAAAGAAGCTTTTAAAAAAGGTGTGTTGCCGGGAATTGGCGAAGTCGTTCGTGAGGTACCTTATGCACTTGCGGAGCAAGCCCCAAACTTAGCCAGTATGGGTGTTGGTGCTAGATTGGGCGCTATGGCCGGAGCACCGTTTGGCGGTGTGGGAGCGATTGGGGGAGGTGCTTTAGGAGCTTTGGCAGGGCAATTTGCAGCTTCGTATTTGCCCCAAGCAGGCGGAAACATTGAAGAACAAGCGCAAACCCAACAAGAACGCGGGCAACCAATAAATATCAATGCTTTAAAAGCATATGGAACAGCAGTTCCCATGGCGGCTGCAGATGTAGGGCTTATGCACTTCATTGGTGGTCGAGGTTTGATGTCTAGATTGTTGGGTACCCCAGAAGAAATATTAGCTAAAAAATCTGCAACTGAAGTTGAAAAACTCGCACAAGAAAAACTATTGCCAACACTACTTAAAGGAACAGCAAAAGGATTTGCCGCGGAAGTTCCTACGGAAATATTGCAAGACATTTTGCAACGTGCTCAAGCAGGTGAAGATTTAACAAGCCCTGATGCTCTGCAAGGCTACGGTGAAACGGCGTATCAAATGGGACTTTTGTCCCCTCTTGGTGCGTTTGGGCGTTTATCTGAAAAAGCAGAAGCTCGGGGACAATTACAAACTAAACAACTTGAAGAGCAAAAGCAGCAACAAATCCAAGCGCTCAAAGACCAACAAGCTGCCGAAGAAGCTGAAGCCAAACGCAAACAAGACCCTGCGTACATGGCGCAGTTTGTGCAGAACTACGAGACGCTTCAAGACCAGTACAAAGAACTGCAAAAGCAGACCAAAAAGCCTGACATGAAGACGGCCCTGCCGTCCGACATCGAGCAGTACAACCAAAACCGTGAGCAACTGTCGGCCCTGCGCAAACAGTTAGCGGCAGACTCGCAAGAATATTTACAGTTACGCCCACAGTACAACCAGTTAAAGGCGCAACAAACCCAACAGGCACAAGCTGCTGAAAACCAACGCTATCAACAAATGGAGTTGGCAGGGGCACAAAATCAGCCAACTGCTGACACGGCATATTATCAGGCTCCGCAAGGAACGCTGCCCGGTATCCAACCTGCAATCAATCCGGTTACTGGAGAACCTGTTGCAAAGGAACCAGAGAAAGCTGACCCACGCAAACTGTACGAGCGCGTACAAGCGCTGCAACAAGCCAAGGATGAACACCAGCAACAAGAGAATGAAATTGTTGCCAACGGAGACCCTGAAGCCTACGAAGCATTTGTTACGCGCCGCGAAGCCGTGGACAAGGCGCATGCTGACGCCGTTAAAGAACTTAAAGAAGCTGGTGGCTACACGCCAGAGCCAAAGCATCCTTCTGTTGTGGCTCAAGATGCATACAATAAAGCCGTAGAAAAATGGCAACAGTCCAGTGGCGCAGGCACCCCCGGCTACGATCCCGAGAAAGCCGCCAAGCTATACCCCGCGGTCAAAGCGGCCAAGGAGCACTTGGAACAGGTTGTTAACCAGTATGGCGTTGCTCCAAGAGGTGGAGAACAAATGGGCTTTGACTTTGGCCCTAAGTCTGAATTCAAAGAACAGCACATTACATCCAAGGAAGAGGCCGCAGCCAAACGCTATAAGCCCGGAGCTGCACAAGCAGAGTCTGAAGAGCAAGCATATCTTGAAGAGCAACGCCGTCAAGAAGAGCAAGCCCGCGAAGAAGCACGCTTCCAACCCACATTCTGGCGCAACAAGCAAGAAGATCTTAATGAAATGGGACGCATTTCAGAGCGTGAAGGCCCTGAAATGGACTTTAGCTTGCGCCCACCAGAAACACCCGGCGGCACTGCCGCTATGGGGCAGATGCAACAAAATCTCCAAGGCATCAAGCCCGGAGAAGGACTCTTGCACACAGCAGAAGAAAGAGCGCCTGCACGCAAGTCTCCCACAGAACCCTATCGTGGTTTGTATGCATCTTCAGTAGAAGGCCCCGAGTATCAAGCGGATAGAGCGCGTTTGGAAGAACGCTTGGCACGAGTCATGTCAGACCACGAAATGCCACAAGAGACATACGCTTTACTGCGTCGTGCTGAAGAAGCCTTGGCCGTGCCCAATCCCGATCCTACCTTCATGCGTACGTTGGATGAGCAACTCACAGAAATTGAGAGTGGTCGTGAAGGCATGCCCCGCAAGGGCGCGCCAGTTGGCACACAAAAGCTGCAAGCGTTACCAATAGGCCAGACTGCTGTTAGCAAAATAGTTCCCAAAGAAAATGTGTTGCGTGGGCCAAGCGCTAAAGTTAAACCTTTGTCTCGTCAAGCTGAGCTTGAAGAGCAGTTGCGCACCAGTGAGCAAGCTCGCGGTGAAGGCCCTGTCAAAGAAAAACAACTGTCGTTATTCCCCGAGGAAGAAGAAAAACTGGGTACGGTCAGGGCCAACCCAGCACAATTCCAACGCTTCTTAAACAGCGACAAAGTTAAAAAATTGCGCCAATCCCTTGATAAAGACTTGGGTGAATTGCAAAAATTAAGTACTGTTGATGAGCTTAGAAGTCGTGTAGAGGAGTTGACTAAACAAGTCAACGCAATGGAGTCTGTGAATCTTGAGTACAAGCAAGCACAGCAAACGATCAGACACCAACGCGATGTTGGCAAACAAAGACACGATGTCACCCAGTTAAGCCAAGCCTTGGTCAGCGGTGTGCTTAAACGCATGGACTTGCAAGGCAAACTTGACGAGCTAATTAAAGAGCGCACCGAGATTGAACAACAAGCCAAGGCCAACTCAATTGGTGGTTGGGAAGGATACGATCCTGACTTGTTTGCCAACTTGAACCATGTTCAAGAACAGTACCAAAACGCAGTCAACGAAGTGGCTGTGATGCAAGGCGCCTTGTCTACGCTTGAGGGTCGCCTTAAAGTTGAAGAAGCAAAGATCAAAATTGCTAAACTCAACCCACTAACAACACCCAAAGCAGCATTTGAAGCGGCAAAAAAAGAACTTGAAGCTGCTCGTGAAGACCTTGGCCGCGCACAAAAAGAAGCATCTGCTGAAATTCTAGCCAATAAGGATAGAGAAGCTCGTGAGCGTCGTGCACGCGAAGCCATCCAAGACGCCGAAACCAAACGTTTAAATGACCAAATAGCTAGGGCTAGACAAACACGCCTCGAGGCCATGTATGGCGAGAGCGTTCGTGGTACCGAATACCCGATGATTGAAGAGGCCAGACGTTTGGCCCGTGAAGACATTGAACAAGAGAGGTATCGCAAACCTGCTGAAAGCAAAGAAGAGCAGAGTGCTCGCGCGAATCCAAATGGCTACTTGGCTTATTTGCGTGGGCAGATTACCAAACTTGAAAAAGTAATGCAGAACGCATACCAAACCTCTAACGAGGCGCGGATGAAACCCATTGAAGAGCTGCGTAAAAAAGCTGACGCTCTTAACAAACAGTACAGAGAAACTGAATCTGCGGATGCTAGAGAAAAAATGTTGCCCCGAATTGAGGCCGCAGAAAAAGAATACGACGAAGCTGTTGACAGAATGTCCGTTATGCCTCTCACATGGAAGGGTATGGCCAAGCAGCAAAACGACTTACGTAAGCTGTACATTGCTGCCGAACGTATTGAAGACCGTATACAAGCCGGTGATTTGGTACAACCTGAAGCACGCCGCGCTCCACCAACAAAGAAAAAAGAGCCAAAGAACCAAGTTGCAAAAGCTCAAAAAGTTGTTAACGAACTCAAAGATAAACTCGAGGGTTTGGATGTTACCCAAGAAGACAAACGCACCAATCTTGAAAGTCGTTTGTTAAAGGCAACAGACGTTTTAAATAAAGCCAAAGAAGCAGAAGCCGCTAAAAACAAAGTAGAAACAAAAGCTGCAAAAGAGCGCGCCACAGCGCCCAAGCCTTCAGAAAAACCTTTAACTAAGACTGACATCAAGGAAGCTACCCAACAAGGGGGTACTGTATATACCGGCAAAGGTGTAGGCGAAGAGCTGCAAAGTAAAGTTGCCAAAGAAGTTAAGACAAAAGAGATTGTCGAGAACGAGAACAAGTACAAAGAGCTAAAAGCCAAAAAGCCCTCAGAATTAAACGCAATGCAAAAAGCGTTTATTGCAATGTATGAGTACAAGTACGGCGGTGAAAAAACCGGCTTGGCTGACAAAATATTAAGTGCTCCAGACAAAGGCGTTTTTAGAACGACTACCCAAACTGGCGCAGGGATGAAAGAGCAAGAAGTTCAACGTCTTGCCGATCGTATTCTTGGTGACTGGGCCATTACGCCTGAAGTGAAAATTGTGGCAGATGAAAAAGGCTTGCCCCAAGCCATTCAAGACCAAGCCGCAAAAGATGGCGTGACTGGCCAAATACCGGGCGTATACGACCCCAACACAAAAACAGTTTATCTTGTAGCCAATAATCTGCACACTGGTGAAGATGTTGCATTGACAATTGCCCATGAAGTGGCCGGCCACTTTGGTCTGCGCGAAATGTTAGGCGATCAATACAAGTCAACAATGGACGACATCTACAACGGCAATGAGTCTGTTCGTGAAAAAGCAGACGCCAAGATGGCACAAAATAAAAACTTGAGCCAACAAGTTGCTACCGAAGAGGTACTTGCCGATTTAGCTGAAACAGGCCCAACAGCCCAAGACAAAAGCGCCTTTCGCCAAATCATTGACGCTATTAAAAAGTGGTTCAGAGATACCTTTGGTATTCCCCGCGTGACAGACGAAGAAGTCCGTCAGATTGTTGCCAACGCTAGAAAGTATGTGCAAGAAGGCAAAGGCGGTAAGGGCGGAGCTGTTGATAAAAGCGGTCCAGTATTTCGTGTAGAACCAAAATACAACAATGCGGACTATGCAAATATTGGTGCAATAGCTGACAAGTTCATTGCCAAAGAAAAAACTTTTGCGGAAAAAATTAAAGCCAACGCTACTGGTTTGGCGTTTGAGACTCAGTTGGTTGACCGGTTTGCCGGATTTGAGCGTCTTGCCAAAACAATGGAAGCCTTAAAGGGCTCGCAGATGATGTACTACTTGCGCATGTATGACCAGCGCATGAACTTTGTATCCCAGTCTGTAGCTAATGGCGCCTTGCGTATCAATGAAAAAGTGCGTGCTGATGGCCGCAAAGAGTACATAATTGAAAGCAAAGCAGGCCCAAGTCTCAAGTCTACTGTTCAAATCCTCAAAGAAGCTACGCCCATCGTGGGTAACGGCGAAGCTGTAAACAGACTGTTTACGCTCTATATGTCGGCTATTCGTGCCAAGGACAAAGGCTTTGATGCACTACACTTTGGTAACAATATAACTGAAGCCGAACTCAACCAAGCCAAGCGCACAATTGACGCCGACCCCAAGCTGAAAGATATTTTTGATCGTGCAAGGGATCAGTACAACCAGTACAACCGAGACCAAGTTAACTTTGCGGTTCAGTCAGGCGCCTTCTCCAAAGAGTTGGCTGCACGTTTGCTCAAAGAAAATGACTACATTCCTTGGTATCGCCAACGCAACGGCGTGGCTGAGTTGATTATTGGTAACGAAAACCCAATCAGGGTTGGTAGTATTGCCGAACAGCCTTACTTACAAGAGTTGGTGGGCGGTGATGCGCCAATTCTAGATTTTATGACCAGTTCGGTTCAGAACACAAACATGATCGCAGACATGGGCCTGCGCAACTTGGCTACCAAGAACGCTGTGTTTGAGTTGATGGACATGGACTTGGCGCACATCAGCAAGAAAAAGATCAGCGGTCCTGATGTTGTTAAGTTTAAGGTAGACGGAGAAGACCGCTACGCTATTGTTGAAACCGATAAAGTTGGTGTACCTGCGGACATTCTTATTAAGGGTATGGAAGGCATCCCAACTCAGATGCCTTTTGCTTTACGTATCATGGGCATACCCGCAAAATTATTGCGTAAAACTGTCACAGCATCCCCCTTGTATGCGGCCAAGCAGTTGTTCCGTGACTCTTTGGCAGCTCCTATTTTGGCTGGTGCGGACTTCACCCCGGTACTAGGTTCACTCAAAGAAATCAATAGCGCTACTAAAGCTACGCTTGAACAACGGGGTATTACTGGCGGTCAAGTATTTACTGGGACAAATGAAGATTTGTCGAAAATACTTAAAGACATTGTCAATGATAAGCCAGGATGGCTCAACAGCCTATCTAAATGGGAAGCCATGTCAATGGAAGCGGATGCTACCACAAGACGCGCTCAATACAACAGCTACATTCAACAAGGTCTTTCTGAGATGGAAGCCACGTTGATGTCGCTTGAGTCCATGAACTTTAACAAGCGTGGGGCGTCTCCAAGTATCCATATTGTCAACTCCTTGATACCGTTCTTTAACGCCCAGATTCAATCTTTGAATGTGCTCTACAAAGCGTTGACCGGCAAGTTGCCATTCAGTGAAAAGCTGAAGATTCAAGAAAAGCTTTTGACTCGCGGAGCGATGATGGCCGCAGGCACCTTGGCCTACGCCATGATGATGCAAGACGATGAAGCGTACAAGAATGCAACACCTGACCAGAAGTACAACAACTGGTTTGTTCGCGTGCCCGGAGTTGACGAGCCTGTGCGCTTACCCATTCCATTTGAGGTTGGTTATATCTTCAAGGCATTGCCTGAAGCGCTCTACAACACAATGGTCAATAAGCACGGTGGGGAAGAAGCCGTTGAAGCGTTTAGCGGAATCATGAAAAACTTGATTCCCGGCGGTACATCGTACGGAATCCCACAAGCGCTCAAGCCTGCAATCGAAGCAGGGCTTGGCAAATCGTTCTACACCGGTCGAGACATCTTGACTCAGCACGAGAAGAGCTTGTTGCCAGAAGAGCAGTTCAGAGCAAACACGACAGAAGCAGCCAAAGCATTTGGCAAAGCAACTGGCTCGTCTCCGATTATTATTGATGAGTTGGTGAGGGGTTATACGGGTACGCTAGGATTGGCGTTTTTGCAGGCCGTTAGTATGGGCATACCCAAAGGCGCTTCTCCGGAGCAAACCGCAATGCGGTTGTCAGAGATGCCTGTAATTGGTGGTGCTTTCCAACCTAATGATGCAGGCGGTATTATCAGTAATGTGTATGACCGCATGGACAATATTAAAAAAGTTGCAAATACCGTAGATGCTTTGATCACTAAAGGGCATAAGGCAGAAGCGTTGGACTTGGTGCAAAGAACTGGGAACGCTTATGCAGCATCCGAAGTTGCCGACTACTACACAAGCACGATGAAAGAGTTGACATCGTACGAAAATGCTGTGCGTGCCAGTAACCTGACGCCAGAGGAAAAGAGAAAAAAACTTGATGAAATAAAGCAAAACAAGATTAAGTTTGCTAATACTGTACGGGACGCTACAGATAAAACAGTACACCAATAAGCCCGTTTTTAATACCCACGCGGGCTTTGGCATAGAAAAGCCTGTACTTCAAGGCTTGTTGGAGGCCGTCTCGTTTGACGGCCTCCGTATCTAAACAGGGGACAAAGAACCCCTGTCCGCGTTCAAGCCGCTTCCACGGATATTGCACGCGCAATGACATCGTTTGTATCCTCTTCACGACGACTAATCTTCATGGTTGACACACGCATTTGTGGACCATTGGTCTTAGCCATCATATCTTTCTTGGACACATACCCAACTGTGTAGAGCTTCTCCATCTGACGCTTGAAGTCTGTATACCCAAAGCTCATGGATGAGCAAAAGGATTTGAGCAAACGCTCTTCAATATAGAAGTCTTTGCACCCGGGTGTGATGCCATTCTCTACGCGCCCCATGACGTTGGATTTTGTGGTGGCCTTATCAATCATCGAACCGTCACCCATTGCGGCTGAAAGACCACCTTTTTCGCCAAAGTTGATGATTACGAACTTTCCCCAGTATTCACGGATGAAGCCGTTGAGGATATCTTCAGCAGTACGCTTGTTGCCCCTGACGTTGCTACGCATATAAGTGATACGAGCTTGCAGAGCATTGATGATTTCATTCATCGGGAACTCTGCCACATCTGCGTGTTGGCTGTTCATCAAGATACCGGCTGACACCATAGCGCCAATGCCTGCCATCCAAAAGCGCTCGTCATTGGTAGCACCGAAGTCTTTGTACATTTGCTTCACAGCATCGACCACCATCTTGGCAACCATCGGGGTATTATCCACCATGTATTGCGCCAAGAGATGCCCTGCAACTCCATAGTTTTGAGAGATGGCTTTGATGACTTCGATCTCTTCAGAAGTCCAAGAGAGTTCTGAGTCCATCACAAACTCGATCAAGCGTCTCAACTCACCTTCAGCCGCGTGTTTCCTGTCTCCAGTTAAGGTGTCTACCACGTGGGTATTGGATGACATGATCGCCATACTCATCCATGTTGACAAGTTCAAGCGCTCTTTGTTGGAGCCTGACTCCATACGCTCTTTGCCACGACCCTCTGTCATGTCCAGTAAGAACTCGGGGAACCATTCAAAGTCGTTGCGGTTCTTGGATGTGATCTCGTCTGTAATCAGAGGGCAACTGTTAAGGAGCCCGAGTCGCTGTTGCATTGCAACAGGAGAAGTTCCCTTTCCCGTACGATAGTGTACTGGGTGACCCCACACAGACGC
>JGI26470J50227_1000832_pt1 | contig 11822 bp, 29 predicted proteins | sample FreactTroBogLake_FD_50227 | JGI IMG/M metagenome (IMG submission 50227) | reverse complement strand
CTACCTGTTTATAGTTAAATCGATTACTGCTTTAATAGCAAGACACAATAACAGAAATATAACAAGTGAGAATAGTATGGTAATCACCGCACTCATTCTTCAACTCCAAAATGTTGTTTAATCTTCTCGTTCATAATTTATAACTCAACATAATGTCAGCAACACCATTATCTCGCACATTTAATGGCCAGACTTCTTTAACTTGGTTAGATAATCCACTATCAATCTCAACCCACACTTCAGTTTCTTCACCATTGGCATAAGTTTCTGGCCAATCTTTAATGTATTCCTTTAACTGGCGAACAGTTAATCCGTTTGTTATAAGTTTTTTCATTCTTCTTCTCCGAAATGTTGTTTAAACAGGTCGAGCCGGATACTGTTATCTTTATACACACGAGATACTTCAACACCGTTCTCTACTACGGTGGTCATATCATCCCAGATGATGGTAGCACGATAGTTTAACTCTGGCTCGTTCATTCTTCGAATCCTAAAACTGAAATTTTCTTAACCATATCACCTAACCGTAGTTCCACAGATAAACGACGCTCGTCTCCGTTAAACATTCCGTCGCTAACTACAGCCGTATTGGCGATTTCATTAAACAATAACTCGGCGAACTTATCCAAGTATTCTTCAGGAGTATAGTTGTCTATCATTTCTCTGCCACTATCGTCCCATAATGTAAATCCTATGCCAGCATCAAGAGCAAATCGTCTAATCTTCTCGTTCATACCTTATCTCCACTATCATATACTAATTCTTGATAAGTCACACGATTAAATACTTTATCAATTAGTTTTACTGTTTCACGTTCACGCAATCTTTTTAACATACCACCAAAATTGGTAGAGAATAGTGTTTCCTTTGTGCCATCGGTATAACATATCACATACTCTTTAATCCGCTCGTTCATCACATGCTCTCCACTAGCATTAATACAAATGCCAAGATCAGGGCAAACTCAACGTGTCCTAACAAAGCCAATAAGGCTACGATTAACCAAGGCATATAGATCTTTCTAAGTTTATATAAAGTTATTATACTACGATTGATCTATTTTGTCAAGTTCATGCCCCCACTTGAGCCACCAATATGTATAATTTTTGGGCGAGAGTTCTGCGCGGATTGAGTAAGCATAGCCATAATTGTATGGGTCAGCACTACGATGCCAACTAGGACTTTCGGGTATGGCATTAGCCATTATCCATTTGCCCATTTCAGTTTGTTGCCATTGCCAAATTGGTTCGGCGACCATTAAGTCCGGATCTTCAACGTCGCCCATTCGAATCTTGTGACATACCACAGTCAAAGGACCGTGCTGTTCAATATGCTCTACTGTAGTAAAGTCTCCGTTGGGCAAAGGTAATATGGTATCTTTCAATTAGGCCACATCATCCTGTACATGGTGTGGAGTTTTTCATCCCTGAACATGAGTACCACTTGTCGTTTACTATCAATACCGCCTGTTTGGAAGGGCAGTTCAGCACCAAACCATTTACCAGCCCATGCATTAGGATACAGTTGCGAATACATAGGTCCAAAGGATTCTCTACACCAATTGACTTTATCTCGTAAATCTAGAGTAGTATTTCCAATTAGTTCAGCTATCCAACCTTCTTCCTTTAGTTGTATAGCTATACGCATATCTTCTCGTTCTTGTGTTATTGCCATATTATGTTCCTAGCTCAAACCATGTGTAGTCTTTACTATCTCTAAAGTATATCTTGTAACTGCTAATCCACCAACGAGGTCCCGGAGGTCCAAAACTCTTATTCAAAAAATCAACTAGCTCTAGAGTAATAGACTCCAGCTCAACTACATCGTATGTGTGTTCTATTATTAAATCGTCATGCAACGGAATCATACTGTTCCCCAGCGTAACTTAAACCAGTTGGCATCTTTGGCGCTTTCAAACATGAAATCACGCCCATGTCGCTCATAGGCATGCCTGCAGTTGTCTTTGAGCCAATAGGTAATATCAACAGCATGATTGTTATCTACAAATCTAGACAGTATCACTCTAGTCCATCCTAGATTTTCTAGCATACTCCAACGTACCTCTCTATCAACGGATGCTTGGAACTCTTTGGCTTGTGCTTCTATTATTTCCGCCTCCAGAATAACGTTTTGTTTTTCGATCCATTCAGCCATATTGGCCATAACTTCGGGACTGTAATTATATACACTCATGACCACCTCAACATGAACCAAGTGTAATCTTCATCGCGATCAAAGATATAATACACAGTATCAAGAGCTCCCCGCGGGCCATTGTGATCAACCCTATACCTAAAGACTTCGCGGCAACGCTGGCCATATTGTCTCGGCGACTCCAAATGCTCGACAGGCAAGGAACGCTTGGCATTCCAAAACGCACGGTTAAACCCATCGTCTAACACACTGACTCTGATCATGGATTTTTAATTCTGTCAATTATAAAATCGTTTGCATTACCAAACTCCCAGCCTTGGGGCGGCCATACTACTCTATTCTTTTCTCTACGATAGATAGTGGTCAACCAATACCACCGCTTGCGAATCCTAACAGGTTTCCAAGTAAAGTACGGTTGCCATTCACCTTCAGGACCTCTATAATTTATCATTGTTTGTTTAGCTCGGTATCCCGCTCCCATCATTAGGCCCACCTCAATGCAAATAGTGTAGCATACTTCTCTGTGTGGAATGTAAACACAACCTTGGACTGTACATGATCAAAGGTTTCCCATTTACTGGGATGATAGGCAAAGTCAAAGTCCTGGCCCTGAACTATACCTTGATCACGTAGCTCGTTAACTATGTCCATGCACTCAGTAACAGTCTTATTGTCTAGTTCTACTACGACCATGTCCTGTGTTTCTCCGCCACCCACTCTAAGCCATCATATTCGCCAATTTCCCATTGAACATCAGCAGGAATCTCTACGATCTTAAGCGTACAGAATCGATTGTTGGCTGCTTCGCCGAGCTCTTCAAGTACTCTAATTAAGAAAGGATCATCACGGGCAATGTGGCGATCATAAAAGTCTGGATCAGTAATGCCAGCAAGCTCTTTATAACGATCTTCAGCAGCCTTACTGAGTCCAAACCCACCATGCTGGGTATTGATCACCACCCGACGGATGCCACGGATCTCTTCTATCAGTTGTTTATTGTTCATCGGTGTCTTTGTTTATTTTGGGAATCTGATCGCTCCAACGCAGGATAAACCATTCGCGATGTGCTTCTTTCTTAAACGACCAAAGATTTTCAGTCATGTTCATACCCACACCCTCTTCCTTGGCCCATGCTGTCATCTCTAACAGTAGCTCATCACTAAGTTGACCTTTTTCAAAAGCCAATCCGGGTAGGCGAAACATGCCAACTTCTACGTTTTTCATAGGACGATAGGTGTTTCAGGAATAATAAAGATCGGCATACGATCTCTGTAGCCCTCGAACACATACTCATTATCGTTAAGTTTAGTTAACAGCACGGAAAGATCCTTTGCAGGACAAGTTCCGGGTATTCGATTTTCTCCGCTGATTAATAGATACTCCAATGTATCTTTTGGAGTGTATTCTTCCTCGGCAGTTGTCTGAAAGCGAAAGATGTGTTCTAATTCTTGTAGTGTCATTGCGTGTCCTCTAGTTTTTCCAATATATCTTTAAATTGTGGTATTATCTTGGCATCCATCACGATAGTCCAATCACGTGCAGAGCTTTTGAGTAGTTGTAGTTTAAGCATGCCATCTTCCACCCAAATGTCAGCATAGTCCTCTAGCTTGCTGTCTAGAATCTTATGTTTGTCTACAGTCTTAATAACTTGGGGCACTGTAGTCTTTGTGTTTACGGTACATAGCAAAACCATCTGCACCATACGCTGGGCATACGAGAATATATTCATGGAGGTTGTCCTGTTGTTTTGAACCTGCTGTTCCGCAGATGAAAGGGCGATCAACACCATAGAGGCGTTTGAGCTCTTCGACTAGCCGAGCGTTTTCTTTGCGCAGTTGTTCTAATTCATTTTCCATTTATTTGCTCTGAGAACTTGAGTAGAAACATAGTATACTTGTTTTTGTTATAGAAGTCAAGACGGATAGTGTACGTATGGGGAACACGTTCGTCCACTCCCTGTGGAGCGTGAAATTCATTGTGTTCTCGCACAGTAAAACCCAAAACGTCCTTCATCTTGTTGCGTAGCATGAATACACTGGGCGGGTACATTGTGTGTAGGTCAGCACGAATAGTCTGCCACTGTTTGGGTGTTAGAACAACAACCATACTAGCCAAAGATATGTTAGTGCATGAGCCAATTGATCAGCACCTAGCCATAACCAAAATTTCGGCATTTCAGCAGTATAACCATATCGGTTGTTAATATTTGTCTTCGCCCAATCAATATGATAGTGTATAAGGAAGTCCAGGAATCCTACTAGTACAGCTACTTCAAAATTGAATACAAAGAACAACATAATGATCGCAGTGGCCGCACCATGTTTGATTGAGTGCATGACACCGTAGGCATTGCCATAGATGCCTTTGCCGATTATTTCTTCTTGGCTTTGGTTAACAAAGTCAATATACCAGTGTTTGATAAACAGTGCCGCTAGTAATACATATAGTGATGTAAACATTATTCTACCTTATCGTGTTCTACAAATTTAGCCAATAGTTCAAAATTATCTTCGGCTCGTTTAACTGCTTCCAATGCCTTCATCAATGCAGGATTCTTTGCAGCCATTTCAGTTCTACGAAATGCCATAGTGCGTTGTGCATCACACCAGCTGAGTAGACTTTCTGTATTAGGGTCTAATCTAACTGAAGCGTAACTTGTAGCCAATTGTATCCAATTGCCCCCATCGAAAACTTGTAAGTCAGATCCGTTTACTCTGACCATACCTTGCAGTGGATTATTAGCATTTGGGCTTACATATGGCAAACTGGTATTGCCGCTATCAACTATAACTCCATTACCGCCAGACAGTCCTTTGATCATACCCATTCCTCATTCATATCCTGCTGCACCATGTCGTACATACTACTGTAGCAAGTTGGACAGAATGCCACAGGAAGTATGCCAAAATAGCCCTGTACACCACCCTCATCATCAGTAAACTCACAAGAGCATACTGAGCACTTATGTTCTTCACCTACGTGTTGCATATTGACTATCATTATGATCCCCACTTTAAAATAAACCAATTATACTCTTTAGTTGTGCTAAAATACAGTCGAGCCTTGCCGTATTCTGTCATCCAAGCCCATCGACACGTTTGATATTGGTTGCTGCCTAGAGCACAAGCATAGTCAATCTCCATGCCTGGTCCCCAAGATTCCCAACACCAATTACGCAGTTCTATAAACTGTAGTTTGGACTGAAATGTGCTTATGTTAGGAAAGGTCACATAGTGGCTGAACAAATGATTGCCATTGTGTCGCTTGTCTAGTTTGGTTGTTTTGAATTTCATTTCTTTGCACACTTGGCTGCCGACCGACGTTTTGGAGGAGGATCTAACTGCTCACGCATCTTTTCAAACTTCTTGCGACGAGCATGGCTAGCCTGTGCTTCCTTAATTTTGGCTAGGATCTTTTTCATTTGATTCCAAAATGTTGACGCAACATACTGCTGTAGAAACTTGAATCTAGTTTCATCATCTTGTACACATCGAGTTGTTGAGCACATTCTTTAACGATCAATTCAGCTAGTACCTGAGCACGGCCTGCGATTTCGGGGGCGGCATAGTCTGCCTTGACCATAAGTTCTTTAAGTTTTGTATTCATTTGGCTGCTCCTACACTGATTTGAAACCAATCAATCTTTATCCTGTTGTCTTGATATACTCTATCAACTTCAACACCATTCTCTACTACTGTAGTCATATCGTCCCAGGTAATAGTAGCTTTCCAGTTGATAGGTTCTTCGTTCATGCAGCCTCCAATTCTTTTACGTGTTTACAAGTACCTCTGAAGGTAAAGCCCGAGCAAGTACAGGTCTTTTCATTAGTGTTAACTTCATACCATGTGTTTGGCTTACTGCCCTGTACTTTCTTAATATAGGGCAAGTCTGGCGCAGTTTCCACAAACTCTTTGAGTAACTTGCGCCAATCTGTAGTTTGTTCAAACATCGCAATGTCAGCTTTTTGGAACTTACGGCCTGATCGTTTGATTTTGACAGGTGTTTTGAAAAAGAACGGTGCACCACCCGACTGTTTAATATACGCAATCATGTTATCGCCGTCTAGCAAGTAGGTATGGTTTGGCACAGCGTATTCTGTTTCTTCCCAAACTGTAATTTCCTTAACTGCTTCCATTTTTGGCTTTCTAAACTAATTTAACATAAGACTATTATAATACAGTTCCGGAAGTCTGTCAAGTTGACTTCTAAGCCGTTTGACTGTATAATAGTTGTATTGTAATTAGAAAGGCTCAAAATGGCAAGAATGATGACGTATGCTTGGGAAGACCGAGATAACGCTCTAGGCGAAACTAAATTTGGTGATCACTTTGTAACCGAAGACTGTACAGAACAAGAAGCTATCGAACATACTATAGCTTATATGCGTACACAATTTCCTCGCCGTGCTAGACATTTTGACAGTGGTCGTGTACTACACAAAGTTTGGGACGTTAGTACTATCGCCCAAAAGGAAAAGAAGTTCTACAAAGGTAGCCATATTGATGACGTGCTACGTGAAGCTATCGGCCGTCCAGGTAAACAGGGCAAAGAATTCCACGCAGTTGAGTTTGATGAAGTAGTATATCGTATCAACAACTATATTAATAAGTCAGAACAACCTAGATTAGAAGCAGGCTTATCACAGTGGCAATATGATGCTGCCAATAATGTAATCGAAGCAATCACTGAAGGACGCAGAACTATCCTAGCTGAGTTGTGTGCTCGATTTGGTAAGACTATATGGGCAGGCGCATTGGCTGTTGAAACTAATGCCCAAATAACTATCGTAGCAAGTTATGTGCTAACCAGCTTTGCATCATTTGCCAAAGACTTAACTGAATTTGAGCAGTTCCGTAATCTTGAAATTGTAGACAGCGGTAGTGACAACTATCAAGCTGACATTAATCAAGCACTTAAACAGAATCGTCAAGTGATTGTGTTCTTGAGTATGTGTGGCAGTTCAAAACGGCAGGATCGTATTGATTACTTGTTTGGACTTAAACACAATCGATTAGTGTTTATTGACGAAGCAGACTTTGGAGCCCATACTGCTAATCAGTCAGATCCATTTGTTGCAGCCAAACAGCCCAACGATGTTGTTATTTTGATGACAGGTACTAATGGTGAACGAGCCTGTGGTAGTTGGCAAATTGATCATTACTTAGGCACGACCTACGCAGAACTACTAATGGAAAAGGCAGGCATTTAATGTTAAAGCATTTTAAAGTAGACCCAACACGCAGCCAAAAGGTTGTTGATGTAGAGTTCTACCAAATGAATTTAATTCGCGCAGTTGAACAAGCTCGTCAACAAGATCCTACCCTGTTTGTAGATGGTGACGACTTATTACCTAATTGGAGCAAGTTTGCTAAAGATCCTCTACGGGCTAAGGGCTTTTGGACTCGTATGCTACAAGCAGTATTCCTAGGACAAAACAACTTACCAGAAATGGACTGTGATCGGCAAGTTGGCCAAGTAGAAGATGCGTTCCGTGTTGCTATGATGTTCCTGCCTGGAAGTATGCGTAATGATAATCTTAAGACAACTGTTAAACTTACCGAGCAAACTCTCAAAGGTTGGCGAGTACTTGAAGTATCCGGTGTAGGTGAATATGCTGGCAAAAAGATCAGCAACAAAAATGCAGAAAAAGTTACTAAAAATGTAATTGAAGAATGCCGAGAGTCGAACACCCCATTATTAATTATTAGCCGCGGTATGGCACAGCGTAGTTACTCAATCGGTGAAATTACTAGTTTGTTCCTGTGTTACGATGAGGGAGATGCAGGTGCTACTACTCAAAAGATTAGTCGTGCGTTAACACCTAGTCGAGCAGGAAAAGTTGGTCGCATCTTTAGTTTAAGTTTTGATCCAAACCGTGATGATAAGTTTGATACCTTAATGATCGCTGCCGCACAGAACTATGCCAAACGCAAGGATGTTGATGTAGATGAAGCACTGCGTCGTGTGATTAATACTATTGATATTTTTGGCTGCTCTGATGATGGTCGAGTCCAAATAGATCACGACACTTATCTACAGCAGATCTTAGAACGTAACAGTATTAGTAGAGTAACCGGCAAGCAATCTAACATGGGTTTACTTAGTTTAGATGATGTAATGTTACTAGCACAAGAAGGTAACACTAATTACGATCGACTAGACAAAACAGCAGTAGCTGACAAAGGTAAGACCACAGTCGACCCAAATGTTAAAGCCAAACGATCAGAGATGGACAAGGACACACTTAAACTATACGATAAAGCTCGTAAGGCATTGACCACGATCGTAGAGCATTTACCCTACTTGGCATTTATGACCAATGCTGATACTGTTCGTGCTAGTTTAGAAAAGTGTGATCAAGTAGAAGACTATCGTAACTATGTTACACAAGAATTTGGTGTGCCACCTAAAAAGATCCTAGAGTTCTTTGATAAGGGTATTTTAAACTACGATTTGGCTAGCTTGCAAAAGACAGCCAAGTCTGCGCAAATACAGGCATCATAATGCTAGAACGTATTAAACCAATGAGTAAGATAGTCAATAAGATCCTCGACCGGCTACCGGAAGAAGTTTGGACTAGTAATACAACTACATTCTTTGATCCAGCAATTGGCGGAGGACAGTTTGTCAAGGAAGTTGAACACAGATTACGAGAACAAGGACATGATGCTGATAATATTCGTAGTAGGGTTAGTGGAATCGAATCAACACAAGCACTAGTTGATATGTCAGTAAATATGAACAAGCTCATAGGACAATACAAGAAAGTATCCTATGAAGAATTTTTGGAATGGAACAACGATATGAAATTTGATGTGATCTTAGGAAATCCCCCATACGATGCATTTGGTCAAAACGATCAGATTAAACTATGGAACATAATTACCCTAAAGTCGTTAGACTTAGTTAACGACAATGGTTTCATTGCATTTACCACTCCACAAACAATCCTTAAAGGCACAGATGCCACTATCAAAGCAGATAAACCTACATACAGAATACAAAAGAAATTTGAAGAAAATTCTTTGATCATGTATGATGAAACAGCTAACGATGATTTTGATGTAGGAGTTAGCATTTGTTCTTGGATATATCAGAATACTCCAAATCAAAATAATACCCAATTTATATTCGAAGATGGTAATACTAGTACTGCCAAATACATTGCCGCTGGCAAAATTGTAACAACGATGAAAGACAGTATTATTGATCAATTTACTAAAAGTAAACATACAAAGTACATACGTAATCGCATTGTACAAGAGCGCAAGACATTAGTTACTAGTCCTTCTAAAACACATACTGTTCCTGTTGTTTGGAATGCCAAAGGTATTGATGTATTGTATTCTAAAAAGAAATATGATACTAACTATAAACTGTGTATCAATAACTACAAACGTTTTAAAGTAAGTAATGATAACTTGTTTATTACTACGGATGATGTAAGTCCTGCATATTTCTATATTACAGGATCAAAAGACACATTAACTAAACTACAAACACTTTGGAATACCAAAAAGATATTCCAGTACGTGGGTAATAACTTTTTAAACACTAAAGGTGTGTTCTTAATTGCACAACGACAAAGTGTTATCCCGATGCTAGACCTAGACCGTGACTGGACCGACGAAGAACTATATGCTGAATTTAACCTCACAGAAGAACAACAAGCCGCAGTTGAAACATGGTATGCCGCTAACAATAAATGATGTTGTTGATCATGTAAGGAATCTTTCTTATATGAGTGGCGTAGAACGTGATGCTGTGCGGGTCAAAGCCACGGGTGAAGTATTCACACCCACAAATAGAGTAACTTTAGAATTAGATAAACTGGAAACATTAAACCCAACATTATTTTCTGATCCTACTAAAACATTCTTAGATAACAGTTGCGGAGATGGACAGTTCTTAGGTGAGGTATTAATTCGCAAGGTACAAGCCGGAGTTGATTTTGAAACAGCACTATCAACTATATACGGTGTTGAGTTTATGCAAGACAACGTAGAACTATGCCGCAGGAGACTACTATGCGGTCAAGAACATCTAAGGAATATTGTAGAAAAGAATATTGTTTGTGCTGATGCAACAACATATAACTATACATTTGGCGAACCAGAGACATTTGGCCCAAGCGGGATGTTTGAAATAGAATGAAAATACTAGTAACAGGGAGCGAAGGCTTTATCGGCCGCAACATGACATCGTGGCTAGCCCAAGAGGAAGGATGGTCTATAGATACCTATGACTACGATCCTGCTGAGTTTCCGGAAGTTAGCAGTTATGATTGGGTCGTACACTTAGGTGCTATCGCCGATATGACCAACAGCGACGTTGATCAAATAATGAAACAGAACTTAGAGTTCAGCCAACGCCTGTTTACAGAATGTAATAGGCACGGTGTAAACTTACAGTATGCCAGTTCGAGTTCAGTCTACGGTAATACTAAAGACTTTAGTGAGCACTCTGCTTGCCATCCTCAAACACCTTATAGTTGGAGCAAGTATCTATTTGATCGCTGGGTATTTCAGCAACCACAGAGCATTTATGTACAAGGTTTTCGATACTTTAATGTCTACGGCAAGTGGATGCACTTGCGTGGGCATCGTGCTAATGTAATAGAAAAATGGCGTACACAAGCTCGTAAGGAAGGTAAGATTACAGTATGGGAAAATGCTGAAAATATCTATAGAGATTGGACCTGGGTCGGTGATGTTTGCCGCTTGCACATAGACTTTATCAAGCAGGTCAATGGCTCGGGTATATGGAATGTAGGATCTGGCCTAGCACATAGCTTCTTAGATATAGCAGAAGAAATAGCAGAGCAGGAACGGGTTGAGATTGAGTTTATACCAATCCCCCTTGAAGAACAGGGTCGTATGCGCATTAAAACACAAGCAGATTTAACCCTATTAAAGGCTACTGTAGGCTCTCGCAAATGGTTAAATGTATTTGAATGGATAAATAGTGTATAGATTATACTAGGAGTATTACAAACTAATAAATATACTACTATGAAAGCATCCGAATTTATCAATGAAGCCACAATCGGCACAACACCAAAACGTCCTGCAAGAGAAGGCAGTCGTCCTGCACGCGGACACGATCCCGAAGCTAGATACACACCAAGTCCAGCTAAACCGTTCCGCAATCCTCCGGGCTTTAACAAACAAGGCACAGGGGTAGGCAACAAGCTGGCACAACAAACTCGTGATGAGGTTGCTAAGGAAAAACAGCAAGGTGTGGCGGAGGCTGTTCCGGCCCAAGCCGGTGGCGTTGATCCTAAAATCCAGTTCTTACAGCCAACGATACAGTTTGCCGAACGACACGGATATAAAGTAACAATTAATCCAAATCCCAATGGCAAACTATTTGCAAAGTTGATTAATAAACAAATTGAACATACTGTTCGTATAGGGTTTAGTCGTGGTCGAGCACCGGGTGCTAACCTCGAAGCTGAGATGACAGACGATTGGGACCGTCAAACTTGGGCGTGGTCCGCAAGAGAATTGGCACAAGATTTCAAAGAGTTTTATCGAGATGCACTTAGAGACAGCCCTGTCCAAGGACAGCAAGGTGTGGCGGAGGGTGAGTGGAGTAATGTTATCCATACCACTGATAGGTCTGCTGAAAAGGCTCAGCGTGAACAAGAACATAAAAAGCAAGCTGGC
>JGI26470J50227_1000831_pt1 | contig 11833 bp, 14 predicted proteins | sample FreactTroBogLake_FD_50227 | JGI IMG/M metagenome (IMG submission 50227) | reverse complement strand
CCCTAGACAAGGGAAGTAAGAAGCTTTTAGACCGCTTCCGTTAAAATCCCCACCTCAAGTCGCCGCTTTAGCTCAGTTGGTAGAGCAGTTCATTCGTAATGCGCTGTTAAATAAAAAATAATGCTCTAAGCCATTGTTTTTTCAACAAATAATCGTAAAATAGTTGTATGGTAAAAACTTTACAACTTTTTTATGCCAAATAACAAAAGCATTGGGGCGCCAAAACAAAGGGATTTAACACTTCCTATTCCTGAGACCTTGGAAAAGGTTAAGGGTTACAACACTTTGACCATCTACAAAATGGCAAAGTCTCCCTATTTCTATGCTCGCCTTTATGAAGATGGAAGAATTATTCGTAGAAGCACCAAAAAGGTGCTTAAAAAGGATGCCATTCGTGTAGCAGAGGAATTCTTCATTGAGATCAAGTCTAAAAAGCTTAATAAAGAGCCTTTAACGAGACGCAGTGGCTTTGAAGTCTGCGCTTTAGGGCTACTCAAGGAAAACAAAGCTAAGGTCAAGCGTGGCGAAATAGCAGCTGGCAAGATCAAACATGATCAGACGAGGCTAGATAAGGATCTATTACCTTTTTTTAAGAGCTATGAATTAGGGGAAATTGACTACAAGGCTATTAACGAATACTTGGCGACATTAAACAATGAGAAGACTGGGAGAAACTTAAGCGCCAGCTCAATAAAAATTCACTTATCGCATCTCAAGACAATATTGAAGTATGGACAAAAGATGGGCGTTATTACATCTTTGCCAGCTTTTCCAGTAATTAAAACTGTTGATAATCCCCGCAGCTGGTTCAGCAAGAACGAGTACAACAAACTTCACAATACGGTTAGAACTCATGTAGGCGAAAGATTTGAAATTAAATCTATTGCTGGCGAGGTCATAAGGACAAGCGTTCTAACAAAAGAGTTGTATGACCTTATTTTGTTTATGACGAACACTTTCATCCGCCCTACAGATATCCGTGTTCTTAAGCATAAGCATATTGCGCTAGTAAAAAATAAAGAAGTTTATTTACGACTTAGTCATCCTCCTACAAAAGGGCACAGCAGCCCAATTGTCTCAATGCCCAAAGCAATTGAAGTTTATGAAGAGATAATTAACAGGCAGAAACAAGAGGGCTATGGAAAGCCAGATGATTTTGTCTTTATGCCACAACATAAGGAGAACAGGGACTATGCTATCCAAGAGCTTCATAGACAGTTTGACTACGCACTAAAGTTATGCGACCTGAAACAAAGTCCAGCAGGCGAGGCGAGAACACTTTACAGCTTGCGTCATACGGCGATTATGTTTCGTTTAATAGAGTCTGAAGGGTTAGATCTTCTATCTCTGGCTAGAAATGCTCGTACATCTGTAGAAATGATTGATCGCTTTTATGCCAAGCATTTGACTGCTGAAATGAATGTTGATTTAATTCAATCAAATCGCTCAGAAAGTCTTAAAAAGATTAACCAAGCTATTAAAAAGAAGGTGGTTGGAAAGACTGCTCAATAGTGGATAGAATTTAATTATTCCTTCATGGTTTAGTGGCAGAACAAATCACTCGTAATGATTAGGCTCCAGTTCGATTCTGGATGAAGGAACAAGGGCTTTACTTAAAGGGGTTCAAAATGAAATTGGTCATATTTACTCTTGGGTTAGTAACATCATCAGTCTTTGCCCAGACAACTTACTATTCAGACCCTAATGGGATGCCAGTTGGGTCTGCCCAAAGAATGGGCAATACAACCTATTATTCAAACGCCAATGGGATGCCAGTTGGTACTGCTCAGCAGGTAGGTAATACAACCTATTATTCAAACGCTAATGGAATGCCAGCAGGGACGGCGCAAAGTATCCAGCCCATCCAGCCCACGCCAAGTCAGCCTATGAACGCTCCTTCAGCGCCTACATTCCCAACAGGACCTTTATTTCCTAGTAGCCCCAGAGGGATGTGATTAGAATTGGTTAATTCTTTTAATTTCTAGAAAGATGACAATAAAAATGAATAAATTAATTTTTGTAGCCTTAGGGTTTTTATTGAACCTCTCTTTTATTGGGGTGGTAAATGCTGCGAGTTTTGATTGCTCAAAAGCAGGGACGCCTTTTGAGAAAACAATATGTGCCAATCCAACTCTTTCATCCTTGGATGAGCAGATGGCAAGTGCTTATTCAGCTGCGAAATCAGCATCATCCAACCCAGATCAATTAAAGGCTGATCAGATCGCTTGGATTAAAGGCGCTAGATCATGCGGAACAGATGCCCTTTGTATTGAAAATACTTACAGAAATAGGATGACTGAACTGTCTCCACGGCAAGCTGCTGTATCTGCGCCAGTGGCTGAGCAACCAATGCCACATCCAAATCAAAATATTGAAACTCCTGTAGCAAGTAATAGCTATGTAGCAAATTCTCAAGCACCATCAAACACAAGTGGTGGCTCTGGGTTCCTGTGGGTAATTGCTATTGCTGTTATTGGAGGCTTGGTTTTTTTCTTGAAAAAGAAAGGCTCATCCTCTGGATCATCAGGCGCTAGCGTACAAGAAAAAAAGGAGGGTGGCGCTAGTTTCCTCAAAGCAATGGTTAACACGAGTGAAATGAATCGTTGGAAGGAAGAAACCTTTCATACTCAAGCTAAGCAAGATGCCAAAAATGATAAGGTTATCAAAGATATCGCCTTAAAAGCTAATCCAGGCATGAGTGAGGCTGCTTATGACGCGATGAAAGCTGCTGAGGTCGCCGCAAAGCAAGCTAAAAAACAAGAAGAGCTAGATATGAAGGCAGCAGATATTGCTCACTGGGAAGGAATAGCGGCTGGAACGATTCCTGCTGGAACTCCTCCTCCTAGTCAAGTGGCATATGAGGCGCTTCCTCTAGAGGTTAGGTTACAAATGGAGGCAAATAAAGATGCTATGTTGATAGCACGACACAACGCTGAACAGGCACGCCAACATAATGCTAGAGTTGATAAGACTGTTAACGATCTAAGAAATGCTGAAATTTTTAATACTGGACAGGCAGAGTATCTTCGTCAAGAGTTAGAGGCGTTAAAGGCAAAAAAGTAATAATCTAGGGGCTACCAATTGGTAGCCTTTTTTATTAATAAGAATTAATTAGGACTACTTAATGCTGCTTGAAGTTGTCTTTGTCCTTGACTAATTTTTGCCCTAGCTTTAGTAGTCTTAATATTCTTATTGAGACTATCCTTCTGGCGCTTTAATGCGTCAATTCTCAACTTATCAGATGTTTGTGCTTGGCTGGTTACCTCATTAATTTTCATATTAGTCATTTTTAATAGATACATTGATATTTATTGCCCCTCATAAGGAGGGGCAATCTCAATCATTTACCAAAACCAGCGCGAGTAGCTTCGCTTACTTCAGTAATTGCCTCATCAAGCTCACCATTAATTACTGCGATTTTTAATGATTTCAGCGTGTTGATTAACTCATCCCCTGTTGATACCTCAATGGCATTTGCCCCCTTTTTATTAAGGGCTAAAGTCTTAGAGCCATATTTAACGGATAGATTGATTTTTCCGTTATCACCAATCCAAAACCACTCCTTTACACGCTTAACCACCTCTGCTGTCATGCGCTCACCAGTTTGCCTGTTAATAAAGGTCTTTAATTTTTTAGGAGCATATGTATGCCCTGACTTCTGAGCTTCACAGAGTTCAATTTGTTCATGAATTTTGGTACACAATTTATTTCGTCTATGAACAATGGGTGAAAGTGTTGAATGTTTTTTACTTGTAACTAATTTAAGTCCATTTAATGCGCTCATTTAATTCTCCTTTTGTGTGAATAAGCGTATTAAATGTATTGTCAGAAATAAAAGATTCCTACCTTTATCTAATTCATGTCAAAACCTATCTATTTTTATCCACTATAAAAAATGAATCCTTACATTTCCCCAGAGGTTTGTTCTGTCAAAACCTATCCTTCCCATGACAGCGCATAGTGTTCTTGTCAAAAAAGTAAGGGGTACAAGGGGTAGGATAAAAACATCAACATCGCAGTTTTGAGTAATGTGCCCATTTACCAGACACTTCATGCTGTATCAGCCCTAATCAAATGTAAGGTTAAACATTTATTTTTGCTTTTCCTTATGCCTTACATAAATATGTTTATGGAAAACACTACAGCATTGGACTTGATTAGGCAGCAACTTGGAGCTAAAGGAGCTTATCAGCAAAATAAAAAGGAACAGTTAAGAGCATGGCTATCAAAGGACTGCGCTCATTTATTTAATTGCGGACTTACATTAATGCCAAAAAAGAGGTTCTACAAGCATGTTCCTAGGAATAAAAAGAAGGATGGAAAACTTTATGTAAATTTAAGCAAGAATGAGCTTGAAGCAGCATCTCTCAGGTTTATTCATATTCTTAACCAACTTACATTAAAGAAAAAATACACAAGATTTAATAAATCAATTCCAGTGTTGATGACTATTGAAGGAGAAAAGAGTTGTAAAGATCTCCATAGCCATTTCGCAATTGGCAAACCTAGCTACATGACTATTAAAGAATTTGCTGTACTGGTAAAAAAGGCGATTGAAATAAGCGGGCAATTTGAGCAATTTGATCCCAATTATGATTTTCAAAAAGACAACTTAGATAAAAAATACAGATACAAGCTAGATGTTATTGATAATGACTGGCTGTATTACATTACAAAAGAATTGGATAGCAGGGATTTTCATAATCTCTACCTTCCATAATTAAGCATTCCTGTCCCTAGTGACGCTTGCGGCTAATGTTAATAAGCACCTTAGATGCTTAATTAGCGAAGCTTTGCCCAAACGAAACAAAGAAGTTAAGCTGCTAAAAAGGAGTCAACCATGAAGGAATACAGAGTCCATTACACAGCATATGAAAAAGGTAGTTGTATGGTTGTAAGCGAAGGTGTTATGGCAGTTAACATTGATTCTGCTTACATGGCTGAGCAAACGGTTAAGTCTATCTTTAATGGACTGGATGTAATTATTAGATACACTAATTAATCCAAAAGAATTCATACGGGACAATGTTGAGTCTTTTTTAGCTTGATTGCTTTAGGGGCGAAAGTCCTTATTCCTATTTAGACCCGTCAAATCGCTAGTCTAAGCGTTCAAAAATTCCCCTCAAATACTCGCAATACTGAAAATCAAGAAAACGCTTGTAGGGCTTTTAATTAAGTCTTATTAAATTCGTGGGTTTGAGACGACAAATTCGCTAAATAAAGAATGTAAAGAAATAAGTATTTCTCAACATGGAACTATAAGTCTTTATTTTTATTGGAGAATCTTTTTTGAACAACGGCGAGCAAAATCAGGTAGGAATTAATGAACTAAGAAAATATGCTTTAGACATAGCAAACCTTTATTTAGGAAAGAAAAATATGTCTAAGCAAGCAAAAACTTTAACCACAGATGAACTGAATAAACTTTTAAAGTACATCGCTACACGCAAACATAATTTGCGCGATAGGGCGTTAGTTATGACTTCATTTTTAAGCGGCATGAGAGTGGGGGAGATGGCATCGTTGAGAATCAAAGATGTTGTTGATAGCGAAGGTAATGTTCGCAATCAAATTTTATTAACTCCTGCCATGACAAAAGGAAATCAAGCTCGCGTTGTTTTTATTAGCGAGCGATTAATGGATGAGTTATCCAAATATGTACGCATTCTTAATCTGTCAAACCCAGAATTAAAGTTCTTTTACAGCCAGAAGCGTCGTTCTAATGGATTTAACCCAAATACTCTCGCTCAGTTTTTCCACTTTCTCTACAAGAAGGCTGGCATTGATGGGGCTAGCTCCCATTCTGGTCGTAGGTCATTTTTAACCTCGCTCAGCTCTAAGGGGATATCAGTGAGAGTGCTCATGAGCCTTGCTGGTCATAAGCATATGAGTACTACACAACGCTATCTAGATGTAAATGACAATATGTTGCGTAGTGCTGTTGAGCTTGTTTAGTTAATTACTTGTAATCACGCTTATAGCCAGCCCAGCTATTTAAGTCAGTCCAAACCTGACCTGTGTAGTTTTCAATGACTTCTGTAGTGGCAGCATTAATTTTAAATAATGGTCCTCTTGTCTTAAGTCTGTGCTCAAACCAGCGACAGATAACTTCAACTTCAAGCCTACCTTCTTTTGGTAATGGTAGTTTTACACTAGGGGCTAGTAGAAATGCTCCATCAAAATAACAATCCCTGTAAAAAGCTCTCTTTACTTTGATGATGGTCGCGTTGTTAACCATCATCAGTTTGTGTGGACTTGCGTCAAATTTCGTACCAGGCTGGTCAGTCCATACCTCAGCGTTGTAATAAAAATCTGTATTTTGGTCCATTCCTTTTTCCTGCTGGTTATTAGTTGGTGGAAATAAGGATACCAAAGGTGACTGTTAAACAGACATCTTTGATTAAGGGAATGAGCCAGTGGCACTGTTTTTAATGGATTCTTGAGCTTGATTTAAGTATCTACGCACTGTCGCAGCTAAAGTATTTTGCTTGTCAGTTATGGTCGCAGGAGTATCAGTGGGGCTTATTACGCAAGAACGAACTACTTTAAGCTTATTGCCAATCTGCCATAAGGTAATTTTTTCGCCAGACTTCTTCGCTGCCATGTAAGTGTCATAGATATCAAGGGCGATACGAAGACTTTCAGTGCTAAAGCTTCTGCTTAATGGGTAGGCGGATGTGCTTTTGATATTTTTAGTGGCAGTTCTCCCTCGTTTGGCTGTGTGTCGTTTTTTTAGAAGTGCTCCAAAGTAGCGTGTTATGTCACGCTTACTAAATGTCAAAGGGATGCTAACAACCATTACCTGCTCTTTAGTCCAACTTTCATCCCATTCTTCTTTATTGTTTAGTTCTTTTACTACTACAGTACTTGGCTTTTCCCCAAATAAGGCAACTCCTCTAGAGTCCCACCATGCCTTGAAGTCATCATCTCTTACATCCCCAAAGTCTCTGTAAAGCTCAGAAAGGTTGGTCTTGCCATTTTTGTCGCAGCACTTTAGGTAGTCTTCATTTCTTCTAAGGCAAGCCCACCACCAATAGTAAGGACTGCGCTGTTGGTACGACAAACTCTTTCTATTGTGCTTTGTTCCAAATGTTGGGTGTTTAGCTAGGAAGTGAGTTCTCATTTTGCCCTAAAGTCTTAACAATCAAATAGCAATATTATGCCAGCAATTCAAAATTAATTGATAAAAGAATAAAGTAGTTACATAGACAGAAAGGAATAAATCTTAACTGTCATGTTCTTTAAAAACTTGGAATATTGGTAACAAGGTAGCAAGGAAATGATCCTAACTACTGGCAGTTTTTAACTTAATCAATTAAATGAAAGGCATTAAAAATGAAACAAACTACAACAAACCAATCAGTAAAAAATGATCGCACTTTAACAGTTCGTTTATCAGACATCAAAGCTGAAAAGGCGAAGGCTAACAAGCAGACTAAGGTTGCTAACAGAGGTGCTTTTGTATCTATTGAGAAGCTTGTAGGTGAGCGTCAGATTTGGGAGGATAACGCCTATCGCACAAGTAATGAGCAGTTGTATGCCCTTTTAGATAAATGCTATCGCTACTACTGGATTTTGAAGGGTAGTGAAGGCATGGATTTAGAGAAAAAGGCTAAGCAAGACTTAGAGTCGCATATTGAGTTGGCAGGCTATCAGTTCAACAAAACATCGCACACTTTAGCAAAAATTGTTAAATGCGTTTTTGCTTCAGACAGACGCATAACAAGTGTTTACAGCTTAGTGCTTCGCGTTGCTTTAGATGAGCAGATTGAAGTTGGTGGTGTAGCAGAGTTTGTTAGAGAGCGTGGAGGCGTTTACGAGATTTCAAAGCGTAAAGGCGATGCTAAGGCTGCTGTAGATAAGGTGGCAATGGCAAAAAGCGCATTAGCAGACACAGTTATTACTAAGGTGGGTGGCGATAGCATTGCTAAGCAGCTTAATAGCGCACTAGTTGGGCGTGACTTAGTAATAGTTGCTACACAGTTAGCTGATGGCGAACTTGCGCTAAAGGCAATTACTTACAGTGAGACTGCTGTAAATATGGCGCTCAAGGCTTACTACGCTGAGAACAAAGACAGCGTGACTGTTAAACAGACAGTTAGTGCTGTAGCTAGTAATGATGAGATTGCGGACTTAGTTAGCGAAGCAGCTGCTGCTTAATCGTTAAGTGGGCGGACTTTATGTTCGCCCACTACCAAACCAATAGGAGAATATTATGTTTAAAGACTTTGATTCAAAATACACGCCAACTAAGCTTGAAGATTTTGTTTTTAATAGCGAAGCATCTAGGATGGTGGTTGAGGATATTGTTAGTGGATTTCTTCCATTTCCAAGTATGGGCAAAAATGGAATCTTGCTCTATGGCAGTTTTGGGACTGGGAAGAGTGCGCTTGCTAAGGTGCTACCAAGCTTAATTAATCAAGCAAGGGGAGGCGATGCTGATGCTGGTGAGAAGATTCATAACATAGCTGCTGGTGGCGCTAATGGCGTAAGTATTATTGACGCTATTAGCAGGCAAGCGGAATTTAATCCACTGACAAAATTTCACTACTTTGTACTAGATGAAGTTGATAACTTAAGCCATCAAGCTATGACCTCGCTTAAAGTCGCTATGAATATCAGCCCACAAAAAACTATTTTTATTTTCACTACAAATAGGTTGTGGGCTATAGATGGTGGCGTTCAAGATAGAAGTAGATGTATTAGTTTTGAAGCTGCTAATGCTGACGCTTGGTTGCCGCGCTGTAAAAAAATACTTAGTGACTATGGTGTTAAAGATATTCCAGACCATTTGATACTAAAGATAATTGGCAGGGCTAATGGTAGCGGTCGTCGCACTATGGAGTACCTTCAAATATTAATACGCGAAAGGCTTGAAATACTAAAGCAAAGGAGTATGGCAAAAGCATTAGTGTCTGTTTAACAGGCAGTAGCAACTTAATAAAGCCCGCTTAATGCGGGCTTTTTTTTATCCTAATTTTGCTGTGTACGGGTGGTAGGTAATTTCCTTCTACGACTGTACAATGAACATAATATTTTTTATTCAAAGCCAAAATTACATGTCAAAAAAGTCTTTAACTGTCGTTGATTTATTCGCAGGATGCGGCGGACTTTCTCTTGGTCTTGAACAAGCGGGATTCCAGCCAGTTTTTGTAAACGAACTCAATAAAGACGCGATGGAGAGCTATTTGCTCAATCGTGAGCATGAGTACCCATATCTTCGCGAAGAGTTATTTCACTGTAATGATGTTAAAGAATTGGTGCTTGATAAGAAAAAGACTAAAAAGATTATTCAAGAATTCAAAAATCGTTTTGGGTTGGATATTAAGGCTGGAGACTTAGATTTAGTAGTGGGCGGTCCTCCATGTCAAGGATTTTCTGGGATTGGTCATCGTCGCTCCTACAAAGTGGATAAGGAACAGCTTCCTTCTAACCATTTGTATCAAGATATGGCATATGTTGTTTCACTTCTGAATCCTAAAATCTTTCTATTTGAGAATGTAAAAGGACTTCTTTCTTCTAAGTGGACACCTGCTGGCGAGAAGGGTGAAATTTGGGAGGATGTACAAGATACCTTTAAGGGGTTAAAGGGTTATGTTGTTGATTCTGCTTTGGTAAGGGCTAAGGACTACGGGGTTGCTCAAAATCGTCCTCGTGTCCTGCTTGTAGGAATTCGAAAAGATATCTACGAAGCGTCAAAACACATTATTAAAGGATCAGTCGCTAAAGGCTTCTTGCCTGAGCCAACTGGCGGTTCCCATAACTTGGATGAGTTGTTAGGCGATCTAGTTGATGGCTCATACGAAAATGGTGGGGTTACAACAAAGTATGTAAAGTCAGCCACTACTGAAATCCAAAAATATTACCGTCAAGACAAAAATGGCAAGTTATTGCCAAAGGGAGCGCCATTGACTGAGCAGGAGTACAGCAAACATGCTCCAAATGTTTTGACAAAGTTTAAGTACATGCTTGATAACAATGGTGTGATACCAGAAAGCATGAAGACCAAGAAATTTGCTCAGCGGGTACTTCCTGCTAAATGGAATGACGATGGTCCAAGCATTACTGCTACATCATTGCCTGATGACTATGTTCACTTTGCTCAGCCACGAATATTGACCGTAAGAGAGTGGGCACGATTACAAGGATTCCCTGACTATTATCAGTTCGCTGGTTCACGCACTACTGGTGGTATCAGGCGTGCTGGCAATCCACAAGAAGGTAATTTCGCACGAGAGCTGCCTAAATACACGCAGATTGGTAATGCTGTACCTGTTAAGCTAGCAGCTTGCGTTGGAAGCCACTTTGCGGAAATTATTAAGCAAGCAAATAAGACTAAGAAAGCTTGATGCTTTTACTTGGTGGGAATAGCAGGTCAAAATTTGCTGGATGAATTTTGAATAGGTACCCATGGTCTCTTGCGCTATTGCCCTTTTCCTTCTGGGATAGTGTGTAGTCCATTGTTACAGCGCCTATCTCAATTAAGGTTGCCAAGTTAGAGCTCAAAGGCGACTCTGTTTTATCCACTTCAAAGTAGTGAAATTGCTCAGATCCTGCCTCACTTTTTCTGGCTCTTGCTTTGACCCAAAAAGTTTTCTTGTGTTTAGCCTCTAGCTGCGTCTTTAGGTTCTCCATTCGCCAAGAGGCAACCTTTTCAATTGTGCCGTTGTGATTCTTTAGGCTTTCAAGAACGCCATTATTCTCATCCACTTTAAGGAATAGACCTTGGGGATTGGGAGTGCTGCTATTCGTACAGTAAAGCTGAAGCCTATTTGTCTCTGAATCTATGTAGCCATATTTTTTTAAGATAGCCATTCCGTTGTTACAAGCACTTACATCCCAATCTGGTACTTGTGAAAAAAGGGTAGCCCTTGTTGTCGCTCTATTTTGTCTGCCAGTGACACGCTTAGCTTTAATCTCAATCCCAAAATAGTCAGGAGCTCTGTTTGAATTGGCTTCAATCCCAAGCAAGGTCTCTAGTGTCATGCCAACGCCAGTATCGCCAGAGCGTAGGCTATCTACAAAGCCTTTTGCTGAGATGATTTGTAATTTGCTCAACAAGGCGCTCTCTATGTCATCAAGAGCATCTGACTGGGTCTGTAGAAGTTCTTTTAATGGTTGGGCTTTAAGAGCGTCCTTGGTTAATATTGGCTGTGCTTTGGCTACTAAAGCTGGTTCGCCAATAAGCGAGGAGATTCCAGCAAATAGTTTGGGATTGCTGGCATTTAATACATAAACCTTTTCCCCTAAGGCTAAAAAAGCGAGTAAGTTAAAAGGGGAGGCATATTTGGGTAAGCCATAAATCCAGAGTCTTGGATCGCCAGACTTTGTTTCTGGGCGATACAAAGACATCTTGGTCTCTTGAATTGAATCTTCCTCTATCAAATAGACGGCAATAACCTTCTTGTTGTCGCCTCCTTGACCCTGAGTATCAAAATCATGAATGCCTTTAGCTTTGAAGAAGTCACGCAAGGAGCCATGAGCGTCAAGGATGCCTTTATCCATCCCAGTCTCTGTGGGCACTATGTAGCCTGCCTCTTGTCCGTAAGAGGCAAAAACCTTCATAACTTCTGAGATTGATATGTCTGCTTTATCTAGCACTAGGCAATCTTACCTGTGTGCTAAGTTTGTTAGCGTTTAAAGCAAAAAAATGGCGAATAAAAGATGGATTACTTTACAACTTACTTTACAACTATTGATTTAAATCATTGAATTAAAAGGTTGTACTTTTAATTCGTAATGAAAAGGTCGCCAGTTCGATTCCGGCAAGCGGCACCACCGAAAAACAATAAATATCAATAAAAACAGGTACTTATATGCCTATACCCTGTCT
>JGI26470J50227_1000830_pt1 | contig 11842 bp, 8 predicted proteins | sample FreactTroBogLake_FD_50227 | JGI IMG/M metagenome (IMG submission 50227) | reverse complement strand
GTTGCGGTGGGTCGCGACGCCCGTGCTGTCGGCCTTCACGTTCGGCACCTGGTACGGACCGGGCGCCGTCACCGCCGACCGGAAGATGACGGGCTTGGTCTGGCTCACGTAGGCCCCGGCGTCGGCGACCACCGAGCTTTCCACAGCCAGGAGCCGACCTTGCGAATCGGCGGCGTGTTTCATGGTGACGACCATGGGGTGGCGCTTGGTGCTCATCCGGATCGATTCTTCCCTGGTCAGCACCATCTTCACGGGCCTTCCCGTCCGCAGGGCCCCCAGGGCCGCCGGAATCTGGACGGTAGGCTCCTCTTTTCCGCCGAATCCGCCACCGCAGGCGACCAGGATCACCCTGACCCGCGCCTCGGGGATGGCCAGGCTTGCCGCGATCATGGACCGGTAGGCCAGGGACCCCTGGTTCCCGGTCCAGACGGTGAGGTTGCCCTCGGCATCGGGCTTCACGAGGCACGATTCGGGTTCGAGGTAGGCGTGCTCGACGGCCTGGGTTCGGTACGTTCCCTCCACGACGGTGGTGGCCGAGGCAAAGGCTGCCTCGACATCACCCTTGCGAACGGCCACCTGGTGGACGATGTTGTTTTCGGTATCGGCGTGGATCCTGGGGGCCCCGGGGACGAGGTTGGCCGCCGGATCCTCCAGGACCGGCAGCGCCTCGTATTCGACAACGATCTTTTCTCGGGCGGCCTCGGCCTGGGCCCTGGTTTCGGCAAAGACGGCCGCCACCACGTCGCCGAGGTATTTTACCTCGTCCACGGCGATCACGGGTTGCTGGGGGACGAACAGACCGAACGCGTTGCGGCCCGGAACGTCCTTCCCCGTCAGGACCAGGGCAACCCCGGGACTGGCCTGGGCCGCTCGAGCATCGATTCGGACGATCCGGGCGTGCGCGTGGTCGCTGAACTTCAACACGCCGTGGAGCGCCCCCGGGGCGGGCAAATCGTCGGCGAACACAGGCTCTCCCCTGACCTTGGCCGGGGCGTCCTTGCGGACCGGCGAGGTGCCGACGGGAGACTGGCCCGCCTCCCCCAGCGGTCGGGGAAGCCTGTCGGTGGCGGCCCGGCGGATGGCCCGGACGATGGCACCGTACCCCGTGCACCGGCAAAGGTTGTGCTTGAGCGCTTCACGGATCTGCTGCTCGCTGGGATCGGGAACCGCGTCCAGCAGCGCCGTCGCGGCCATCACCATCCCCGGGGTGCAAAAACCGCATTGCACGGCGCCCTCCTCGACGAAGGCCCGCTGGACAAACGTGAGTTCACCGGGGAGGTTCAGGCCCTCGATGGTCAGGATCGTGGCGCCCTCGAGCTTGCCCAGGGTCAACAGGCAAGCGCGCCGGGAACGCCCGTCGACCAAGACCGTACAGGTGCCGCATTGACCCCGGGAACAGCCGTCCTTCGTCCCCATGAGCCCCCGGTGGTCCCTCAGGAACCGAAGCAAAGTGAGGTCGGGGTCGAGGTCGAGGGTCAGCGGTTCGTGGTTCAGCGTGAAGTTCATGGGCTCTCCCTCCATGGTATTGCAAGGCACGTGCCAACCTCCATCTTAACCCCAAAGTGTGTCGGGACCACAGGATGGCCCCGTGGACGTTTCCTGTTTGCTTCCGATTGGTAAAACCCGGGGCTGGATTCCATACATATTCGTATTAGTCAAATTAGTTTCATTCGGAAAAGTCTTGCCAGACCATGGGAAACTGTCTAGTTTGGGAAAATGCGTTCCGATATCCGGTTCTGGTTTCGCGGTGAACTCCGCTCCGTCACGGGCATTTCTCCCCAAAAAACCGTCCTCCGTTGGCTCCGGGAGGACGAGAACGCCCTGGGCACCAAGGAAGGGTGCGGGGAGGGAGACTGCGGCGCCTGCACCGTGGTGATCGGGTCTCTCGAACCCCTCGCTTCCGAAGGCTTGCGGCTGAGGGCCGTCAACAGCTGCCTCCTTTTTCTCCCGGCCCTGGACGGCAAGGCCCTCTTCACGATCGAAGACCTGGGCACCGCATTGCACCCCGTCCAGCGGGCCCTGGTGGACCTTCACGCCAGCCAGTGTGGGTTCTGCACGCCCGGATTTGCCATGAGCCTGTGGGCCGACTACCAGGAGCGCTCGTCCCCCCCCGGCAGGGACGAGGCCGTGTCACTGCTCTCGGGAAACCTTTGCCGGTGCACGGGTTACCGACCCATCCTCGAAGCCGCCGCGGCCGCCTGGAACTACCCCGAGACCAAGCTGAACCGGGTGCCGGTTGCCACGGCCCTCGAGTCGGTTCGATCGCTACCCGCTCTGACCTACCGCCACGGCGGCCAAGGTTGGGACGCGCCGCGAACCGTCGACGAGTTGTGCGCCCTGGCGGAATCCCAGCCTGAGGCCCAGATGGTCGCCGGGGCCACCGACGTCGGTTTGTGGGTGACCAAGGGCTTGAGGGACCTCGGCAATTTCATCAGCGTGGCCGCGGTTCCCGAACTCAAGACGGTGCGGTACGAAGAGGGAGATCTGCTCCTCGGGGCCGGCCTCTCCCTGACCGACGCGTTCCGGGTCCTGGTCGCCCGCCACCCCGAGTTGTCGGTCTGGGCCGACCGGTTCGCCAGCCCCCCGGTGCGGAACGCCGGAACTCTGGGCGGCAACGTGGCCAACGGTTCGCCCATCGGCGACTCGTCGCCGGTTTTGATGGCCCTCGGCGCTTCGGTGGTGCTCCGCCGCGGCGAGCGAACCCGGGAACTGCCGTTGGAAAAGTTCTTCCTCGGGTACCAGAAGACCGCCCGGGAACCCGGTGAAGTGCTGGTGGCGTTCCGTTTGCCCGTCCTTCCGCCGGGGTCGTCGTTCCGCGCCTGGAAGGTGAGCAAGCGCCGGGACCAGGATATCAGCGCCGTCTGCGGAGCCTTCTGGCTGGTCCAGGATACCCGGGGGTTCGTCGTCGAGGTTCGCCTCGCTTTCGGTGGTATGGCGGCGGTGCCCTCCCGCGCGGGCGGGGCGGAGGGAGCCCTTCGGGGACGACCGTTCCACCGGGAAGCCTTGGCCGAGGCCCAGGAGGCCCTGGACGCCGACTTTGCACCGCTCACCGATGGCCGGGCCACCGCGGATTATCGTCGGACCGTCGCCCGAAACCTGCTCACCCGGTTCCAGGCCGAGGTTTCGGCTTGGGAGGACCGGTCATGATCGGGACCCCACTTCCCCACGAGAGCGCCAGCCTCCACGTTTCCGGATCGGCGCCGTACCTCGACGACCTCCCCGAGCTGAAGGGCACCCTCCACGGAGCCTTCGCCCTGGCTCCGGTGGCCCATGGACGATTGAAGTCGCTCCACCTCGACGCGGCCCGCGCCTACCCCGGAGTCGTCGCCGTTCTGACCGCTGCCGACATTCCAGGACGAAACAACGCGGGCCCCTCGGTCGTGGATGACCCCGTCCTGGTTTCCGATCTGATCTCGTTCCACGGTCAGGCGTTGGCCCTGGTTTTGGCGGACACCTTCGACGGGGCGCGCCGGGCCGCCCGATTGGTCACCTCCGAGGTGGAGGCCTTCCCCGCTCTGTTGACGGTGGACGACGCCAAGGCCGCCGAAAGCTGGGTCCTCCCCCCCGTCGAGGTCAGCCGGGGTGACGCAGACTCGGCGTTGTCGGCGGCTCCTCACCGCCTTTCGGGCACCACCCGGGTCGGGGGCCAGGAACACTTCTACCTGGAGACCCAGGGGGCCTCCGCCGTCCCCCGGGAGGGAGGCGGGATGCACGTCCATTCGTCGACCCAGCACCCCACCGAGATGCAGCACTTGGTCGCCCAGCTGCTCGGCTGGGAGGCCCACCAGGTCAGCGTCGAGTGCCGACGGATGGGGGGCGGCTTCGGGGGGAAAGAAAGCCAATCGGGGCAGGTCGCGTGCGCCGCGGCCCTGGGGACCTGGAAGACGGGACGACCCGTCAAGGTGCGTTTGGACCGGGACGACGACATGGCGCTCACCGGCAAGCGGCACGACTTTCTCGTCGAATACGACGTCGGTTTCGACGACGACGGCAAGATCCTCGGCGTGCGCTTCACCCTGGCGAGCCGGTGCGGGTTCAGCCCCGACCTTTCGGGGCCGGTGAACGACCGCGCCGTGTTCCACCTCGACAACGCGTATTTCCTCGACGCGGTGGCCATCCGGAGCCTGAGGTGCCGGACGAACACGGTCTCGAACACCGCGTTCCGGGGGTTCGGCGGCCCCCAGGGTCTGTTCGCCATCGAGTCCGTGGTCGACGCCGTCGCCCGGAACCGGGGTCTGGATCCCCTCGACGTTCGGAAGATCAACTTCTACGGACCCAGCGAAGGTCCCGACCGAAACACCACGCACTACGGGATGAGGGTCGAAGACAACATCGCCCCCGCCTTGGTGGACCAGCTCGAGACGACCAGCGACTACCGTCGGCGCCGGCAGGCCATCGCCGCCTTCAACGCGTCCCACCGGTTCCTCAAACGGGGCATCGCCCTCACGCCTGTCAAATTCGGCATCAGCTTCACCGCTACGTTCTACAACCAGGCCGGGGCGCTGGTCCACGTCTACGCCGACGGATCGGTGTTGGTCACCCACGGAGGCACCGAGATGGGCCAGGGACTGTACACGAAGGTCCGCCAGATCGTCGCCCACGAGTTGGGTCTGGACTGCGAGCGGGTGCGCTTGCTTCCCACCGACACAAGCCGGGTACCAAACACCTCGGCCACCGCCGCCTCGAGCGGTACCGACCTGAACGGCATGGCGGCCCGGCTCGCTGCCCGGGACATCAAGAAACGCCTCGACGCCTTCGCCGCCTCCGAAAACCTCGACCTCGGGTGGGACGAGCTCGTCGGCCGGGCGTACAAAGCCAGGATCAAACTGTGGGAAAGCGGCTTCTACGCCACGCCGAAGATCCACTACGACCCCAAGACCATGCAGGGCCGACCGTTCTTCTATTTCGCCTACGGGGCGTGTTGCGCCGAAGTCGAGGTCGACACCCTCACCGGCGAAAACCACATCGTCAGGGCCGACATCCTCCACGACGTGGGCCGCAGCCTGAACCCTGCGATCGACCGGGGGCAGATCGAGGGCGGGTTCCTCCAGGGGACAGGCTGGCTGACGACCGAGGAGCTTTGGTGGACCCCCGAAGGACGTCTTTGGACCCATGCGCCTTCGACCTACAAGATTCCAGCGGCTTCGGACTGCCCCGCCGACCTGCGAGTCGACTTCTGGGAAACGGACAACATCGAGGAAACCGTCCACAGGAGCAAGGCCGTCGGAGAACCGCCGCTCATGCACGGTTTGGCGGTGTTCTTCGCGCTCAAGGACGCGGTTGCCTCGGCGTCGGGCCCCGATGCGGCGTTGAACCTGGTCGCCCCCGCCACCCCCGAGGCCCTCTTGAGGGCCCTAGGTGGCCTGGTCCAGGAGCAGCGGTCTTGAAACACCCGACGGTTTGGCGGCTCGCCAAGGAAGGTCTGGACTCGGGTCGTCCCGTGGGATTGCTGTACGTGGTGGAAAGCGTCGGCAGCAGCCCCGGTCGTGCCGGGTTCGCCATGGTCGTCACCCCCGACCAGACCGCCGGCTCGATCGGCGGCGGATCGATGGAACATCGCTTCATCACCACGGTCCGACTGGCCTTCGCCGAGGGTTCCCCGGGCTTCCTGCGGAGGCAGGTCCACGACGCCGAAGCCACCGAAGACCGCAGTGGGATGATCTGTTCCGGGGAGCAGACGCTCTGTTTCGTCCCCCTCGGGCCCGGCGACGGCCCCGCGGTGGAGGCGCTCCTCCAGGCCGCGGAACGGGGGACCGGCGGCGTGTTGCGTCTGGATGTTTCAGGCCTTTCGTTCGACCAGCGGGCCTCCCTTCCCACCCGACAGCGGTTTGTGCCCGGAGCGTCCTGGGTCTACGAAGAAGACGGGAACCACCGCGACCGGCTGCACCTCGTCGGGGGCGGCCACTGCGCCCTGGCCCTGGGGTTGCTGGCAGCCGGCCTCGACTTCGACGTGACCGTATACGACGACAGGCCGGGACTGCCGACGTTCGAAGCCAACACACAAGCCCGGCGGGTGGTCGTCCCTGATTACTCGGTGATGGGCGGACTGATCGCTCCCGGCGAGGACCAGTACGTGTGCGTCATGACCTTCGGGTACAAGACAGACGATCTGGCGCTCCGGTCGTTGCTGGTCCACGACTACGGTTTCCTCGGAGCCCTCGGAAGCCGCGCCAAGATCGACCAACTTCTGGCGGTCTATTTGGCCGAGGGCTGGGATCCGCGGCGCCTGCGCCGACTCCATGCGCCGATGGGCCTCCCCATCCACAGCCAGACCCCCGCCGAGATCGCCGTCAGTATCGCCGCCCAATTGATCCGGTTCCGCAACGACCCCGCCCGCAAATCCCCCACCAGGAGCCTCTCATGACCGCCCCCATCGGCCTGCCCGCCCTCGAAACCACCCTCGCCCGAGACCTTTCCCTGTTGGGCTACCCCCATCGAGACTGGGTTCCCCTCCGAACCCACCTCGGAAGGCCCATCCTCGACGTGCTGGTCGTCGGAGCCGGCCAGTCGGGCCTCTCGGCGGCGTTCGCCCTGATGCGGGAGAAGGTGAAGAACATCCTCGTCGTCGATGCGAAACCCGAAGGGAAGGAAGGCCCTTGGGTCGATTTTGCCCGAATGGTCACGCTCCGGACCCCCAAACACGTGACAGGGCCCGACCTAGGCATTCCGAACCTGACGTTCCAGGCGTGGTACGAGGCCCAGCACGGGGCCGAAGGCTGGACGACCCTCAAGCTGATTCCCAAGGAATTGTGGGCCGCGTACCTTGGCTGGTACCGCCGGACCCTTGGTTTGCCGGTCCGGAACGGCGTGAGGGTCGGCGCGCTTTCCTGGAACGCCCAGGCGCAGGCCTGGGAGGCCCCGACCACCTCGGCGTCGGGAAACGAGACCCTTTTGGCGCGGAAGGTGGTCCTGGCCACCGGCATCGACGGCGCCGGTCGTTGGGAAGCCCCGTCGGTCCTTCAAGGAGTTCCGAAGAAATTCTGGTCTCACACCAGGGACGACATCGACTTTGGAGCCCTGAAAGGGAAGAAGGTTGGCGTCTTGGGAGCGGGCGCCTCGGCCTTCGACAACGCCTCGGTGGCCCTGGAAGCCGGGGCCGAAGTCGCGTTGTTTTTCCGACGGGAAAAACTGGTCGACGTGAACCCCTACCGATGGGCCGAGTTCACAGGTTTCCTCAAGCACCATTCCGACCTCGACGACGCCCGGAAGTGGGCTTTCATCAGCCACTTCGTCAAGATGGGCCAGCTCCCGCCCGCCGACACCCTCGCCCGGGCCCGGAACCACCCGGGATTTTCCCTCCACGCGGCCTCCCCGTGGACCGCCGTCGAAACGGTGGGTGAACGGGTGAGGGTCACCACCCCGAAGGGCACGTTTGACTTCGACTACCTCATCGTCGGAACCGGCTTCGTCACCGACCTTTCGCTCCGCCCCGAGTTGGAGAACCTCAAGGACTCGATCGCGCTGTGGTCCGACCGGTACACCCCCCCGGAAAGCCAGAGGTTCGACGACCTGGGCCGCCATCCGTTCTTGGGCAGTTCGGGGGAATTCCTTCCCAAGGACCCCTCGTCTCCCTGGATCTCCTCGCTGTTCTGCTACACGTTCGCCGGATTGCCCAGCTTGGGGTTCGCCGGCGCGTTCATCTCGGGTCTGAAATACAGCCTCCCCAAGCTCGTCGATGGGATCACCCGCCAGCTCTACCGCGAGGACGCCGACCATTTCTTACAAACCCTGAAGGCCTACGATGCGAAAGAATTCTAGCCGCCACGCTCTGCGAAGCCGCCGGGTCCTTTCCGACGGCGTGGTTTCCCCGAAGACCGTCGTCCTCGAGAACGGCCTCATCGCCGCGGTCGAGCCCTACGACTTCCCGCTTTCCCCCGACGTTCCGGCCGAGGACTTGGGCGACTGGGTGCTGATGGCCGGGTTGACCGACGTCCACGTCCACGTGAACGAACCGGGCCGCACCGACTGGGAGGGGTTCGCCACCGCGACCCGGGCCGCCGCGGCCGGAGGGGTGACGACACTGATCGACATGCCGCTGAACTCAACCCCGGTGACGACCACCGCCGCCGCGTTCGACGTGAAATTGGCCGCCGCCGAGGGCGCGTTGACCATCGACGTCGGGTACTGGGGCGGGGTCGTCCCTGAAGACCTCGACGAGCTACCGGGGCTGCTCGCCTCGGGGGTTTTGGGCCTCAAGGCGTTCCTGGTCCACTCGGGGATCGAGGACTTTCCCAACGTCACAGCCGCCGATCTGGAAAGGGCGCTCCCGTTGTTGGCTCCCACCGGGATGCCGCTCCTGGTCCATTGCGAGCTAGCCACGGACCCGAAGCCCTCCGACGACCCCGACGTCCGCTCCTACGGTCAATACCTAGCCAGCCGACCGGGGAAATGGGAGCTGGACGCGATCTCCCTGGTCCTCGGTCTGAGCCGGAAGACCGGTGCTCGGGTCCACATCGTCCACCTTTCCTGCGCCGACGCCCTGCCGATGCTGAAGGCGGCGAAGGCCGAAGGTTTGCCGGTGACGGTGGAGACCTGTCCTCACTACCTCGTCCTCGACGCCGAAACCATTCCCGACGGCGACACCCGGTTCAAGTGTGCTCCGCCGATCCGGGAAAGGGAAAACCGCGACCGCCTCTGGGCTGGCCTGGCCGAGGGGACCATCGACTTCGTCGCCACCGACCACTCGCCTTGCCCCCCCGGGCTGAAACTCCCCGAGACCGGCAACTTTCTGAAGGCCTGGGGTGGGATCGCTTCGATCCAATTCCTCTTGCCGCTGGTCTGGACCGAGGCCCGGCTCCGGGGTTTCGGCCTCGCCGACCTCGAACGATGGGCCTGCACCCGTCCCGCGGCGTTCGCAGGGCTGGGCTCCTCGAAGGGACGGCTGGCCGCCGGCTACCGGGCCGACCTGGTCGCCTGGAACCCTGACCAAGCCTTTGCCGTCACCAGAGAGACCATCGAATACCGGCACAAGATCTCCCCCTACGAAGGACGGACGCTACAAGGAGTGGTCCACCGAACCTGGCTGGGAGGTGCTCCGGTCTGGACGGACGGTCCCACCGGCGGCGCGCTGCGGGGCCGATCGCTCGTCCGGTCGACGGTTCGCTTCGATGGACTGTCCGAGGCCGAGGCCCGGACCGCGTTGAAGCGCTGTTGTGCCGCGGACCGCTGGGTCGAATCGATGCTGAAACAGCGGCCTTTCGGGGACTTCAGGACGCTGTCCCAGGCCGCCGGGGCGTTGTGGTTCGCGTTGGACGATGCCGACCGAAGGCAGGCGTACGCCGCCCACCCGCGCATCGGTGACAAGTTCCGGGAGAACCGGGAACAGGCGGGGGTGGCGACGGCCTCGCCCGCGACGCTGGACCGGCTCGCCGCCGCGAACGAAGCGTACTTCCAGAAATTCGGGTTCGTCTTCCTCGTGTTTGCCACCGGAAGGACCGCCGACCAGATGCTTGGTCTCCTCGAGGAACGGTTGGTCAGGACTCCCGCCCAGGAACGGGACGAAGCCGCGGCCCAGCTCCACAAGATCACCCTGTTCCGCCTCGCGCAGATCGCATGAAAAGGAGGACTACGCCATGAAACGAAGTCCGATCACGACCCACGTCCTGGACACTTCGACGGGAAAACCCGCCGAGGGCCTCCCGGTGGTCCTCTCCCTGAAAAACAAGGAACGGTGGGTCGTCCTCGGCCAAGGGACCACCGACGCCGACGGCCGGGTCGGTCTTCTTCCCCAGGACCACGGGCTGACCATCGGCGTCTACCGCCTGAGCTTCGATCTAGGACTCCGAGACGGGTTTTACCCAGAAGTCACGATCGTGTTCACCGTGGCCGACCCCGACCAGCATTACCACGTGCCGTTGCTGTGGAGTCCTTTCGGCTATTCCACCTACCGGGGCAGTTGAGGTGGGGTCACAACCCCTGGCTGACGTGGGCGGACACGACTTTCCAGCCTGCCTCGGTCCTCACCCAGGTCTGGGTTTGCCGGCCTGGTTTCGGGTTACCCTCCCGGACGAACTCCCGGTGCGCCACCGCAAAATCCCGGCCGAAGGTGGTGATCGCCGTGCGGACGACGGTTCGGGCCAGCCCTGCCGACGGACGCGCCTTCCGGAACGCCCGGATCTCGTCGATGCCGTAGAGGGTTTCCCCCGCACCGTAGCGAACGGTTTCCGGTCCGCTGCGGAACAACTGGTCCAGCACCTCGACCCGGTTGTTCACCAGGGCGTCCTCGTAGAGTTCAAGACATTCGGCCACCTCGGCCACGATTTCAGGCAGGTTGATCGGTCCCATGGGTCCCCTTCCTGGCGTATTCTGACAGGAAAGGTTAGGTTGTGACTATGGAAGCAACTCTGGATTGGTTCTCGTGGGCCCTTCTGGGTCTGGCCGCCGTCGCGGGTGGCCTGGTGAACGCCTTGGCCGGCGGCGGCACCCTGATCACATTTCCTGTTCTGACCCTCCTCGGGGTTCCGCCGGTGATCGCCGGTGTGACCAACACGGTTGCCATGGCTCCCGGATATTTTGGCGGTGCCTGGGCGCAGAAGACGGAACTCAAGGGGGCCCGGTCCCGGGTGTTCCTGCTCGTTCCCGTGGCGGCGGTCGGAGGTCTGATCGGGGGGTCGCTCCTGTTGGTCGCCGGGGACCATACGTTTAAGGCGCTCATCCCTTGGTTGCTCCTGTTCGCCACCGTCCTGATGCTGGCCCAGGATCCGCTCAAGAAGTTCCTCTTTCGCTCCGGCCACGAGGGTGCGGCCCGGCCGGTCTGGCCCGGGGCCTTGGCGGTCGGTGCGGTCTCGGTCTACGGCGGATTCTTCTTGGCGGGCCTGAGCGTGATCGTCCTTTCCGTGCTGGCCATCGGGTTCGACGACCCTTTCAAGCGATCCAACGCGCTCAAACAGGTGGTCTCGCTGACGGTCAGTCTGGCGGCCGCGTTGTTCTTCGCGTTCACCGGCAAGATCGACTGGGCGCTGGCGGGGTTCATGGCTGTCTTCACCTGGGCCGGGGGGTGGCTGGGTGGAAAATTGGTCGGCAAGATCCCCGTGAAGTTGCTGTTCTGGACCGCGATCACCGCCGGAGCGGTTTCGACGGTCTACTACTTCCTGAAGGGCTGATGCGATGCCCCCCCCCTTTTCCGACCCGGTAGGAGCGTTCGTTCCCCATGGCAAGGTGGTCCGCCCCCCCCGGCAACCCGGAATCCTCTCGGGGCTGACCGTGGCCGTCAAGGACCTTTTTGACTGGGCGGGCCTCCCCACGGGGGCCGGAAACCCGACGTGGCTGGCCACCCACCCCGTTCCCGACCGCGACGCCGGCGTCCTGACGGCCCTCTCGGACGCCGGGGCGACGCTCTACGGAAAAACCGTCACCGACGAGCTGGCCTACAGCGTCCACGGCGACAACGTCCACCACGGCACCCCGAAGAACACCGCCGCTCCGGGACGGGTCCCGGGCGGTTCTTCGAGCGGTTCGGCCGCCGCCGTCGCCGCCGGCCTGGTCGAGGCCGCCTTGGGAACCGATACGGGTGGATCGATCCGGGTGCCGGCGGCCTACTGCGGCCTCTTCGGCCTCCGAACAACCCAGGGACTGGTGGACCGATCGGGGTTGGTCGCCCTGGCTCCCTCGTTCGACACCGTCGGCTGGTTGGCGCGGTCACCGAAGGTCCTGGCCAACCTGGCCCGGGTCCTCCTCCCCGGGCTGGGCGCCGACCGGTATTGGTCCCGGATCCACACCCTCCCCGAGGCCGAGGCCCTCACCGACGAGGCAACCAGAACGGGATTGACCGCCCTGACCGACCGGCTCGGCCTGGTGGCCTCGCCTCTGGTGGGCCTGACCGAGCCCTTCGGCGGCCTCGAGG
>JGI26470J50227_1000828_pt1 | contig 11883 bp, 9 predicted proteins | sample FreactTroBogLake_FD_50227 | JGI IMG/M metagenome (IMG submission 50227) | reverse complement strand
GCCCGTGGCGATAAGCTTATCTCACGCGACTTTTTGCGTCGTCAAATGCCGTGGGAAATGAACGTCACCCAAGAAGAAGAGCGCGTTGAAGTAGAGGAATTACGCGACAGCCTGATGGCTGCCGTTGCTTCTTATGCTAATGCGCTTCCACAAATTGCCATGCAGGGTGGTGACCCATCCAAGGTCATTACAGCAATAGCAAAAGTTATTCAGGGCCGCCAGAACGGCAACCCTATTGAAGAAATTATCACTAAAGCATTTGCTCCAGAACCTGCACCTGCACCACAGCCAGGAGAAGAGCAAGCTCAGCCAGCACCAGGACAGCAACCTGGGCAACCACCAATGGGTATGCCTGCCCCACAACAAGGCCAAGGTGGCTCTGCTTTGCAATCTCTACTCGCTGGCCTATCATCTTCTGGATCGCCGCAGCTTGCTGCGTCATTATCCAGACGCTCACCAGCCTAACGTTACTGGCGAGATAACCAATCCCTATAGGAGAATAACAATGGCAACAAAGTCAAAGCTCGGAGCATCTGTTCCAAAGCCAGCATTGCAAGGTGGACACGGTTCATCTGCTGCTGTTACACAAGGCGTAAAAATCCAGAAGAAGGCTGGCCCAGCAAAAACTGGCAAGTCTGACATTAAGTACAGCGTACAACCAGCAGGAACCAAAGGTTCAAGCAAGGGCGCTAAGTAAAAATTGGATAACGAAGACAGCGACGCGTTTTATGAACCGATTACATTCTGGGATGTAGTCGCTGTCTTTACCCATCTCATTAAGGATTTAGTCCTTAGCTTTACCAAGTTTTTTGATGTAATGGAGCAAGTGTTCTTACATCAAGCAAATGTCGTGGCTAGCCGCAGGGCTTTTCACGATGATGTTGTCCGTACCATTGAGACTATTACAGAGGGTGAGTAAATATGGCAGGCAAAGGCGGCTACCAAGCTCCAGCTAAACCAGCTATGCAATCTGGCCCAGGCTCATTAAGCCAACGCACCGATGGCGGACCTGCATCTAAGCAAGCAATGCGTTATGTATCTGGCATGCCTAATTACGGCGACGGTACAGACATGATGCAGATTCAAGGCGGTGCCCCGATGGCTGCTACGCCATCTCCACGCCCAACATCGCCATCTCAGATGGCTCAGGCGGCACAGCAACAGCAACAACCAGCGCAGCCACAACAAACACCAGTTGTTCCATTGACTGCCCCTACACAGCGCCCAAATGAGCCAGTCACTACTGGTGCAGCAACTGGAGCTGGTGCAGGACTATCTGCCATTGGTATTCAACCAGGACAGGTTATTACCCCTGGAGCATCTGCCAAGCAAGTTGTTCAATCAGCAGCTATGCATCCAGACGCTTCTCCAGCATTGCAGCGTTTAGCAACATTATTAGGAAAGTAGTTTATGTCACAAACTACACCGCTACCTTCATCTGGTGGATCCATTGATTTGGCCAACCAGATTGCTAATTCGTACCCTCGCGCAGACGCTAGCGTAAAAGCTGCCGCCATTGCTTCTGGCAACCCAACAACAGCTAACGCTCTTGGCGCAACTGATTCTGTTGCCCAGACCGCAAATGCTGTCAACACACACCTCAACACTTACAGTTCGCATGGATGGTTTAATAGCATCCTGACCGACGTAAAAGATGTTGCTGGTGCTGTCACTGGCTTTATCGGAAAAGCCCCCGTTATTGGAACTTTGGCAAACTGGGCTAGCAAGCCTTTGCAAGAAGTTCAAAAAGATTACAAGTTTATTCATAGCCTTTGGGCGGACCACGGCCCAGCAGCTGGTATTCTAGGAACGCTTGGCGTTATTGCTGGCGGAACGCTGGGAACAATACTTGGTCCAGAAGGAACAGTATTAGGAGCAACAGCAGCTGGCGCTCTTGAGCGCAACATCCTTGGTCGTGTTATTCCTAGCTTCAAAGATTCGCTCAATAAGTCCAACGACCCTAACTATAACGTTTCGTTTGGTCGCGATTTGGCTCATGGTCTTTCCAACATTCCAGGATTTGGCACGCTGGCAAATACAAATCAAGGATTTGGTCAGTTTGTTTCTGGTATTGCAGACGCTTCTTTTGACTTTAGCGCTGACCCAATCGCCAAGGTTGGCAAGATTTATGGCAAAGTAAAGAACGGATCGTACTTAGCTGAAGCTAAAAACCCAGATGGTTCCGTCATGCGTGACGAAAGCGGCTTGCCTATTGTTAAGGCAACTCTTCCTATTGCATCACGCGCACCTTCTGTTGAGTCTTTCCTCAAGAGCGTAGCGCCAAAGGTTAATTCTAGCGCTGACTTGATGGATGCTTACAACAATACTTTTAACTGGCAGTTCCGCGGTGCGGTTAAAGACATTGCTAGCATGGATAACCCCATCGATATTCAGGTTCGCTACAAAGAGTCGAATATCACCACGCCATTGGCCAACGCTTTAGCTGCAGCCAAGACTGAACCTGAAGTACTGAACGTGCTTGGCAAGTCTATGTACTCCAATGAGTTTGCGCAAGCCACTACTCCAACTGGCGCATTGGTCATGCCTACTCGCACACTGGGCAAGATTTTCTCTGACCGATGGGGAGCTGAGCGTATTCGCTCCAGCACTCAGGCTACAACTCTTAATGAGCAAAAGAACTTTCTTGTTCCTAAGCGCTCAACTGTCATGGTTCCAAAGATGGAACAGACGCTTGATGAAAACGGTAATGTCGTACTTGACGAAGCTGGCAACCCAGTTATGCGTCAGCAAATTAACCAGTTTGGCATGCCTGTTCTGACAGCAGCTACCGACGCTAACGGCGAAGTTATCACAAAGATTAACACGCCAGTATGGATGGCTAAGAACGGTACAGAGCTAAAGAACAATGTGATGAACGCATTGGCAGCAAAGGTTCGCACCTTTACTGGCATGAAGGCTTTGTCCATAAACCAAGACTTAATGAAGCAGACTGGCGAAAAGATTGACTTTCGCGATCCTAATGCTGGCGTTACTGTCTATAACCTTTTGAACTATGCCATGCCTTCAGACGTGGCTAAAGAATACGCCGCTAAGGTAATGACCGCAGCTGACGACAATGAGCGCAGAGCGCTTTTGCGTGGCGCTCAGGTAGAAGTACTTAAGGCAGCTGGTCTTCCTGACGAAGCTGGCATGCTTAACAAGATACTTTCACAGGTTCACCGCGCTACCTTTGGTGACGAAGTGACCAATGGCGTGTACGGTTTTCTTGATGGTAAGCCATTAGGCCACATGGTCGATGCTGACGGCAATGCAGTTAACGCTGCCCTTGACCCTTCACAGCGCTATCTTGGCTCGATGATGGATTTAAAGTCCATGCACCAAGCTATTCGTGCTACAAAAGCTTACGGCATTTTGTACAACCATGCGGATGACTTTTTCACGCACTATACCAACCGCATCTTTGCTCCGCTGACTCTGCTTTCAACAGGATTTGGTTTGCGCGTAGCTGGCGCCGAAGCGCTGCATCAGGTTATTCGTCGTGGTCTTGGTGACTACCTAAGGAACGTTGTTGCTTCATCGGCTGAAAAGTATCAAGGCGCACATTTCAAGTCTGGCCCAGAACTGGTAAAGACCACTGACGCTATTACTCAGGCGCTTACGCCAGAAGAGCTTGCGGTTGCCGACAAGCCAAATGACATGGTAAATGAAAACGCTGTTACCAAAGAATTAGCTGAGCGCGAAAAGGGATTTAAGACTCTTGTACAGGGAGCTATCAAAGCATCTGGCTCGACAGCTAGCTACAACAGCGCTATCAAATCTGTCGTAGATTTGAAGGCAAAGGTTCATCCAGTGGGCTGGCTTGCTGACAAATTTGCTTCTTCAAAGATTGCACCCTACTCAGTGCGTCAAAAGATTGATGACCTTGCTCGTCTGCATGCTTCAATAGGAAGCGAAGGCATACCAGCTGGTATTGCAGCAGACCACGGTGCTTCAGCGGAAGCTGCGGCTTTTGACAATGTGGATCAGTTCATTCAAGCTTTTGGCCGCAGCAAGCGTCCAGGAGAAGAACTTGCTGGCTTGAGCCAGACAGACCCACACTTTAAGCAGTACTGGGCACAGAACTTGCAGAAGGCTGCAAATAGTGAATTTCACCAAGACATTGCCGCAGACTTTTTGCGTCAGGCTAAGCTTAACCCAGGCTTAAAGGCTGACCAAATCTGGGCAAAAGTGCAAGAACTTCATACTGCGCGTATTGCAGATAAGACAACTTATCAAGAATATCGCACCAGCATGGATGGTCTAAGCCGTGCTACTCCAGAGTCTTTTGCGGCTGCTCAGATCCAACACATGCGTGGCATGGTTCAAGGCGCAGACGGCACTACACATACAGCATTTCTTCGCAATGTCGCCAATGGCAATAAGACATATGTAGAAGATATGAAGGATTTGAATAACGCTAGCTGGCCAGCAGTTGTGCTGGGCCGAAAGGCACGTCCAAGCCTTGACAACATTATGCAGAAAGTCCAAGATGTTGGCTTTCGCACTGCCGTAAATCCAGTCATGGATTTTCTCTCTCGCCAGCCATTATTCGCACACTTCTACAGTCAAGCCTTGCGCGAAGCTGACACTATGAAGGCATTGGGATTGATTGATGAGGATGAGGCTGTTAGATTAGCTGCGCTTCGTGGTACAGAAAACATGCTGCCTACGATTCACAACCCTCAGCTGCGCTCTCAGTTTGCGGTATTGCACCGTAACCTTATGCCGTTTTACTTTGCACAAGAGCAAGCCCTCAAGCGCGTTGGCCGTCTAGTCACGTCTAACCCACAGGCGTTTCGTGACTTTCAGATGGTTAATCATGGCATAAATAACCCTGGTTTTGTACACACCGATGCTAATGGAAACAAGTACATTGTTTATCCTTTGCTTGGTGAAGTAGGAAACAATATGTTGCGTGGCCTTCAAGCCCTTGGCATTAACTCAATGTCTGGCTTGCCAGAGTCTGTTACTGGAAATACCTCATCTTTGCTGACAATTCTTCCTGACATAAAAATGCCAGGAACTGGCACATTTGCCAATATTGCTCTAGAGCAACTGGCTAAGCGCTTCCCAGTATTTACTGCGTTATCCGATGCAGCCAGCGGTGGTTACCCACCAAAGACACTGACAGAGGCTATGTTCCCTAACGCTTCCATGCGTAACATCTGGGATAGCATGACCATGGATCAGAAGCAGACGAACGTTGCTAACTCCATCACTTCTGCTATTGCCGCTGGATATGCCAGTGGTCAAATTCCAGAAGATTTTGCAGCTCGCCCAGCTTTTGAGCAGCAGCAAATTATGGATAAGATTTATGCTAACGCAAAGTCAAACTTGATTATCAAGGGCATTTTCTCGTTCTTCTTGCCATTGTCACCAAACGTGACAAACGATTACTACACCAAGAATTTGCAGTCATTCCGTTCAGAGTTTTTAAACATGCTCAAGCCAGTAGCTCAAGGTGGCTTGGGATTGACCATGCAGCAGGCTTTGCCAAAGTTCTTGGAAGAGCATGGCAGTAAGGCAGTTTCATATACAGTGTCTGCTACTAGCCAGGATACTGGCGGAGCAAATGTTCCTTTGTCAGATACTACAATTTCTTGGCTAAAGAACAACACTGGACTTATCAATGACCCAGCTCTAGCAGTTGGAGCAGCTTACCTCATCCCGCAAAATACACAAGGCGGCAATGTAGCCAAGATTGAGAATGAATTGCTTGCAGAGCATCTTCGCTCAAAGCGCACTCCAAGCGATTTTATGAACGCTATTTACATCGCAAAGGGATGGGCTGATATTGGCGCAGACTATGCTGATTATCAGAAGTACATGGCCAATGCTCGCGCCACAAACAACACCTACGCTCTTGGCCAAGGTGCTGCAATGTGGAAGCAATTTACTGCAAACTATGGATTGCGTAACCCCATTTGGTTCAATGATTACTCAGGCACAACCCGCGTAGTCAATGCCAACTTGGCAATGGATGCTTTGCTCAAAATCCAAAAAGAAGGCAAAATGCCTAATGACCCACAATCACAGGGCATTAACGATTTGCTAAATAACTACAAGGATTTTAAGCCTCAGCTAGATGCAACCATTATCAATGGTAAAGCAACACCAATGCACTCAGCATTGCTAGACCAGTGGAGTACCTACTTGGATCAAGTGTCTGCTCAAAACCCTAATCTTGTTAATGTTGTCAACGGAGTATTCAGGAAGGTGGTGGCTAAGCTCTAATGAGTGATACTACTAAAACCACTAGCACAACCAGTACAACGGGCAACACTGGTTCTACTCCAGCACTTAGCTGGATGGACGCGGCTGCTGCTGGGGCAGCAAGTACAAATCTTTATGCCAACATGAAGACTTATACTAACACCACCAGCACAACCCAAACTTCACAACCTGACATTACCGCGGTCATCAATGCAACCATGCAGCAACTCGTTGGCCGTAACGCCACTGCTGCTGAGATTGCTCAGTACGGTCAAGAGCTTCTTGCTGCTGAAGCTGCCAATCCTGGCAAGTTTCAAGAAACTACTAGCTATGGTCCAACTGGAAAGCGCGCAGATATTACAGGTAGCCAGGTTAGCAGCGGAGTAGATCCAACTTCCTTTATCTCTAACATTGTTCGGGGAACAGCGGAAGCTAGCCAGTACAACATTATGAATACATACATGGGCGCATTGTCCAACTTGGCAGATTCGTACAAGGGAAGTTTCAATGGCTAATAAGACAGGTTTGCCAAAGGGCTACAGTATAGAAACAAAGTTTGACTCGGATTACGGCGCATTTGCTACGGTCCAGGTTTTGATGAATGGCGAGAATGAAGTTGCCACTATTCGCAATGGCAAAGTCGTATCATCGTCCGACCCAAAGATTGCCGTTGGTTCTAGCCAAGATTCAGCTATTGCTTACATCAATTCTGCTAACCCTTCAAAGCCTGCAGCTAAAGCTGCACCAGCAACCCCTGATACTGGCGCTCAGCTAGATACTCTTAATGAGCAAATCAACAAGCTTGAAAGCACAAGAAATTACAACGCTGCAATTATGCAGTCTAACCCAGTTGGCTCTTCTCGCTACAATACAGCTAAGGCTCAGTTTGACCAGGCCACATCCGACATGGCTCCGCTGCAAAAGCAGTTTGATGACCTAAAGACAACAGAGACTGGCAAGGAAACTGCTGACCAAGCGAAGACCGATGCTCAGCAAGCGCAAAGCGACCTTGCTGCGTTGAATGAGAAAAAGCAGCGCGCTATTGACTTAGGCGGAGATGGCTCTCAATACGATAGCCAAATTCAAGCAGCTCAACAGAAAGTTAATACAACATCTGCTGCTGCTGGCGTTAAGCCAACTACAACTCCTAGTGGAGTAACTGTCCCAGCTGGCGCTACTGAAAGTCAAAACCAACAGCAAGCTGCGGCAGTGCCACAGCCAGCTGCGCCAAAATCATCTTCATCATCAAGCTCATCTAGCAGCTCAAGCGCGACAGACTCTGTTCCAGCGGCCTACACGCCTTTGACTGCATCGGAGCTTACTGATCGACCAGTTGCAGGACCGCAAACTCCAGATGAAGCTGCTGCAGCAAAGTCTGCTTTTGTACAGACCCTTGGTCCTATCGGAGCATTGGCTCTTGCCACTCCATGGATGGCTGACATTATCCAGCAAGCCTATGATGGCAAGTGGTCAGCTACAAAATTTACAGATACTGTACAGAATTACGTTGATCCAAAAACTAACGTAAAGCCTTGGGACCAAATTGGTCAATCTATTCGCGACAGCGAGCTTGCTTACTATGGCAACAAGCAGGCGTGGGGACAACAGTACAACGACAAACTTCAAATCCTTCAACAGTCAGCGACTGCTCAGGGATTGGATCCAGCGGTTTTTGGTACAGCATTGCCAACAGATGCTGCTGGAAACATTGATTCAGCTGCTATTGATGCTGCCTTCAAAGATACAAAAAGCGGCGTAAATACATTCTTTAGCCAGTTCTACAACAACATGCCAGACCAGGCAACCGTTGACAAATACGTTGCTAACCACACTGGATTTGCTAAGACAGACCAGGGCGTGTACGGCGGCACTCTTGGTTCAACCGTTGACGCTCTCAAAAGCTATGCAAGCCAAATGGGTGTAGCTTCACAGTATCTTACCAGTGGCCAAGCTGCCCCTGGAACTGACTACTTTGCTAATGCAGCCAGTGGTGTACAAAAGGGAAATACTACTCTTGAAGAGCAGCAAAACTACATCAAGCAACAGGCTATTGCAATGTATGCGCCATTTGCACAACGCATTAAAGAAGGCCAAACTGTACAAGCTTTGGCTAGCCCATACCTTAACGCAGCAGCGAACTTGCTTGAAGTAGACCCTTCAACCATTGACCTTGGTGCAACCACTGGCTTGGGCGCGTCTGTTACAAAAGCGCTTCAGGGCGATGGAACAACACCTATGAGTCTTGATGCTTTTACTACATCGGTTAAGCAAAACCCACAATGGTTGCAAACAACCAATGCTCGCAACAGCTTAATGGATACAGCAAATACTCTTCTTCGTAACTTTGGATTGGTAACGGGTGAATAATGAGCAGATCATCTGAATTTGGCGGCGACGTTAGCGCCGTAGCAGCCAATACTCCAACCTCGGTTATCCCAGCTAAATCAACAACTTCTGATCAACCAGCCGCGGGCGCAGGGTCAACCCCTACGAGTAGCGGTACTGGTAATGACATTAAGCCAACCGATAATTCGGCTCAGTTAACAGCTCTTCAAAAGCAGCTTGATGACCAGACAAAATTAATCAATTCTTTGCAAGCTGGGCAAAATGCAGCAGCTGGACAAGCTGCGCTCAATACGCAGATAACTAATCAAAATGCTTTGACCCTTCTGCAGTCAACTTTATCTGGCTATGGCATTGATCCAACTGGCGCTATATCAAACGCTATCCTCGGATTGCAGCAAAAGAACTATGACGCTGCAACAATTCAGAACCTTATACAAGACCCAAATGCAGCCGCTTCTAGCGACCCAAATGTTGCAGCATTAGCTAACGCCTGGAACACACGCTTTTCTGGCAATGTCGCTCGCGAAAAGGCTGGCCTTACGCCGCTTTCTCCAGCTGACTATATCAGCACTGAAAACTCATACAAGGCAGTTATGGCCCGTGCAGGCATGGACGCTGCTCATATGGATCCAGCGGTCTTGGGCAACCTTATTGGAACTGACGTTTCTCCAGCTGAAGTTCAACAGCGCGTAGATGCTGCTACAGCAGCTGTAACCGCAACAGACCCTTTCACTTTGCAACAGCTTCAGCAGAATTTTGGTTTAACAAATGGTGACATGATTGGTCACCTTCTTGACCCAGCTACAGCCTCTAGCGTCATCGCTCAGAAGGTTCAAGCTTCTCAAATTCAAGGCGAAGCAGGTCGTCAAAACCTTGCTCTTAACCAACAGAACGCTGCAACCCTTGCTGCCGCTGGTGTAACCCAAGCGCAGGCAGCTCAAGGATTTACAACCATTGGTTCTCAACTTGGCCAGCAGCAAGCACTTGCTAGCACATACAATATGAACGCTGGCAATATCGGCAACGCTTTGACAGCAGCTACATTCAACTCCAATATCAATGGAGTGAGCGCAGCTCAGGCTCAGCAAGATTTAACCCGCTTGCGCGCACAGGAAGTTAACCAGTTCTCTGGTTCTTCAGGCGCTACCAAGGGCAGCCTCTACACAGAACAACAGGGCGTTTCCTAAGCCCACTAAGTTCCGTCACTACCGACCAGCATAGATGACGTGTATTCCAGACTGGTAGTAGGAGCCAACATTCCTTCCCCTGGGAAATGTTGTGGCCTGCGTCCAACCAACAGAAAAGGGAGTGCCACATGGCAAACCAATACGAAGAAGACGAAGACGATCTAGAACTTGATGAAGTTCAGCAGGACCAGAATGGCCCAGCTAATCTTCGCAAGGCATTAAAGCGCGCTGAGCGCGAAAAGAAGGAACTGGCTGAACAGCTAGCAAACATTCAAGCAGACCTTCGTGGTCGTTCCGTCAAGGAAGTATTGGAACAGAAAGGCGTATCCACAAAGATCGCCAAGTTCATTCCTGGCGACGTAAGTACGCCTGAGCAAATTGACGCATGGTTAAACGAGAACGCTGATGTGTTCGGTTTTACCGTGAGTGAAGATGCTTCATCGGAAGCACCAGAAAACCCAACTGCCCGTGAGATGCAGCGTATCAACGCCTCTCTTCAAAACGCAAATACCCCTTCCCGCGACGTAGACGCAGCGGCGAAGTTGGCTGGCGTTAAGACAAGAGAAGAGCTTGACATGCTGGTATTCGGACAATCGGTTACTGGTCGCGGACGACGTTAAACAACCCATCCACGCACAATATACCCAAAGAAAGTAGGTGACGCATGGCTAATCAATATACCGACTCAATCGGCTCTACTGCTGGTATTCCAGGTTTAGTACAGACCGCATATGATCGCTATGTAGAGTTTGCCCTTCGTGCTGTTCCTCTTATCCGCGACGTTGCAGATAAGCGCCCAGTACAGCAAGCAATGCCAGGTTCGTCTGTTGTATTCCAGATTTACACAGACATGACCGCAGTAACTTCTTCTCTCTCAGAAGATGTTGATCCAGATGCAGTAGCACTTGGAAACACAACCCCAATTTCTGTATCTCTCCTTGAGTACGGAAATGCCTCATTGACAACTCGTAAGCTTGAGTTGTTCTCACTCTCAGATGTTGACCCAGCGATTGCAGATATTATCGCCTTCAACATGGCTGACTCTCTTGACACAAACGTCCTTAACGTTCTTGTCGGTGGCCCAAATGCTATCGCAGAAGTTAACGGCTCACTTGTTTCAACCTACGCTGGTTCATACACCAACGGAACAACCAACAAGTCAATTCTCTCAACCGACGTAATCAAGTCACGCGATATTCGTACCGCAGTGGCTAAGCTTCGTGCAAACAAGGCTGTNCCACGTCAGGGAGAATACTACTGGTGTGGTATTCACCCAGAAGTTTCATTCGACCTTCGCTCTGAGACAGGCTCAGGCGGATGGCGTGATGACCACAAGTNCTCCGAGACAGGNGCNGCTGAATTTTGGCCAGGCACCATCGGAACTTANGAAGGCGCAATGTTCGTAGAATCACCACGTTTGTTCAACACAACCGATGGTACAGGTTCTACTGGTGCAACAGGCACCTTCGGAACATCGTCTTACGTCAACGGTACTGGTGGCGTTCGCGTNTTCCGTACACTNGTTGCTGGAAAGCAAGCATTGGCTGAAGCAGTTGCTGAAGAGCCACATGTCGTGTTCGGTCCAGTCGTTGATAAGTTGATGCGTTTCCGTCCAATCGGATGGTACGGCGTTCTTGGCTGGGCACGTTACCGTGACGCAGCTTTGGTCCGTGTCGAATCAACATCTTCGATCCACAACTCTTAATTTGAGTTAGTTGTCTCCCAGCCTCGCACGTGGGGCTGGGTGGCAACACCCCTATTGAAAGGTAGCACATGGCATATGTTTTCAAACCACCTACGGTGGAAGAAGGCCCTGCGGGCTTTGGCATATTGTTTTGGCGTTATCGCTTACCACGGGCAAATTCAATTCTTGTATTNGGTACAGCNGTAGTTAGTACGCGNACCCCTGCCGTACAAGATACTCAGTCAGCAGANTACTGCTACTTGGGTGGACATGAGTATGTACTGTCCCAGGCGGAATATACGATTTTAACAAACGCTGGTTACGGCGCTAACATCACAACGGTTTAGGAGCAGGCGTGTTTAGTCCAGGACGATACAACATTAGCATTATCCAAGGCACGACCTTTAGCATTGCTCCCATCTGGCAAATCGATAACCTGCCAGTGAACATCAC
>JGI26470J50227_1000826_pt1 | contig 11911 bp, 30 predicted proteins | sample FreactTroBogLake_FD_50227 | JGI IMG/M metagenome (IMG submission 50227) | reverse complement strand
TATTGTGTTTTCAATATGCTTATTAAAGTCTGATTCATGTTTTTTTCTACATTCTTTACCACCTATATTAATATTTATACCTTTATGGTTATTCATAACTATTTATCTATTTTAATATCTGAATTAAGGAATGTTTGTATTTCTTTATGAATAGGGTTACTTGGGAAAGAGGGTACATTATAATAATCATGTCTTAAATTACTTTTTGTGATTTTTTTCGATTCATAAGCAATCTTTTCACATAAAGGCATAGATGAAACCAACATACCCTTTATTTCTCTAAAAGCAGACAGCTTTCCATTAGCGTAATGCGCTAATTCAAATTTTTTAGCACTATGTAGTCTTACTACCTCTGATTGATAATATAGAATACATTTATCTATATCGGCTATATTAAGCAATCCATGTTCTTTAATTATCATAGTACGTTTTTTAATATTCGGTTAATCCTTTTTCATTAATTAAATCCAATGCTTTGTTACATTCATGAAATATCAGTTCAATACTATTACCACAACTTACCCCATCTAAAAAGAACTCAACTTCTACACAATGTTTTAACGATATATATTTTACAGCCATAATAAAGTCTTGACTGTTACTATACGTTATAGCATCTTTAGATAACACTAATGGTTCTGTTGAAACCATTCAACAAAACGTATTTCCTAATCCTTATCAAAAAACTACTTTAAAATCTCAAATACATAAAAACATCAACAATCCAATACAGATAAAAAAACTATGTCAATTATATATAATTGTTACACAAAATGTAAATATTGTATCAAAAGACACTTACTGTATTGTAGAATATTCTTTATTATAAACGATAATAAGTGCCTTTATTGGGGAGCATAATACTCACTAACCCGTATTCACGTTGCGCAATACTTAATATTTCTTCAATATCATTTTCATTTATCTGTATATCATCATAACAAGTTGTGAATACCCAATATATTCCCTTAGCCGATGCTAATAATTTATTATTTTCCTTTATAAATTCTCCTTCCTTTTCTTTCATATAAGAAGATACACATTCACTATTAAGACCGTCTAAAAACCTTAATATCCTAAAACTAATGCCTATAATATCTATATCTCTCTTTTCCATATTAATATTATTTATTTATTTTTCATTGAATTAATTACTAAAGTTTCAAACATATCATCATCTTTACGATTATTATATTTGAAAACTGTTTCTGCAACATATAACGGTAAATATTCAGGACTTACATGATGATGTTGACCCATTATTTGTCGCTTTATAAATGCCCAAAAAGATTCTATTGAATTAGTATTTACACCTTTGTAAGAATAAAGTTCTTTATGATTAATCTTTATCCTTTCTATTATTCTATCAACTTTATTATAGTCGGGATTCTCGTCAGTAATTAATATGCTTCTATCTTCGTCAACACACCTTTGCACCATTGCTTTTAAATTAGCCCCATTAACGTGTTTCATAACCTCTGCTATTACGTTGCCATCACGTTCTACTATGCCTACTACTGGTGTTTTCTTTGTCCCTTTACCTCTTTTTACATCAGGGTCAACGTAAGCAGGATTACCCCTCTTTGCTTTAAAACTAAAACCTGCTTCTTTATATTCCTTTATTTTCTGGTCTGTTTCTTTAGCTAATGTAAATTCTATTTTCTCTAATGTTCTTTTACCATTATTATTAAGTCGTGGTCTTTTCGCTCCTACATACGTTTCGTCCATTTCTACAATACCATCTAATTCGTCAATGGTCTTATTATCCATTGCCATTAAATCCCTTAATTTATGGTACATATTAAATGCTGTTTCGTAATTGACACCTAAATCACGTTTTAACTGTAATGCTGACAATCCTTTCTTTGCATTGCATATTATTGCAAATGACATTAACCATGTTTTTAATGGTAGCCTTGTATTATGCAAATTTGTATTAACTGTTACCGAATAACTCTTATTACAATTATCACATCTTAATCTTGCATCATTAGTTCGCTTTTTATTATCCCTTTCGTAATTACAATAAGGACATATTATCTTATTACCCCAGCGTATCTTTTCAAAATACTTTATTGCCGCTAACTCTGTAGGGAATTTATTGTTTATTTCTACTAAATTCATTTATGTTTGTTTTATAAATTATTAAATATGAGCTTAATTAAAGATTTTAATGAATTAAATATCGGAATAAAAGGAGCGTTTTTTAATATACTACTCAATATTCCGTTTTTCTTTATAGCTATATACTTACTTAATCATTAAATGATTGATAAAATAAGTAATGATATGTTTACTGACATTAATTTATATTTTATATTATCATTATGTTTTTGCTTTTCTGTTACATGGTTTTTAATTAATGTTATTTCTAGTTATTTAATTACTTTATTAGTACAAAAATTATTAAATGTAAAAACAGAACCACATGAAATATATATAGCATCAATTATTTATTCGATAATTTATTTGAGTATCATTATTGCATTTGCTACAGCATTTACATGGACATTTACTAACTTCATAATCATTTCTTATTTGTTTATAGCTATTAGAATTATTTGGTCTTTTATAACAACTCCCATTATTAATAGATTGATGAAAAAAGCAGAAACACAAAGCAATAATTACTAATATTAATAATAAAATAGACTCACTTAATAAATAAGCGTCTGAATAATTATTATTACTATTATTATTTAATTTATTATCGGTAATATTATTCATTATAAATTATTTTAAGATATTAGATAATAAAGGGCATAATATATAGTAAACCAATTAACCGATAATTCCGATTTATTTAATCCATGAGTAGATAATTTCCACCATCCTTCACATTCGTCATAGCACCTGAATGTTGTGCCGATATAATTATCCCACCATTTAGGTCTCGGTCTGTTTTTATCAACCTCAAATTTCTTTGTCACCATTACGGTAACAGTTTTTCGCTTATCCATATAGTTAAATTTTATACGTTGTGTTGTAATATTTTACAGCATCTTTATCAACTTCATTATCTTCTACTACAGTAACATCAAGGTTAATATTAGGAAGCTCAGTCCCCCTTCTGCTTAATTCTGTAATAAATAGGTTAGCAATTAATATTTGACCCGCCTCATGAGCATCTATTATCTGTTGCTTTTCAATCTTATCCTTTATCTCCTTAGCTCTTACAATTACTTCTGTATAGCACTCTCTTTTAGAGCGGTTTAATTTATCGCTAACAGGGCAATTATCTCTAACGTTTATTAATTCAGCTATTAGTATATCCATTGATGTATTCATAAAGTATCTTTTCAGTATTAAGATGTAATTAATGTTCCTCTTTGACTTCTGTTATTTTACCATCATCAAAGTAATAGTATGTTTTATTTATTTCAGGTATCATTTCGATTATTGTTTAATACATTGTATAAATTCTTTTACTATATCATTACACTTACTTAAAGCAATAAAGTAATCATCTGCTTGTGATGTAGATAATTGTTTTAAGTTTGGTAGTTCTCCTGTGAATACTTCTCCTAACAAAAATAAATGTTCTTCACTATACATCATAGACGCTATTTTAGTAGCCCCATCTATCCATATCTGACGGACATAAAAATTACTATCAACATCTTTATTGTATTGATTAGACTCGCCCATAGGATACTTTTCTAAAGCAAGTTTATTTATCAGTTCATTTTTCATAATTAATTTATTTTGTTTTATTTAATATTGATAAACATTTTTTACAAACTCTTTTATCTTGCAATATTTCATCTTTTGTATATTCTATTTCTTTACTATTTTCATATCCATCAACAGTAATAATTCCGTAATCAAATCCCAAATTCTTGCCGCACATAGAATCCATAGTACCATTCTCTTTGCATATATGATTTTTCCCTTCTACAAAAGGACGGTAAATACCTATTAAATTATACATCACTAATCTATTTCATTTATAATTAATTAATCAAACAATAAGAACTTTTTATTGAAATTTACATTTATGCTAAACTTATCACCCCCGAATTATAAATAACAATGTTCTAATAATAAAGTAACTCCACCAATTGTATATATAATATCAAGTATACTGCAATATGAATGTTGTTTATTTACATAAATAATATCTTCAATTTCTAATTCAGATATAGCGACTTTCATTATAATTTAAAATTCATGTAATAATCACTTTCATGTATAAACTTCTTAGTACTATAATCATACTCTATTTTAGATGCTATATTGTTACCGAAATCTATTTCATAAACGTTACACATATTCAATGTGTTTCTTATCTCTTTGTCTGTTGAATATTCATTTAAAATATCCAATAAAATATTATGAGAGTATATAAGTATGTTTACTCCATTAGTCCACCTGAAGACATTTTTAGTAATATTTTCAAACTGTTCCCTGTCTTTAAAAATAGAATCAATAAAAACGTTTTTAATTTTATTATCAACGATGTAATCATAAAGATATTTGTCATATCCTTCTTTATTAGATGATTTAGATAAATCAAGAAATTGTCGGAATATATTAGGTATTAAGCCACCACCAACATTAGATACATATTCAGCAAGCTGAAATATCTTGTCAGGAACAATGGTGTCATTTTCTAATATGATGGTATTAGATTTACCTTCTATATTAGTAAAATACCTAAAAGAATTGAAGCACTCAGTTATTTTATTAACTTTAAGGAATTCATCCCAATTATAATAGAAGGCAAAAGAATTATTATCTTTATCTGTATTTATAAGAGTAATTTTACCAACATGATTTTCATTAAATGATTTATGGCACATCACATCTATTATGCTACCATCTTTTCTTCTAAATGTTTTTAATTTCATCTTGTGTGTGTTTATTTATAACACAAAGATAATTGCTTTTACATACAACCATAAAACATAAAGCTTATTTCACATTTATTTAACACTATATATGTAATCAAATAGTTTCAAAATAGAAAATACCCGAAAACGGTTTATCGATATTTATATCGAATATATCCGCTATCGTATTCATATATTCTATTCTTTTTCGGGTGGATTCTTTATTTGTTTTTTTAGGCAGCTTACGCAATCTTAAATGAAACGATAACATAGAAGTTCTGAATGCTTCTAAATCAAATCCTCTTTTATAATGATTTACAATTTTTAATACAGGCATTAAATTATCGATATGATTAACGCCTTTCATTCTTTCTTTAAGTTGTTCTATATTAGAACAATTAATTCGTGAATTATATTGATGCTTTATTTTACTTGTCATGTGGTCAACCTGCCAATCATTTTGTAATGGTTTACCGCTATATGCGCATAAGCCATTATATTTTTGATATATAGTATCTCGTTTTTTCATTTATAAATTATCCGTTAGTTCTGTTATCATTTTTATTGTGTTTATTTTTGTCCGATATTAAATAGTCATGGAATGCACTCCAAATAACAGTAGCTACGCAAGTGACAATATATTTTATTTGTTTTCTTGCATTTAATGTATTCCGCAGCAGGAGTTGGACTATATTGCTCCTTACGATGTCCGTCATATAGTGGGAAACATATTTCATGAAGAACTCCTGCACCACGATTTCTTTCACCATCTTTATAGACTAATGAATAATGCCTTTCACCTATTAATACAGGCTTATTACAATGTATACAATTTACCTCTTTTTTTCTTTTAATCCTTAATGTAGCATAAAGATTATCTCTTAATTTAATTTCAACAGCCACCATGATATTTATTTATTTATATGGGTTTACTTCTAATGTTGTAACATCCACAGCCAACCCATCGTCTATTAAATTTTCGTAATCGATATGATATTCATGAAATTTATTAATTACGCTATAAGGCAAAAAATGAATAGCGTTAGGCAAATTACCTATTGCTATTAATTCTAAATCCTTGATTAATTTAATATTCCCGTAATCATATTCTATGCCATTATCGTCACCATCGCCAATTTCAAACATTTCAATCGGCACAAAAGGCTTTCCATCATTAACTCCTTTAATATGTATCTCTTTTGTTATATAGGATAAGGGGAAGAGTACAGGCATAGGTTTGATTATCATATCTGAATTAAACCATTTAAAAACAGAATTAATTCCTATCCAATATGTTGATGAGCCATTCCCCATATTCATTAATAAGTTCCTTTCACCTTTTTTAATTCTCAATCCGTATGGTAAACGCTTTGCTAAATGCTCTATCGTTAAATTTTTCATATATATTATTATTACTTTTTAATTTGTCCTAATATTATTTTCTACATCGAACCATTTTGGGTTACAACTTTCAGACTTAACTTTATGAAATTCAAATGCTCCGCAATTAATACATGAAAGAGACTCATTATCTATATCATATTCAGAAACAGAATCTGTAAAGTTTATGAAATTGCATTCATTACAAACCCAATCTCTTTGTAAATTAATTATGTTATTCATTATCAAATTCTTCTTTAAGTTTTAAATATTCTTTTCTTCTTCTTTCTTTTAATAAAGCATCATGAACAGCTTTCTCCTTTCTTTGTTTCTCTTGAAGAATTATTAATTCAGCTTCTTCACGTTTTTTTCTTTCTAAAATAAGAGCATCTAAATCATCGGTCAAATATTCTACATTTATATTTTCCCAAGTTGTTACTGAGTCTCCACAGCGGTAATCACTTCTACTTGCCTGTAGATACCCAGCATCTTCTATTGAAAGACTTTCCATCTCCCAACCATATTTAGCTAAAACATATTGATAGCACCTATCGTACAACTTTATGAAATATTCTTTATTTAAATTATCCATAACTAATCTATTTTATTTTTATTTTTCATCCACTCTAATGTAGAAAACTCTTTTTCCTCCAAAACAGCATCAATCATAGCCATAGCTTTCATTATAGTTCTATCCATGCAGGTTTCTTCGTTTTCAGAATCAAACGTCCTTATTGCCATTATTAGAGCGTCTTTTATCTCTTCTGCCATGTATTTTCTAATCTTCAATTCTTTCATAGTGTTTTATTATTTAAAATACAGGATTGTAATTATTGTCTTTACATTCTAATGCGTGTACAAAAGGACTGTTATCGATGTATCCAACAATATTACTACATCTTAAACAATAAAACTTCTCCCAATGTTCAGGATATTCTGTCATATTACCTGACCCGATATATCCCGTTTCTCCACATTTAGGACAGAATACACCATGAGGCTTAAACGAAACTATTTCATACATAGTTTTTATATGATTACCAATAATAGTTTCAGATAGCATTTTACGTAATTTACATTTATCTATCTTTCTATCAAGAAGTCTCTTCTTATTTTTTCTCGACATTTTAATCTTCATACTATTTCTTTGACTATTATTTAATAAATGGCATTACGCCTTTTTCTATACACTCTTTCTCATATCTCTTTAAAGCTAAATAACCATTAAAATCTAAATCAGCTCTCAGAAAATACCAATAAATATACATTTCTATTTCCTCCTTAGTCGCTTTCATAATTACTTTAATTTATCTTCCTTTGTAACCCTTCTTGTTTTAACTAATTTATCTTTAAAAGAATTGGGTAGTTTTTTCACCCATTTATTAATTTCGGGATTCCAATATTCTATATACTCTTTTTTTTCAGTCTTCATAATTAATCTTTTCTATGTTTAAAACAATTTTACCTACTATTTTTACATAAACTACAGATTTCAGCTCTTCAATAGTTTTTTGCTCCCACCACCATGCTCTTGCAAAAAGATTAGGATATAATTCAATAACCTCAATTGGTACATAATTTGCACACCTCTGTTCTTCTCCAAATTCGTCACGATAGGAAGTTGTTGTCATGTGAAATGATTCTCCCCCTTTTGAATCTAATAATCCACCAACCTCAACAGGCATAAATGGGTAAGGTTGCAATACCTTAAATTGTATCTCTCTAATCTGTTCAATTGTTTTCATAACTATTTATTTTGATTATACCATTTAATGAAATCAATAATACAATTATACACTATATCAATACTTTCTAATCGTTTTCCATTTAAAATATCCCCTACAATATAAAATGATATAAAAGAACTATCTCTTTTAATATAAGGCGTATGTAATGCTTTAATACAACAACTATGTTTCGATATTGAAAATTCATCTAAACAAAAAGAATCACTTTCAATTTTACATATTTTATATTTAATCGGCATCAACCAATTCCAATCTGAATGGAATTTACACATATCATTTGTAAGTGAAGATGGTATTTCACCTAATCTAAAACCTGCATCAGGATGATGCCACCAATTCCTTTTTGTCGGGAATCCTAAAAATTCTGCTATCAGCTTATTATTTTCTTCCAACAAGGCAATTTGCATCTTAGGAACTTTTTCCCCTTTAAACCTATTAGGTAATTCAGAAACTTTATGTTCTTTGCAACAATTCCCACATACAGGATTGTTTGTTCTTTTATGCCACATCCTCGTTGGCTCTTTACATAAATAACAAAGTTCTGTTAACTCAGGCATAATAACATCTTTAGGCTCTCTTTTTATCGGTATCATATTGCTTTATTTTGGCTCGTAAAGTTTATTTTTAATTGCTCTACTTATAATATTATTGCTTAATTCATCTTTTTCTTCTTGTGTAAATTCTTTCGATTTTAATATTCTGTCAAAATCGAAAGACGAAGCTATTTGGTAAGAAAATTTTTGGTTGTCAGTTAATTTATAAATGGCATCATAAACCTCAAGTCCGTACTTGCATTTCTCATGTACAAATTTAGCTTTCTTAATTTCATCTTTAGATTTAATAATTGCCGATTCTATATCTTTTCTATAATCCATAATTACTTTTATTTATTGCGATAATTTTTATTTAGCCAATCAGCATAATTTCCCCAATGGAAAACATTAGAAGGACATTCTTTTCTAAATTTAATTAAATCACATTTAGTAATTAAATTTAAAGCATCTTCTAAAGCATTTTCATAACTTGTAAATGAACCTGATAATTCACAATCTCCATTAAAATCACACCATCCTAAATCAGTTCCACTATCTACTTTCATAATATTCCATAAGAATCCGCTTGCATTAGTATAAACACTTATTAGGATATTCTTTTCATCCATTTGTACTTTATGCCTTTTTGTTAATTCTATTAATCTTTCCATAATTAATTATTTATCTTTATTTAATTAAAAAAACTACATGGTTGCCATAATGCGTTTTTTGCAATATACGCCATATTCCCACGTCTAAAGAATTTACCTTCTTCTGAAAATTGAACTGCCCACCATCCTATACAACCTCCTCCATTATCACCCCACATTGATAAAACAATATTACCGTTCTCTAATTTTAACCAAACAGGATATTTTGCATCTTCTTCTTTTACTTCAGATAATTCTTCCCAATCGGAATTATTAATTTTTATTTCTTCTTTCATAATTACTTTATTTATTAATTATTGATTGCGCTTTCTCTATTGCTGCTAATGCGTTATTTCCCCAATTATATCCATTAGTGCCTATTTCTTGATGTGACCATTGCATAAGCTGAAGATTCATTGCTTTTAACGCTTCCAACATTTCAGAATGACTATCTACAAGGGGTTGTAGCTGTTCTTTCTGCCATGTAGCACCTTTTAACCATTGCTTTCTACTAATATAATTATCATCAATTAATCTATCCCCATAATAACACTCTCTAATTGGGTATAGTGATAATGCAGCTTCTTCTATATTAACATCTTTACATTTCTCTTTTTGCTGATTATGAAATTCAACCATATCTTTAGCAATACCACTAAAGAAGTTTGCACCTCTTATTAATCCTGAATTATCATTAAAGTCAGCACCATACTTATCAGTTAAATACTTTTTAGCAGCTTCTTCTATTGTTTGTTTCATATACTTAGTTTATGGATATAAATTTATACCAGTTATTTTAGCTGATTGAATAGTAGTTTTAGTATAGTGTACATTTACTTCTACTGTATCATTTTCATACCAAATTACTTGAACTACTTCCAATAATGTTGGTAATTTTTGGTTTTTATAATGAGATGAAAAACTATTTAATACCGAAATTAAATCTCCTACTCTTGGTACTTGTGAAGGATAAGGAAAACATTCCTCTCTATAAGCATCAATATTACACGTTATTATTACTTTCATAATTATTTATTTAATTGTTATCAATATAATCCTTAATACTATCTACAACATACTCGGCACAGCATAATATCATTGACCCAAAAAATAAAAATGCCCATTCATACATTTTTAAATGGATAGAATATGTTCCAAAACCTAAAAATAATAATCCACATATTATATTTATATATCTCATACTTAGTTATTTAGTTTGTTAGTCTTAAATTTGTGAATCAAAGATTTACTTCTTTCCATTAGTTCTTGTTGATAAGGTTTTCTATTTAAAGCAGGTATAGAAGATATATATGCAGTTGTTACGGAATCTAACATATTCAATAACTCAATTACTTCATCTTCACTGTATGATTTAGGTGTATTGACTAATACTTGCTGAGTAGTTATGCAAGCCTGTATGTCTAACATAGCATCAACTTGTTCTTGTGAATAGAATTTAGGTTGGTTTCTATAATCGTATAACATTTCAGAAACTAATTGTATTGCATAATCAACATTAGAAGTATCACAATTTTCGTCATGCTTAATATCTTCTAATCTATTTTTTGTCATGTTTTTATGATACCTTTTCCACTTTTGCTCAAAAGTTTCAATAGGCGAAATGTTGGTACTTTCTTTTGTCAACAAATCGCCATTTTCATCAATAGATTTATGTACAGGTAGCACTTCGCTTTCAGTTACTATTACCCATTCGCCTTTTGCTAAACACCTTTCAAAATCAGATAATTTACGAAATGATTTTTCACTATATTTATTGAAATAAAAAACAGTATCATCTTCTACATCAAAAACAGTGTAAATATCATTTTTATCCTTGTGCTTAAAACTTACCCCTACATAGTTCTTAACAGGGTTACTACCATCATTAGAAGTATTATCTACTGTATCAAGTACGCTGTTAGTTGGGTGTTCTGATTCGTAGATAGATTGTATTTCTCTACCCGTTAACTCAGTATAATTTAAAGCAGGAGTAAATCGTTGGTTTTCATACCTTTCAAAAAAAAATCTTTTACTTATAAAGTTATCATTAGCTTTGGCAGGTAATTGCTTCCACCAAGCAATAGCTTTTTGTCTTAATGTTTGTTCCATTGTGTGTATGTTTTGTTAGTTGATTATTAATCTACTTTTATTTCGAGCATTTTGATAGCGAATTCAGAGAATCGGCTATTACTTCCAAGATATTTATGTTCAAGGTAACCGATAAGAGCTAAATCAAGTGTAGCAAATACTGTATAGCAGCTTATCCACATTCCGTCATTATCTTTATAGATAAACCTAACAGGGTATTTAATATCCCATTCATCTTTACCTGTTATAGTATATATCTTTACTTCATCAGTAGATAATAATATATCAGCAGATAGTTTATCATTACCGTAAGATGTTTCTCTTATTAGTTCTCTATCTTCCTTTTCAAGTCTTTGCTTTTCACTTAACCTTATTACGAATCCAACTGAAACGTTCTTTTGTAATTGAGGTAAATCGCTATTCTCTATAAGCTCTACTATTTTTTCTTTCATTTTGTGTGTATGTTTTGTTTACTTTGAATTATGATACAAATATAGTTCCAATAGTTTAATATTTTGCAACATCTCAGCATCATTTTGATTTATAATTTTCATAAAATGTTCTCTTACCAATTAATTAATTTTTTAAAGTTCTCCAATCCGTAGGCGTTAGTTTTTTCAAGAATAGGGAGCAGTTCGACAGCTTTATAACTATCTTTTGTGATGTTATTACGCATCATC
>JGI26470J50227_1000822_pt1 | contig 11962 bp, 7 predicted proteins | sample FreactTroBogLake_FD_50227 | JGI IMG/M metagenome (IMG submission 50227) | reverse complement strand
GACCATCCCGGGGAGGCCCGTCCCGGCGGGGACCGTCACGACGACCGTCCCTACCGCCACGGCCGCCATCGCGCCCGCCCCGGGGTCCACCACCCCGAGTTCCTTCGAATTCCTCGTCGACGGGAATGTAGACTCCCTTGCTCTTGTCGGTCACCAACTCTTCTTCGGCCACCCAGAGCACCGGAATCTTGATTCCTGCGTATTCTTCAATGGCCTTCAGCCCGTACACGTACTTTTCGCAGGCCAGGGAAACGGCCTTGCCGGTGTGCCCGGCCCGGGCGGTCCGCCCGATCCGGTGGACGTAGTTCTCGGCCTCGGTGGGAAGGTCGTAGTTCACGACGAGGTCGAGGCCGTTGATGTGGAGACCGCGGGCGGCCACGTCGGTGGCGACAAGAACCGGGGTCTTGCCGGCCTTCATGTCCTCGATGATCTTCAGGCGTTTGGCCTGGGGCATGTCGCCCATGATGAACTCGGTCTCGTACCCGTTGAGTTCGAGGCGTTTGGCGACCCGGACGGCGGTGTGTTTGGTGTTGCAGAAGATGATGCTGGTCTTGGGGTTCTCTTTCTTCATGACCCCGAGCAGGAGACCGAACTTCTCCTCGGAAGACACGTGGTAGAGCTCCTGGGTGATCTTCTCGACGGTGATGTGCTCGGGCTCGATGACAATCTGACCGGGATCCTTGAGGTATTCCCAGGCGAGGTTCATCACGTTGCTCGAGAGCGTGGCGCTGAACAGCATGGTCCGTCGGTCTTCGGGGCGGCTCATGGTCCGAAGCATTTGGCGGAGGTCGGGGTAAAACCCCATGTCGAACAGCCGATCCGCCTCGTCGATGATCAAGACACCGACGTCCTTGAAATCGAGTTTTCCCTGGCCGACGAAATCCAAGAGGCGACCGGGGGTGCCGATGATCACATCGATGCCCTCGCTGATCATTTTTTCCTGGGGTCCATAGCCGACGCCGCCGTAAAACGCGCCGATCCGGAAGTTGAGGTACTTACCGACGGCCTGGGCCTCTTTTTCGATCTGGTCGGCCAGTTCCCGGGTCGGAGCGATGACAAGCATCCGGCGTCCCTGGAACTTGGGGTCGGTCATCATGAGCTGGAAACCTGAAATGAGGAACGCGGCGGTTTTGCCGGTGCCGGTCTGGGACTGGGCTTCAATGTCTTTGCCCTGGGCAATCAGTTGAAAGGTTTCCGCCTGGACCGGAGTGGGTTCGACGAAGCCCAGGTCTTTGATGCCTGCCTTGAGCTTGTCGTGAAAGTCATACTCGTCGAATGTCATAAAATCCTTGGGGTCACACGAGGAGACGGGAGAAGTGTGGTTATATCGGGGAGAGTATAAGGTTACTTGTGGAAAAAATCTAGCCCGGTTGAAACAGGGACGGGCAAGTTCTGTCCAGAACCTCGACGAATCGGGCGAAACACGGCATCTCGGGGCCACAGCCTGACGATCAGATGAAACATCGCGGAATAGACAAAAAAGAGGAGGGGTAGGGCAATTCGGAAAAACCAGGAAGAATCGGAACGACCGTCGGCCAGCGGAGGTACGGAGGAAAGGTCGGTCTCTTCGCTGGGCAACCGAAACTCGGCCCCGCCCAGAGTCCTGACGGGTGTCTCGCCGCGGCGGAAATACCCCAAGGCCCTGGCCTCGAGCCGCACCGCTTCGGAACTGGTCCGCAGGGCTTCATACCGGGTGGTCAACCGGGCGTTCTCCGCCCTCAACGCGGTCAATCGGCTCTCGAGCCTGAGGTTTTGCTCCCTGAGTTTGACGGTTTCCGAAATGCCTCCGGGGCCGAAAAAGATCTGAAGGAGGCAGAAAGTGGCTACCGAAAGCCAAAACGAGAGGAGAAAATTGGTACCCTTCATACCCTTTGGTTAACGGCGGCCACCGAGAAAAACTTCAATGGTTCCCCTCCAAATTCTGTTCTAAAAAATCATAGCGCAACTCTTGTAAATTCTGTATCATAAAGTGTGGCCGCGTCCAACCGATAATGGAGAGAGCTGTTCCGGGACAGGAGACCCATATGCCTAACGATAAGGAATTTGAACTCGACGACCTGGAATCCTTCTCCTTCGACGACCTATCTTTGGATGAGGCGCCCCCCGGGGCAGAACCCGTCCCGGGTGAGGATCCCTTCGGGGTTTGGGTCAAAAGCGCCCCCGAAGACCTGGACGCTCCGGCGTCGGCTCCCGCCGTCCCCGGTCCGGAACCCGAAGACCTGCCCGAAGAGGATTTTCTTTCCAGCGAAGAGTTGGCCAACCTCGACGACAGCTTTGAATTTGTGACAGTGGAAGAACCCGTCGCGGACAACCCCAACGACGCCGAGGAAACCTTCGACGACGAGGTCGCGTTCCTCGACACTCCCGAGGCCGTCGAGGCCGAAAGGACCTCCACCGAACCTTCGGCAACGCCTTCTTTCGACGAAATCTCCCTCGATGACTTTGTCAACTTCGACGAGCCCGAACAAGGCAACCCGGCCCCCCGAGTTCCGTCTGGACCGACCCTGGAAGCCGCCTCGACCGAAGATGACTTCAGCGAAGAGTTCCTCGACATCGACATCGACATTGAAGACGATATCAACGACGAAGAGCTTGAGGTGGTCGAGGGCGCCACGCCGCGGTCCGACGAAGAAGCCTCGGCCTTGGTTCCAGGATCCGACGATTTTGGCACCCAGGACGTGGATTTGACGGAATTCGGGGATTTTGAAGAAGTGACCCCCCTGGCCTCGGTTCCCGTGGAAGACGAGCTTCCTGAAGTCAAGGAACTGCCCGAGATTGCCGCCCTCGACGATGATCCCTTCCTCGGGGACGATGGATTCTTCGAGGAGGAGGTCTTCGAGGATCCGATGACCATCCTCGAAGACGAGGGTCCGGTTTCCCTGGACCTCGAACCCGACGATCAGACAGACTTGGACCATATCCGAGCGCTCGAAGACGACCTCACCAGCGGAATCCGCGAAAATGAACCGGTACCGACTTCGGACAAGGCTGCCGAGATCCTGGGCAAGATCGAACAGGAACTGTCGAGCATCAAGCAGGAAATCTCGGAGTTGAAGCGGGAAGTCACCCACCTCCGAGACCTTCCGCGAGAAGCCTCTCCGGCTTCCGTCCCTCCCCCCGCGCCGGTGGAAGCCGAACCCGCTCCGGAAGAAGAAGGGGCCAAGTCCCACGGATTCTTTGATGAGGAAGACGACGAGACCATCGCACTCACCGGGGACGAGTTGGACAACATCCTCTCGACCGCCGAGATCAGCGAGGGCGAGGAAGCCGGGCTCGACCTGGACGAGGACCTGCTGGGCCTGGACACCGAAGGCAACCTGATCGAACCCGAGGTCGTCCACGTGACCGACGAGGAATTCCTGGCGGGAACCGCCCTGGCCGACGACGAGCTCGCGGCCGGGGTTCCGGAAAGCATCGAGCTTGAGGAAAGCTTCCCCCTGGAACTCGACAGCGGAGAGACCGAGGACCTGTTGGCCGGGTCCGACCTGAACGATGAGGTGGCGCCCCTCCCCGAAGGCCTGCTCGAAGGCGAACCGGCTCCCCTCGAACTCCCTTCCGATGACGACCTGGGACTCGAACTCGCCGAAGCAGGCAACCTGACCCCCGATCTCATCGACAACGATGTCTCGGTGAGCGAGGAGCTGAGCCTCGACGACCTGGATCTGGACTCCTCGGAGGAAGCGGACGGCTGGAGCCCCCAACCCGCCGAAGAGCTGCCCGCGCCCCCCGCGGTGACCCTGGCCCAAACCCCGGCCGACCCGACTCCCACCCCCGGTTCCGGGATGTCCTCGGGGCTCAAGGATGAGCTTCGGGCCGTCCTTTCCTACATGGACAAACTTCTGGCGTCGCTCCCCGACGACAAGATTCAGGAATTCGCCGAGTCGGAGCATTTCGAGGTCTACAAACGGCTGTTTGAAGAATTGGGGCTCATCGAGTGATGGGACTCCTCGGAAAGGCGCTGAGACAGCAGGAAAAAAAAAACCCTTTGCCCATCTGACGTGGAAAGATGTGTTGGTCTACCTGGAACAATCCCAGGAGGCCGACGTGCTTTCCTCGAAGTTTCCGTCGAGGATGCTCGAAGACTTTCCCCGGACCGGTGACTTCTTCAGCCTGGGGATGGCGCTGTTCCTTCAGGTTCCATCCACCGGGGACCGGTTGAAACTGACGGCCTGGACCAAGGATACCCCGGTTCCGGATTGGGAAATTCCCATGGATCCGCCGCTGAAGTTGCGGCTGACGGCTGGCATCCCCCAGGTGCTGACGGGGCCCGAGAAATCCGACCTTTCGGCTTTCGCTTCCCGGTGGGTTCCCAACGCTGGGGTCCCCATCGCTCTCCCCCTGGTCGCCGAGCCAAGAACCCTGCTGGGAACGCTCGTCCTCCTGGATTCGGCTCCCTTCGATCTGGAAGACGAAACCTTCGTCCTGGCCTGGACCCAATACAAATACACGCTGATCCAGAGCCTCCAACCTCGGCGTCGGACCATTCCCGTCTACTCGGAGGGTGCCCTGATGCGAACCCTCGAAAGCGGCCACGCCTTTCTCGCCGCCGACCTCGACACCACCGACTTGACCCGGCACTGCGACCTCAAGGGCTTGCCGTTCCACCGAGTCAGGCGCCTGGTCGAACGCAACCTGTCTGAGCTGTCAGGCCAACACGGCGCGGTGCTGTGGAGGCCGCCGGTGCTGACTGCCCTCTTCGTCCTTCCTCACAAAATGGACGAAGACCTGCTCTGGCACCAGATCGAGGTCAGCCAAAAGTGGCCCGAGGGATTCGAACCACGGTGGAACCGCCGGGTCGTCCGGACCCCCCAGGAACTCCAGACCATCCTGGGGCGATGAAATGCCCTTCGAGGTCCAGACAGGTCCCCGGGGCCCCTCCGCATCCTGGAACGGAAAACTGCTGACTTCGGCGTACGATCCAGGCCGGGAAGCCGGAAAATGGGCGGAGTCGGCGTCGCCGGCGCCCGGGTCCCTGGTTTTCGTGGCGGGTGACCCGATGGGACTCGCCAGCGCGGCCTTGGCCGACCGGGGTGTGAAGGCGGTGGCGTTGCTCCCGGGGGTCGCGGGTCGGCCCTGGGTCCCCGCCGGGGTCGAAAACTGGGCACCCGAGGACGGCGCCTTGGAGGCCTTCGTTTCTGAGCTTTTCGAGAAGACCGGCCCCGACGGGGTCGTTTGGGAAGTCTGGCCCGCTTTCGAGCGCCTCGCCCCCGAGACCGCCTTGGATTGGGGTCGTCGGTTCCGGGACACGTACCGGACGGTCCAGGGCTCTTGGCTGACCCAACACCGGTTCGGCCACAGGTTCTGGCGCAATGCCTTGAGGAATTTCCTCGGCTGGGACCATCCGGCGACCCCGGTTCTCGGCAGCCGACCGCTGGTGATCGCCGCATCGGGCCCGAGCCTCGACGAGGGGATCGACGTCCTGGCCCGGAACCGCGGCCGCATCGACCTCTGGGCTCTGCCTTCGAGTTTCGAGACTCTGGTCCGCCGAGACCTGGTTCCCGACGCCGGGGTCACCTCCGACGGGGGTTTCTACGCCAGGGAGCACCTCCACCGGCTCTCGGGAACCCAAGTCCCCCTCCTGGCTGCCCTCGGGTCGGCCTCCGACCCGGTTCTGGCGGGGCGAAGGTGCTTCTTCTTCAGCCAGGGGATGCCCGTGGAGCAGGCGTTGCTGGAGACCTTGGTCCCCGAAGTTCCCCAGGTTCCCAGTCAGGGAACCGTGGCGGTCACAGCCCTCCGCCTGGCGCTCCAAGCGACGACGGGTCCAGTGTTCATCGCCGGGCTCGACCTCGCGTTCCGCGACCTGAGGGGCCACACCTCTCCGCATACGGTCGACCGTCGGCTCGAGGCGCTTCAGGGAAGGTTGACCCCCGGAGAGGGGCTCTGGGCGGACAGGCTTTTCGACCAGGCCACGGTGCTTCAGGACGGAGTGAGGACTTCCCCGGCGTTATTGACCTACGCCGGCTGGTTCCGGTCCCGGGCGCGGTTTTCGCGACCCGTGTTTCGAATCGCCCCCTCGGCGCTCCGGTGGAACACGATGACCGAGTTGGATTGGGGCCAGGCCCAGACCCTTTGGACCACCCATCCGGGCCGCCGGGCCATCGAATGGCTCGAAACCAGGGACCCTCCCTCGCAGACCCAGCGCCTCGACGCCGTCCGACGGACCTTTCGGGATCTGAGGAACCGCATCGAGCGGTGCCCCCCCGACGACCCCTGGCTGGTCGAGGCGGCCCGAACAGCCGTGCCCGAGGCCCTGGCCCTCGACTTTCTCGCCCGGCGTTCAGGAAGACCGGGTACCGCGGCCCAGGCCGCCCTGCTCCCGTTTCTCCAAGGATTGGAAGAGGAGTTCTTGTGACCCATTTTTGGGAGGCCAACCTCCGTCTCCTCGGTCAACGAAAGGACCAAGGTTCACGAACCCTGGCCCAGAACCTCGCCGATCGGGGGCCGGCCGCAGACCTCGGCCTTCGGAATCGGCTCGGTCAGCGGGTGCCCGGGATTCTCCACGAAGGTCGCGCCCGAAGCCTGGTTTCGACGTTCGATCCCGACAGGGAAGCCGCGCGGTGGGCCGAGGGCTTCGGGGGAACCGTCGCGGTTTTCGGAGCCGGCGGCCGAGCCGCCGTCCAGGCCTTGGATGGTCTCGATGTCCGGCTGGTATTCTGGGTCGAACCCCGGTTCGAAGTCTGGCAGAGCCTGTTCACCTGGGAGGATTGGACCGCCGTCCTTCCCCGGGACGAGTGGGTTCCAGTCGCCGAAGGTCCTGAGGCCTGGGAGGCGCTCTTGAAGGCCCGGTNCCATCCCCTCTGGCATGGGGCCTTTCGCACCGTGGAATGGAGGTCCGCCACCCAGGGTCGGGAAGAGCTTTGGGACGGGCACCGAGCCGCCACCGTCCGGGCCCTAGACTCTCTGGCCTCGGACGCATCGACCCAGGCGCGGTTCGCCGAGCGGTGGTACCGCAACACGTTGGTCAACCTGCAGCACTTGAAGGCGGCCCGCATCCCGGAATGTCCCGGCGCCAGGGTCGTCGTGGCCGGCGCTGGCCCCCGACTCGACGACGCGCTGGAAGACCCGGGGCACCAAAGGTGGCTCGAAGACCGGCGACGGACCGGGGACAGGTTGTTCAGCACCGATACCGCTTTGCCGACGCTCACCGCCCGGGGCATCGTCCCCGACCTGGTCCTGTGCCTGGACGGACAGCTGCCGACCTACCACCACTTCGTCCCCGAGCGCCCACCGGGACTCCCCTTGGCCGCGGACCTCGCCTCCCTCCCGCTGCTGGGTCGCCTCGGCATGCCCGTCGTCCGCTACCTTTCGGGCCATCCCTTCGGCGCCGTGATTCGGAGGTGGTTTCCCGAACTGCCCACCCTCGATGGTTCCCTGGGAAACGTTTCGGGCCTGGCTCTCCGGACCGCCCTGGCCCTCGGTGCGCGAACTGTGGAAACCTGGGGCGTGGATTTCGCCTACCGGGACGGCCAGGCCTACGCCCACGGAACCTACGTGTACTCGTTGGCGGCGAAGCGAGCGACTAGGTTGGAACCGATGGAAAGCCGACTGGGTTCCTCTTGTTACGGAGCCAAGGGCCGGGAAAGGGTCTGGGACGAGTCCGGCAGAGCCTGGGACACCACACCGCTTTTGCGCGATTACAGGCTTCGGTGGGATCGTCCGCAACCCCCGCCGTCGCCGGTCAGGTTGGCCCACGGCGATGCGGGTTCCCGGTGGCCCGCGTTCGTGGACCACTGGCGGGAAAGGTTGACCACCCTTCCCTTCCCTTCGGGCTCCCTCGGGCTCCCCTCGTTTGTCCGGGCCCTCCCCTTTGACCGTCAGCAGGATTGGCTGGCCCTCTGGCCCTTGGCGCTGGCCCTGCACCGTCAGGGAAGCCCCCTGGGAAACCTCCCCGAGACTGTCAGGGACCGGGCCCTGAGTTTTCTCCAGGGATGACAAACAACGGGGATGGCGGTGGCCCGTTCGTCCCTCGACAATGGTGCATTGACCGGAACAAGAGTTCAGTAAATAATGGTTTGGAACCGTCCAATCCTGCTCGTTACAAGGGAATTCCATGAAACCAATTGTCACCCGTCTTTACGCCATTTTGGTTGCCCTGACCTTGGTGGGATTGATCGCCTGGGCAGGGGCCGACTGGTACCAACTCCAACAAAGGGCCGAAGAACAGGGAAGGGCCACGCTCCGGCAGGCGGCCGGGTGGATTTCGGAACTCACGGTCCGCCATGCCCCTCTCGATGCGGCGACCCTCGGTAAGGTCTTTTCGGCCGCCACGGCGAACGGACGCTGGAAGATGATCCTGCTTTCCTCCTCCGACCGGGGAACGGAATTCTACAAGGGACCCCGCCCGTCGGTCCCGGTGGAACGCGAGGTTCCACGATGGGAACCGAAGTCGTTTTCTGAAGTCAAACTCGCATTGCCTGTCTTCCGGTCGGACGGCGACCCCATGGTCCTCGAAGGAATCACGGAATTCTACGGACGAAACGAGGTGTTTTCTTTACTGAAGGCCTGCGGAGTCACGTTGTTGGTTCTCCTGGTTCTGACCACGCTCGTCGTGATCCTCTCCCCCCGGTTCGGCCGCTCCGAAGAGGAGATTCCGGACGACCAGGATCGGGATCGCGGTTGGGAGCCCGATCAAGACCGGAACCCCAGGTCCGCCGAACCCCAGGAAGACCAATTTTCGGATGCACTGGATACCCCAGAGGAGACCATCGGCACGATTGCCCTGGAGACCGACGACGAGTATTGGTTCGATGACAACCTCACGCTGGAAGACCTTCCCCCACTCGAGGGCGTGGCTCCGCTGGACGTTCCGCCCCGGGAGCAGCCCGAAGCCGCCCCGGTGCCAGCGGTCACCCCGGTCAACCAGGGACCATCGCTCTTCTCGCCGCATTCGGGTCTGGGATGGGAGTCGTTCCTGACCACGCGGCTGGATTTCGAGCTCGAACGATCCTCGACCCAAAACCAGGACTTGGCGTTGATTCTGCTTTCCGTGAAGGACGGCTCTGCCTCACCGGCCGCCTGGGGCTCCGCCGTTCTCGAGGCCTTTCCCTTGCGAGACCTCGATTTTGAAACCGAGGATGGCGCCGCGGTGGTGTTGCCCAGCCGGACCCTCGAACAGGCCCTCAAGGCCGCTCGAACCTTCGTCGAACAATGCGAGAGAACCCTGGGCATCGTGGTTCATGCCGGAGTGGCGGCCCGGTCGGGTCGGCTCTTGTCGGCGGAAACGCTGTTGGGTGAAGCCGCCTCGGCCCGGCGAAGGTCTCTGGCTGGAACGGTCAGGGTTCTGGGTTTGAAGACCGACCCAGACCGCTACCGGGAACACCTCGCGTCGGCGACGGCATAGGAAAAGATTCCCACGCAAAGTCGCTGAGGTGGCCGAGGCGCAAAGGAAATCAGGATGGGGGCTGAACCTTGCTTCGCAGGGGCCTCGCCTAAGGCTTTGCCCTCAACAACGGACGACGCCAGGCCACTTCGAACCCCGAGGAATCGAACCCCAATCTTCCCGAGCGGCTCTGCTTTCCCTGCGCCCCTGCGTGCGATTCCTCTCCAGCCAGGTCACTTATAGAGCAATTGCCCCAGTGCCCAGTCGTTGATCCAGAAGTCCTTGGTGCCGTCGGTCGCCCGGTAGCGGTTCTGCGCGTCGGCCTGCCCGATTTTGATCGTGGAAGCGGTGCCGTCGGCCCAGCTCAACGTCACCGTACCCAAAGACGCGCCCGAGGCCGGTGCGTCCGTCGGGGCAGCAAAGGCGCCAAAATGGAAGGTCGGAACCAGGGAAGCCCACGACGCCATCGTGTCGGTCGAGGCCTTGGTGATCCGGTTCTCCCACTTTGGTTTGCCGTCCTTCACCGACTTTTCCAGGTCGAAGGGCGCGTACACCGTCTTGTCGGCCGTCTCGATCCGGCTGTCGAAGCCGATCCTGGCGAGGTCGGTGGCTTTCCTGCCGGGAAACAGCGTCAAGTCGGCCCAGGTGTTGAAGTCGAGGTCCAGAGTCCGGGAAAACCCGCGGTCGGTCTGCCAGATTTCCTTTTGGCCTGCGAAGCGAACGTAGACCTTGTCGCCGAGTTCGTTCGCCCCCCCCACCTGAAGGTCGGCGATGACTTTTCCGCCGGGGCCCAGCAGCTTGAGCGTCTTGTAGCCCGTGGTCAGACCGAAGGGCTGGGCGTCGCCGGTGGTCACCAGCCGCTCCCTCTGGAGCGTGGAGATGGTTTTCAGGTAGGTCTCGATCCTGTCGGTGGACGCCGGGTACGCCTTGCCTTGGAACGTCAGGCTCCAGGCGGGGTCTTTCTTGAGGACAACCCCGTTCCCGAGCTCGATCCCCGCGATGGCCGAGGCTTCGTAGCCGGTCAGCAGGGGTTCCTGCGACTGCCTCTGGACCACCGCCTGTTGGCTAAAGACCAGGCCCAGGACGGCGGAAAGGGTCAGGGCCCCGAGGAGGACCGAGGCAACGGTGACTTTGGTTTTGTAATCCATGGTTTTTCTCCTAGCTCTTTTGTTCCCGGGAACGGCGGCGCAGCATTCTGACGACGGCCCAAACCAAGATCGCCACCGGGACGAGGAAGAGGTTCACGAAGGACAGGGCAAACGCTGCCGAATCGCGGACGGCGGCATCCTGGAGGAGGGTCAGGGATTTTTCCCGGTAGGCCCGGGTCTTGATGCCCAACAGACCCTCGTCCTGGGAGAGCCAATCCACCGCGTTCGAGGCGAAGACCGCGTTGTCGTCCTTGCCGGTGATCTGCATCAGGTTCGTCAGGAAGTTCGAAGACCCCACCACCACCATCCGGGTGGCCGGAGAGACCCCACCGTTCGGGAAGGCCGACGGAAAGGCCCCCGAAACGGCAAACACCACGTCGTGCTTCTGGAATTTGACGCCGGGCATCTGCGCGCTTCGGGCCGCCTGATCGACGTCGATCGAGAGGTTGTCGCTGACGACCCACGATTTGTCGCTCGTCCAGGCCAGGGGTTCTACCTTAATGCCGGGTTTCTTGAGGTCGATCAAAGGACTGGGCCACATGAGCGACAGTCCGGGGAACCGGCTGGTCACCGGGTTCGTGGGCGAGGTGTCCTTGGCCAGGATCTGGGGCCATTGGGGATACCGCCTCAGCGTCACCCCCTGGGACCCCTGGAACTGGACGACGTTGTTGTAGGCGTCGTGGAGCATGCTCTGGTCGACCTTCACACCCCAGGTCTCCAGGGCCTTGAGCAGGGGGTTGTCACCGGCGGCGACGGCGAGGCCCCGGGCCGACGAGATGTCGACGAAAATTCCGTCGGCGGCCACGAGCACCTTGCCGCCCTTCATCAGGTAATCGTCGACGGGTTTGAGGTTTGCCGGCGTGAACCCCTTCGAACCGGCGACGATGAGCACCGTCGCGTCGCCCACCGCCTCGCCGGGTTGGACCTGACGGAACGTGGAGGTCTTCGTCAGCGCCGAGCTGAGGAGGGAGTAGTAGTTCTGCAGGTCCCGGGTCGGATCGGCCGAGAGGAACGCCACGGTCTTCTGCTTCTGGGTGACGGCCTTGCTGACCTTCGTGGTCAGGTCGTACTCGAGGGTCTCGATCTGGCTGACGGCCGGAAGGATTTCCTGGCGGTCAAGGTATTGGATCACGATGCCCGAATAGACGACCGCCTGGGTCTGCTGGCTCTGTTCGACGATGTCGATGGGGATCGACTGGAGGCCCAGCCGGGGCATTTCCGCCAGGACTCCGGCGTCCTGGGGGTCGACCACCCGGACCTTGACCCGTCCGTTCGAAGCGGCGGCGTACTCCTCGAGGAAGTCGGCGATTCCCTGGGTGAACGGATAATAGGTAGTCAGCTTCTTCGAAAGGTAGTAGGTGACCGTCACCCCGTCCTTGGCCTGGGAAAGGATGGCCTTCGTGGCGGGGCTGATGGACCACGCCCCGGCGCTGGTCAGGTCGAACCGCAGGGAAAATAGGCTGAGGTTGACGACCAGGGCGGCGAAGACGCCCAA
>JGI26470J50227_1000820_pt1 | contig 11979 bp, 12 predicted proteins | sample FreactTroBogLake_FD_50227 | JGI IMG/M metagenome (IMG submission 50227) | reverse complement strand
AATAAGAGGGTATAGCCATCAGGATTTGCTTTGGCAACAATTCCAGCCGCCACAACTCCGCCTGCGCCTGGATAGTTTTCTACGACAACGCTTTGCGATAATTGTTCGGATAATTTTTGGGCTACGATTCTGGCACTTAAATCGGCAAGACCGCCAGCCCCAAAAGGGACAATAATGCGAATGGTTTTATTGGGAAAGGTTTGGGCATAAGCATTGCAGAAGATGCCGCAGGACATGATGGTTAGCAAAGCCCATCGATAGAAAAATTTTCTCATCTGGTCATTTTATTACTATTTATTATGATCTCCAGCCACCAATTGATTATTTTAAGAGTAATTGGGTGTACATTGCAGTCATGTGCTTTAAGCGCCACTGTTTTTATACACTATCAAATATAACGATGCAATATTAATTTTGGAGACTATATGCTGCACGAATTACGTATTTATCATTGCACCCCTGGAAAACTTGCTGATGTGAGCAAGCGTTTTGGCAACATCACATTGGCTTTGTTTAAAAAGCATGGCATCAAGCAGGTTGGCTTTTGGACTACTTTGATTGGTCCAAGCAATTTAGATCTTTATTACATTCTTGAATGGGATAGCTTGGCAGATCGCGAAGCCAAATGGGGTGCTTTTCAGGCGGATCCTGAGTGGCATAAAGAAAAAGCTGAGTCAGAAGTAAATGGTGTTTTAGTCAATAGCTTCGAGAACATTATTCTGAGCCCTACCGCCTATTCAGCGCTGAAGTAAAAATAGCTTCATCTTGAATATGATTGATGGGGATATAGCGGGGTGGTTTGGGATTAATCTACTTTACCAATTTTTTGCATGGTGGATTTAATGCGCTCCGCATCTTTCTTCAGAAATTCGCTGAATGCAGGCCCATCGCGATAGTCTGCAGTCGCGCCAAGCTTTTGCATGTTTTGGATGAAACCGTTGTCTTGGGATGCGGCGCGGTTGATGTCGCTTCTCAGTGATTGAATCAAGCTGTCTGGTGTTTTTGCTGGAGCAAACATGCCAATCCAAAGATAAAACTCAGCATCTTTGTAGCCTAGCTCTATTGCGGTGGGCACATTAGGCAAGGAGGTTAATCTTTTTGCGCCAGTAACCACTAGCGGCCTTAATTCCCCCGATCTAATTTGGCTAACTACTGCTGCGGGTGAGCTGGCGGTGAGATCAATGTGGCCCCCAAGTACTGCAAGGATTGCTGGACCCCCGCCAGAGTATGGGATATGACGAAATTTGATGTTTGCTGAGTTAGCCAGCATTTCAATCGGTAGATGAGAGGCGCTATAAGCACCTCTTCCGCCAGTAATGTATATAGATAAAGCCCTTAGGGGCTTTTTTTATTTCTGTGTACCAATATGTGTACCTTTTATAGCTGGGGAGTAAGGCAGTTAAACTGAGATACACCCCTTTTGACTTTACTTATAGCTAAGGATCGCGAAATAACCTATTGAGATCTTTGACTGAACTCTAAGCTTATGGCTGAAAGGCGCCTCCTTCTTCGAGCGCTTTGAGTTCATCGCCTGAAATTCCCAGCTCCGCTAATAACTCGCTAGTGTGCTCGCCAAGCAAGGGTGGATGTTTTCTGACTTGTTGTGGTGTCTCACTTAACTTCACTGCAAAGCCAATATTAGGCACCTTTCCTTCGACCGGATGATCAATTTCCATGCGCATTTGGCGATGTTTAGCATGTTCGCTTTCAAACGCTTGTGGATAGGTATTGATAGGACCGGCTGGGATACCTTCCGCTAGCAATAGATCAACCCATTCTTCACTGGTTTTTGTAACAAAAGTTTTTTCTAGTTCACTCGCAAGCTCTAATCGATTGGCTAAGCGCAGTGGATTGGTCTTAAAGCGCGCATCTTCAAATAGTTCTGGGCGAGAAATGTTGTCGCATAGTAGTTTCCAGAGTTTCTGATTGGTGGCGCCCATTACAAAGTAGCCATCAGATGCTTTCATGGCTTGATAGGGCGCACTCATGTGATTAGCGGTACCTAGCTTGTATGGTTCAACACCAGTGCCCCAGTATTGCGCTGTGTCCCAAATGGAAAACGCTAAAGCAGAATCAAATAATGAAGCATCAATAAACTGACCTTCGCCAGATTTAGTTTTACCAATGTAGGCGCAGAGGATACCGTACACGGCAAAAAGAGCGCAACCAATATCAGCAACCGGTACGCCCGCCTTTACTGGAGGACCATCAGGGTAACCAGTCACGCTCATGACACCAGACATGGCTTGTGCCATCAGATCAAAACCAGGCCTGTCAGACCAAGGACCAGTTTGACCAAATCCAGAGATACTGGCATAGACCAAGCCTGGGTTAATGGCTTTGAGAGATGAGTAGTCGATCCCAAGCTTTTTCATGACACCTGGGCGATAGTTTTCAACCAAGATGTCGGCAGTTTTAACTAATTTAAAAAAGACCTCTTTGCCAGCTTTGCTCTTCAGATTTAAGGTCACACTGCGTTTGTTGCGATTCATGTTCAGAAAGCCCATGCTATCTGAGCCTTTCATCTTGAATCCCATGGCGCCACGGGTTTGATCTCCCGTTCCTGGGGGTTCAATTTTGATCACATCAGCCCCTAGGTCAGCTAAGAGCATGCAGCAGTAAGGTCCAGCCATCACTTGGCTGACATCCAAAACGCGGACTCCAGCAAGCGGNAAAGGTTTAGAGCTAGGGGTTTTCGGCATTGTCTCTATTGTTTTTATATGTTTAGAATGAATCACATAATATCAAGCAATAGCTAATAGGCTTTCTTGATAAATATATAACTAGAACAGTATTGGAGATTTCATGTTGATTAAGTCCCCCAAATGGATTGCGCGAAGCTTTGCTTTGGNAACCACTTTTGGTCTTTGTGCTGCANCTTTTTCCGTGTCTGCTCAGCAGGCATACCCCACTAAACCGATTCGCTTAATTGTTGGGTTTGCTCCTGGTGGAGGAACCGACATTGTTGCGCGTGCGCTTGCTCCAAAAATGGGCGAGATCTTGGGGCAGACCGTGATTGTGGAAAACAAGTCTGGTGCTGCGGGAACTATTGCTGCTGATCAAATTGCAAAGTCAACGCCAGATGGCTATACCTTGTTGGTAGGCCATTCAAATTCAAATGCAATTGCGCCATTTGTACTGACCAGNGTGCCTTATAACGCTGCAACGGATTTCACGCCGATTACTTATCTGGGTTATGTGCCCAATGTGTTGGTGGTGAAAGCTTCATTGCCAGTGAACTCGGTAGCTCAATTAATTGCCTTGGCTAAAGCTAACCCTGATCAAATGACTTATGGATCTTCCGGTATTGGTAGTACTCAGCATTTAGCTGGTGCACTCTTTGCCAAAATCGCCGGGATCTCTTTAAACCATGTCCCTTATAAGGGGAGCGGTCAGGCGATTATTGATTTGCTCGGTGGGCAGATTACGATGAACTTTGATACCTTGCCACCCAACTTGCAGCAAATTAAGGATGGTAGCCTCAAGGCCTTGGCGATTTCTACACCTAAGCGTTTGTCGATTCTGCCAAACGTGCCAACCTTTAATGAAGTTGGCATTGCAGGATTTGATGTGACGAACTGGTACTCCATCATGGGCCCTAAAGGCATGGATCCTGTTGTCGTAAACAAGATTGACCAAGCTGTCAAAGCAGCGATGGCTGATCCACAAATTAAGAAGACTTTAGATTCTCAAGGTTTGCAACCCGAAGGCCCAGCGACACCAGCGGCGTTCAGCCTGTTCTTAACTGGAGAGTTGGCCAAATACCAGCGCCTCGTTAAAAGCTTAAACATTAAGGCCGAGTAATTACTAGGTATGACTGCTCAAGTCTTATGTGAGATTGATGATGGCATTGCACATGTGACTTTTGATCATGTGGCAGCTCGCAATGCCATGACGGTAGGCATGTATCAAAGTCTAAAGAACATTTGTCAGGATCTTGCGCAGAATCCNCAGGTTCGCTCAGCTATCTTTCGAGGTGCGGGTGGTAAGTCTTTTGTTGCTGGTAGTGATATTGCCCAATTTTCTGACTTTAAAACGGGCGCTGATGGCTTACGCTATGAAGAGGGAATCGATGACTACTTAAGCCCGCTGGCAACCTTACCGATTCCAACGATAGCAGTGATTGACGGTATGGCAGTAGGGGGTGGTTTAGCGATTGCCAGCTGCTGTGATTTCCGTATCGCTACTCATGATGCGCGCTTTGGCGTTCCGATTGCCAAAACCTTGGGTAATTGCTTATCTCCTGGAAATGTCGCTTGGTTGGCTGCTCATTTGGGCGTCAACATCGTTAAACGCATGCTTCTCTTGGCTGAAATGGTTCCTGCAGCTGAGTTGCAACAGCAAGGCTATTTGCTGAGCACTCATCAACCTGAAGAGCTTACGCAAGCCTCCCTGGATTTAGCAGGACGTCTCATGAAGTTGGCGCCGATCACTCAAAGGGTATCAAAACTGACTCTGGCGCGTTTGATGAAAAGCAATCTTCCCGATTGTTCAGATCTGATCGCTGAGTGTTACGGCAGTGCAGATTTTCATCATGGCGTTGCTGCATTTCTGGAAGGTAAACCGCCAACCTGGAGCGGTAAGTAGAAAACCAGTAGGTCTATCTATCCTTTATTTACTCTAAGAACATCTCTTGGAGGTTATTCAAGTAGCGCAAGCCCAAGTCCGTCGCTTTNAGAGTTGTAGGATTGTTATCGAGCAATCCTTTTTTACTAGCNTCTTCAAGACCTTTAGAGATGACGTGGAGCGGTAATCCAGTTCGCTCACTAAAGGTTTTCGTTTCAACGCCATCTGTTAGTCGCAAGGTATTGAGCATAAATTCAAATGGCAGATCTTTGGCAGATACATCACGCGACTCAATCAATGCATTACCTTTGCCTTCCATCGCTTGCATATAAGTTTCTGGATGGCGCTCACGCACTTGNCTNGTCACTTTATCTGGGAAGGAAATCTTCCCATGCGCACCGGCACCAATGGCAATGTAATCACCAAAGCGCCAGTAGTTCAGATTGTGTTTGCACTCTTGATCTTTTTTAGCGTAGGCGGAAATTTCATAGCGCTTGTAGCCAGCCGCAGTCAGGAGCTCCAGATTTTGTTCAAAGATCGCATCGATTTCATCTTCGCTAGGTAACTTAGGCGGAAAGTTCGCGAAATACGTATTGGGTTCTAGTGTGAGATTGTAGAGCGAGAGATGTGGCGTCTTAAAAGAGAGTGCAGTCTCAATATCCGCTTTGGCAGCTCTCAAACTTTGATTAGGTAGGCCGTACATCAAATCAATGTTCACAGACTTAAAGTTCTTAACTGCAATGGCAATCGCCCGTTTAGCTTCTTCACCGTTGTGAATGCGCCCCAGGGCTTTGAGCTGTTCATCTTGAAAACTTTGTATTCCTAAAGAGACGCGATTGATTCCAGACTTAGCAAAGGCAGCGAATTTATCTGCTTCCACTGAACCAGGATTAGCCTCCATCGTGATCTCGGCACTAGGCTCTAGATTGACGCGTGCCCGAATAGCCGAGAGCAGATCATCCATTCCTTTTGGTGAAAGTAGGCTCGGGGTGCCACCACCAATGAAGATACTGTGAACTTGACGGCCCCAGATGCGCGGTAATTCTGTTTCTAGATCGGCAATGAGCGCTTTGATGTAGCGCTCTTCATCGAATCCTCGAACTCCATCTTTCACTTGGTGTGAGTTGAAATCACAATAAGGGCATTTCTTTTCACACCATGGAAAATGAATGTACAGCGCTAACGGCGGCAGTGCAGCGAGGGTAATTTTATTAGGGCTGGTGTTAGGCGCCATTAGCTACGACTTTTTAACTGCGCAATGAGTTCACGCAAAGCTTGTCCGCGATGGCTGATGAGATTCTTTTGCGCAGGATCTAATTGCGCGGCTGTTTGTCCTAACTCTGGCAAAAAGAAGTAAGGGTCATAACCAAAACCATTTTCTCCTGTTTCTTCATCGACGATCTGACCATACCAACGCGTTTGCACAATCAGCGGTTCTGGATCATTTGAATTTTGTACTAGCACTAAAGCGCAAACATAGTGAGCGCCTCTATCACTTTTGCCACTCAAAGCTTTGATTAACTTGCGATTGTTGGCAGCATCATCGCAAGCTTCCCCTGCGTAGCGTGCCGAGTAAACGCCTGGTGCCCCATTGAGCGCATGAGCGCAAATGCCGGAGTCATCCGCTAGAGCTGGCATGCCACTAGCAGCACTCGCATGACGAGCCTTGGCAAGGGCATTCTCAACAAAGGTATGGTGTGGTTCCTCTGCCGACGCAATACCCATCTCACCTTGAGGAATGACTTCAAAGTCGAGTGGCGCTAGTAGGGCTTGAAACTCACGAACCTTGCCAGCATTATTCGATGCGAGAACCAGTTTTTGCATGATCTTAATCAATCATCAATTGGTTTATTTGAGGGCTTCTAATTGCAACTTCGTTAGATCATGAATACCTTGCTCTGCGAGGTCTAGTAGGGCAGTGAGTTCAGTGCGTGAGAAGGTGGCGCCTTCGGCTGTGCCTTGCACTTCAATCATGCCGCCTTTGCCAGTCATGACGACGTTCATATCAGTATCGCAAGAAGAGTCTTCTGGGTAATCTAAATCGAGCACTGGTATGCCTTGGTAAATACCTACCGAGATCGCAGCGACGCTATCGATGATCGGATCTTTAGTGAGGACACCACTTTTGAGTAATTGGTTCACTGCATCTCTAGCAGCAACATAAGCACCAGTAATCGAGGCCGTACGGGTTCCACCATCGGCTTGCAATACATCGCAATCTAAATGAATGGTGCGCTCGCCTAAAGTTTCTAGGTTGAAGACGCTTCGCATGGCACGGCCAATGAGGCGTTGGATTTCTTGGGTGCGGCCAGATTGTTTGCCACGAGCGGCTTCACGATCGCTACGGGTATGGGTGGAACGGGGGAGCATGCCGTATTCAGCAGTAACCCAACCTTCGCCGGAGCCCTTTTTGTGAGGCGGGANGCGCTCAAGTATGCTGGCCGTACATAGAACCTTGGTATCACCAAAGGCAATTAAGACCGAGCCTTCCGCATGCTTAGTAAAGGCACGGGTAATCGTGACAGGGCGTAATTGTTTTGGGTTACGACCGCTTGGGCGGCTGACATTCGAGGTGCTCATGGGGGTTGGTCCTAAGTTTGGGCTGGATCTATAAAGAATCTACAATGTTCACATGATATCGAGCATGACTGGTTATGGCAGCGCNTCTCGCCAAGTCTCCCTAGGGGCTGGTGTAGTTGCTGATCTGCAGGTGGAATGTAGGGCTGTGAACAGCCGCTTTCTGGATTTGGGCTTTCGTCTTCCGGACGAGTGCCGTGGGGCTGAGCCCGCTCTACGGGAAATGGCCACTTCAGCCCTCTCTCGTGGAAAAGTTGAGTTTCGAGCTGCATGGCGGGTTAATTCCGGCGCAGCTGGTGCCGCTAAGAGCAATCCTCATGCCCTAGGCGCAATCAATAAAGATCGCTTGGACGCCTTGTATACCTTGCAAGAAAAAGCTCAAGAGGCCTTTCCAAAGGCTCAGGCTTTAGGGATTGCGGACATCTTGCGTTGGCCGGGTATTGTTTCTGAGCCACGTGGTGAGGAAGAGGGTTGGATTGCTGCGACGGTAGAGGCTGGCCGAGCTGCTTTGGCTGCCTTGACGCAAAGTCGTCAGGCCGAAGGTAAGGCGCTAGTCGTCGTGCTGACCAGCATCACTGGCAAGATGCGTGATATTGTGAAAGTGATTGAACCCAAGGTGCCCGAGTACGTCACCCAGTATCAAGAAAAACTCTCTGAGCGTTTGGCAGAAGCATTAGCTAGCCAAGAGCAATCTAAAGGCGGCCCTGAGTTGATGGAACGCATTCGTCAAGAGGTGGTGCTTTATGCGGTGCGTATTGATGTTGCTGAAGAGTTTGCGCGTTTGAAGACGCATCTTCAGGCGGTTGATAATGCCTTGGCCGGTAAGGGACCAGTTGGCAAGCGATTGGATTTCTTAATGCAAGAACTCAATCGTGAGGCTAATACCCTAAGTTCTAAGTCGGTTTCAGAAGAATGCACTCAAGCTGCTTTAGAGTTAAAGCTCTTTATCGAGCAAATGCGTGAACAAGTTCAAAATTTAGAGTAAGTCTTTAATCCACTAGTATGACTAACCAAAACGCCACACCCGCTTATCAAGGCAGCATGTTGATGATTGTTGCGCCTTCGGGTGCAGGCAAATCTTCTTTGGTTGACGCTTTATTAAAGAGCGATCCCAGTCTCAAGTTATCCCTCTCGACTACTACTCGTGCACCAAGACCTGGTGAAGTGGATGGGGTGAACTATCGCTTTGTGACTAAAGAGGCCTTCATTGCTGAGCGCGAACAAGGTCAATTTTTAGAATGGGCAGAAGTGCATGGTCATTTTTATGGCACATCACGTACTTGGATTGAATCGCAGATGCTCTCCGGCAGCGACGTTATGCTGGAGATTGACTGGCAGGGTGCACAACAGATTCGCAAACTCATTCCTTCAGTGCAGTGGATATTTATCTTCCCACCCTCGATTGAGGCACTNGAGGAGCGCTTACGCAAAAGAGGGCAGGATGACGAGGCTACGATTGGGCGGCGGGTAGCAGCAGCTCATATAGAGCTCCAGCATGCCCATGAAGCCAATTACATAGTCGTCAACGACCATTTTGATCAAGCCTTGGTTGAATTACAAAATATCATTGCTGCCAGCCGCCTGCGCTCAGGCCCTGTCATGGCCCGCAATCCAGCNCTTTTAAGGCGCCTTGGGGTCTAATCAGTTATCCTATAGGTATTGAAGCTAAATTTAAGTGAGTACAGCATGGCCCGTATTACTGTAGAAGATTGTTTAAAAACCATTCCTAATCGTTTTGAACTGGTGTTGGCTGCGACTTATCGTGCTCGCCAATTGGTTCAAGGTCATTCTCCACGTGTCGAGGCTAGAGATAAAGCCACTGTTGTTGCGTTGCGCGAAGTTGCTGCTGGCGTAACCGACCGTGACATGTTGACCAAGGTACCACTCTAATTTAGGAGTTCCGGTGTGGAGCTCCCTTTAAACCTAGAGACCTCATCGGAAGCATCTAGCGTTGGTTCGGCCGACGCAAATCACAAGTATGGCAGTAAGCAGTCGATTATTGCCACTCTGTTGGCGCAATCTAGTCGGCATTTATTTGGGCCTACATCTGCGCCCACACTACCCCTCAAGCATCAAGTTGTTTCGATTGANCGTTTAATTTCTAAGTTGACTTATCTCAAACCAGATGAGATCGTTCAAGTCAAAAAAGCATTTCAGTTTTCAGACGCTGCGCACTTAGGTCAGTACCGCCATAGTGGTGAACCTTATATTACCCATCCTGTAGCCGTTGCTGAACTCTGCGCTACTTGGCGTCTTGATGCGCCATCTATCATGGCAGCTTTATTACATGATGTGATTGAAGATACTGGCTGCACTAAAGCCGATCTAGTAGAAAAATTTGGTAGTAAGGTAGCTGAGCTNGTCGAAGGCTTAACCAAGCTGGATAAGTTGGAGTTTCAAAGCCATGCCGAGGCGCAGGCAGAGAGCTTCCGCAAAATGTTTATGGCGATGGCGCGCGATGTNCGGGTAATTNTGGTCAAGTTGGCGGACCGTACGCATAATATGCGTACCTTAGACGCTGTGCCAATGGAGAAGCGTCGTCGGGTGGCCAGAGAGACGATTGAAATTTATGCACCAGTGGCACACCGCCTTGGTTTGAACATCATTTATCGCGACTTGCAAGATCTCAGCTTCCGCTACTCTATGCCGATGCGCTTCCGAGTGATCGAGGGTGCGGTGAAGCGGGCGCGNGGTAATCGCAAAGAAATAGTCGAAAAGATTCTGCAAGCCACACGTATGGCTTTTGCTAAATCAAATTTAGAAGTGGATTTACAGGGCCGTGAAAAAACGCTCTTTAGTATCTACAACAAAATGCGTGCAAAGCATTTAACCTTCTCACAAGTGTTAGATGTCTACGCATTTCGCGTCACCGTGCATTCGATTGATGAGTGCTACCGTGCCCTTGGNATTTTGCATGCCATCTACAAGCCCATGCCAGGTAAGTTTAAGGACTANATTGCGATTCCTAAACTCAATGGCTATCAATCTTTACACACTACCTTATTAGGTCCTTCCGGTGTGCCAGTGGAGTTTCAGATTCGTACCAGCGACATGCATGCCATTGCAGAGGCAGGTGTCGCAGCACACTGGGCATATAAAGATGGTTCACCTGATATGAGCGAGGTCCAAAACCGTGCACATCAGTGGCTGCAATCCTTGATTGATATTCAGGATAGTAGTGGTGACTCTCAAGAATTCTTAGAGCATGTCAAGATTGATTTGTTCCCTGATGCTGTTTATGTCTTTACCCCCAAGGGTCAGATTCGAGCTCTGCCACGCGGTGCTACTGCCCTNGATTTTGCTTATTCCATTCATAGTGATTTGGGTAATACCTGTGTGGCGGTGAAAATTAACGGCATGCAATTACCTTTGCGCAGCGAGTTAAAGAACGGCGACATTATTGAAGTGGTGAACTCTGCCAACTCACAGCCTAATCCAGGCTGGTTAGNGTTTGTNCGAACCGGCAAAGCCCGCGCCTCGATTCGTCATTCATTAAAAACTAAACATTACGCAGAATCTTTACAGCTTGGCGAGCGCCTATTGGCTAGTGCCTTGCGTCAGCAAGGCGTTGATGCAGGGCTGCTGACACCTGAAGTTTGGGAGAAGCTCTTGCACTGGACGGGTGATAAGACTCGTGAAGAGGCCTGCGTCAATATTGCTTTGGGGCGCCGTTCGCCGCAAGAGCTGGCCATTCGGTTAAATATTTTGATTAACGACGAAGGTGGCGGCGAGCAAATGCGCCTTGGTGCGGGCGACTGGGTTTCACCACAGCAAGAGCTAACTAACCACCACCATCAACGTCAGGCTATTTTGGTCGATGGTCGCGAGGGCAACTCGATGAGCTTCCAAAGTTGTTGCCATCCGATTCCGGGCGATAACATCATCGGCTACTTAGGCAAAGGCGAGGGACTGCAAATTCATGCGAATGATTGCCCTGTTGCCTTACGGATGCTCTCAAAAGATGGTGACAAGTGGGTTGAGGTTGAGTGGGGCAAGGACGTTAACCGCGAGTTTGAGGTTGATCTGGCGATTGATACACGCCAAGGTAAGGGTGTTCTCGCACGTGTTGCTAGTAGCGTGACTGCTGCTGATTCAAACATCATGAATGTATCAATGGAAGATCGCTACAAAGAAGACTCTGTCACGATTCGTTTTACGATTCAAGTTTCAGATCGTCTGCATCTTTCGAAGGTGATGCGCAGTTTGCGCACCAATCCGGATGTGATGCGCGTTACGCGAACTAGGTCAATTTAGCCACTGCTCTACTTAGTTGTACTGCACATCTAGAATTTCAATTTCAGTAGGACCGGTTGGCGTTTGAATTTTGACGCAATCACCAATGCGCGCTTTGATCAAGGCTTTGGCAATCGGGGAGACCCAGCTCACATGACCTTGATCGAGGTCAACTTCATCGACACCCACAATGGTGATGGTGGTCTCTTTACCGCCCTCAGGACCCTCTAGATTCTCATAAGTGACGGTTGCCCCAAAAAAGACTTGCTCGGCATCTGCTTCACCCTTTTTTCGGGCAGCATTGTCAACAATGACGGCAAATTCTAGGCGTTGATTCAGGAAGCGAATCCGTCTATCAATCTCGCGTAGACGCTTTTTTCCGTAGATATAGTCCCCGTTTTCAGACCGGTCGCCATTGGAGGCGGCCCAGTGGACAACCTTCACAACCTCCGGCCGATCAAGGTTTAGGAGCCGTAGAAGCTCTGTTCTAATGCGTTCGTGGCCAGCCGGTGTGATGTAGTTCTTCTCTTCCATGGCATAATTATGGCTGTTGCGGCTGTAGCTCAGCTGGATAGAGTACTTGGCTACGAACCAAGTGGGTTC
>JGI26470J50227_1000819_pt1 | contig 11994 bp, 8 predicted proteins | sample FreactTroBogLake_FD_50227 | JGI IMG/M metagenome (IMG submission 50227) | reverse complement strand
TGTACTAATCCTGGAATACCAGAGGTAGAACCGATTGAGTCGGTATATTGATTGGCCATTGTGTCACCTACTTTCTATAGGGTTTAGTGTGCGAATGGGTTTGATTAACGTCCGCGACCAGTCATCTTCTGACCAAAAACAAGCATGTCAAGCTCTTCTCTTGATTTAACGCCAGCCAGTTTCGCGGCAGTATCTGCATCACGAGACGGGGTATTTGCGTTTTGAAGAGCGGCGTTGATTCGCTGTGTTTCACGGGCATTAGGTGTTGGTTCTTCAGACGAAGTAGATTCAGGCGTAGCAAAACCGAACACATCAGCGTTCTCGTTTAGCCATGCATCAATCTGCTCAGGCGTACTTACGTCGCCAGGAATGAACTTGGCGACCTTAGTTGGCACGCCTTTCTGTTCCAATACTTCCTTGACTGAACGTCCTCGAAGTTCTGTCTGAATTGAAGCTAGCTGATCAGCCAGTTCCTTCTTTTCACGCTCTGCACGCTTAAGTGCTTTGCGTAGATTTGCTGGACCATTTTGGTCTTGGGTTTGCGATGGTTGATCTTCATCAAGATCAAAGTCATCGTCTTCGTATTGGTCTGCCATGTGGCACTCCCTTTTCTGTTTGGTTGATCGCAGGCCGTAGTATTCTCCAGGGGAAGAGGTACTAGCTCCCACTCTTGGTCTTTAGTTACACATCACCACGCCAATGGATAGTGATGGAAGTTAGTTAGCTTACGCCTTCTTGCTCCGTATATAGGCTGCCCTTGGATGCGCCAGATGAGCCAGAGAATTGGTTAATTTCCTGCTGGTTCAAGCGAGCCAAGTTGAGCTGAGCTTGCGCTGCTGATACGCCGTTAACATTTGAATTAAATGTAGCGGCTGTTAATTCGTTACCTACGCCAGCGGCGTTCATGCCATACATGCTGGCCAATGATTGTTCTCTGCCGATTTGAGTAGCAATATTTGTAAATCCAGTATTTGCTTGAGCCTGTGTCACACCTTGCGCAGCAAGCGTCATAGCGTTCTGCTGATTAAGAGCCATGTTCTGACGAGCAGCCTCTGCTTGGATCTGCACTCCTGCATATTGCTGTTGCAAGATAGGTAGCGCTGTGTTTGGATCAAGGAAGTGGGCGATTAAATCACCTTGGGTCAAGCCATATTGCTGACTTGCGGTTTGCAACAAATATGGGTCTTGGGTTGTTGCCAACTGGCCAGCCATATTGACATAACCTTGAAGTGTTGTTGTGCCGACGTTCTTGCCAATAAGGTTAGCTAAGAACGCTTGATTTTGGTAAGACTGTGGTACGCCAGAGTCTGTAAGGATCTGGCTGTAGTTGCTTTCAGCGGTAAGATAATCCGCTGGTGATAGCGCAGACAAACCATTTTGCTGACGAATTGCGTTACCAGAAAAGCGTGCAGCGTAGGCTGCTGAGTTTTGGATGGCAAGATTAATTGTATCTGTCTGTGCGCCTTGCTGAGCAAGTGTTGTGATCTGNTTCATCAATGCAGCTGAGTTAGGATCATTAGGGTTAAGAATACCCCATGNTGTTAACTGGGCTTGTGCGGCTGCAATGTAATCTTGAGTTTGCGCTTGAGAAGTTCCGCTACCAGATGATCCGCCAGTTGTTGGTGTTGCAGTTGAACTGCTACCTGGTGTTGCAGTTGAACTGCTACCTGGTGTTGTAACCTGTATTTTTGTGCCACTGGCAGTTGTAACGGTTGTATTCGGATTAAGTCCAGCAGCAATATCTGCTGCTACTTTAGCTTGCGCCGCGGCAAGTGTTGCATTGGCATTTTCACGCTTAACCTCAGAAGCATATGCTGCGCCAGTTAAATAACTTAAAGGTGATGTTGCGGTTGGCGTTGCAGGTTGATTATTGTAATTAATTGCAGCTGCCGCATCGGCTGCATAAGTTGGTGTTACAGGCTGGTTAGTATTGTAATCAAGCGCTACCGTTTCATCTGCTGCATAAGTTGTCATTAGATCTTTCCAAACATTTTGCCTAGGCTTTCAACAATGCTTCCCATTGTATTTTGAGCATCTGGTGTGCTATTCCAGCGCGGATCTTGGCGAAGGGTTTGATCAAATTGCCAGATTGGCATAGGCGTTCCAGTACCAGTCGATGGATCAATTTGACCTTGCAAGGCTTTGTTAATTAAGCCACCGTCGCCAGTGTTTGATGTTAGGTCAATGCTGTCCGCTGGAACACCCAAAATGTTTTGCATCTCTTGAAGGTATGGCGCTGCAATGGTAGATACTGTTTCACCCTGCTGGATGCGTGGAGCAAAACCAGAATACTTAGCAGCTGCATAACCTTTAATATTGTTTTGAAATGTGTCATAGGTTGCGCCAGATTTTGGATTTGCCAGCTGATTGCCAGCATCTGTATAAAAAGTATCTGGCAGTGATACGCCTTGGCTTGCAGCATATGCTTTAAGTTGGTTGATTTGGCCAATACCACTACTAGCACCTGCTCCGCCAGTAAGCGGAATATTGGCTGCTTGGGCAGCGGTTACAATTCTGCTTTGAAGGGTTGCAGAGTAATCGCTAGAATTGTAAACACTAGGATCATATGCATCATTAAGCGTTGTGGTAGCCAGTTGGGCAATAACATCTGGGCTAAGTTTATAACCCATGTTAGTTGCTTGAGCAGCAATGCCGTCTTCTCTACGCTGAAGTTCTAAGCCATATACGCTATTAGGAAGAACGTTTCCGTTAGCATCAAGAGACTGTGCTTTATCGGAAGCAGCCTGAAGTGCTTGTGCGCCATAGGCTTTCCAAAAATCTGTTTTCTTAAGGTTTAATTCAAAGTTTGTAGGATCTTGAGCATCGATCCAATGGTTGTTAACAGCATCATTAATAAACTCCCAAAGAGAATATCCAGTACCATTTTTAACGGTAGGAATATTTGCATCAGCTGTTTTCCAAAAAGCATATTGAGCCGAGTTTTGATTTTTAAGTATCTCGGAAAAATCTGTACCTGGCGCGAGCAAACCGCCAAGACCTGGCTCCGATGCTGCTACGCTAGCAGACGCAACTTCTGGTTTTGGCTGCGCATTTNTTTTTGCTGCTGGTTTTNTTAAGTTGGTAGCCATTAAGCAACACCTGCATCCTTGCTAGCAATTTGATTCAAAAGATTAAACGCTGCTCCAGAGGCTTGGAACGCCTTGTAATCACCTGAATTAAGAACTTGGTTTTGAAGATACTGCTGTTCCGCAAGATCGTTTTGAGTGGAAGTTTCAGATTCACCAGAACGAAGCAAGCGATTTGAAGTAGTGCCGGTGGCAGTGGGAATAGTTGCAACTTTGTATGTTACAGAACCGCTTGTATTTTGAGTTGGGTTAGCAGCAGCATAGTTAAGATATTGCTGGGTATAAGCATTAATCTCGTTTTGTGTCGCGCTGCGACCAAGAAGATTCATAAATACGCTATTAATAGTATTTTGACTAGCCTGAATATTTGGCTGATCTTTTTGAATGTCGCTAATTGTGGAGTTAATTGCATATGGGCTAAACTGCTGTGGGTTTAGTTTGCCAGTAACATAACTATAAATAGAAGCAGCTTGGCCTTTTGGAGTTGAATTAACAACACCAAGAGCATAATTCTTTAAATAATTCTGCTCAACGGGAGTAAGGTTGCCATTGGTCGAAATGCTTTGTAAATCAGAAAGAGCACCTGGCACGCTACCCACGTCAGTTGCCATTTTTTGAATTGCTGGCGCGTTGTTTGTAGGATCAGCCAATGCTGAACTTAACTGTGAAAGCGTAATAACCGATGGTGTTTTGCCATTGACGACAAACCCATATTCATTTTTAATAGGGGAATTTGCGTTTGCTTTTGCAGTAACTGGAGATGTTGCTGTAGTGCTTGTACCGCTAGCATTTTGCGCTTGCGCAATGACACTTGGGTCAAGGGTAATGTTCTGTTGTTTGATCTTAAGAGCCATTATTTGCTAAACCCTTCAATTGGACCTAAAGCACTTTCGTAGAATTTATTATAAAAAGCAACAAACTTTGGATCTTGTTCTGCAATATTTACAGCCAATGCTCGCAATGGATTTGCGATATTTTGGATAGTTGTAGGATCTGTAGTCTTTGACAATTTTGTAACAGCAGACTGAGCTGTTGTATTAAAGGTGTTATAAGCATCAAATCTAAATGTGCCTTGAAGATTTTGCACAAAAGTCTTTGCTTGTGTTGCCTTTTCTACAGCCATGCCAACGCCAGCACCTGGCGTATATGCTGGGTACAAAGCCTGTGCATACATTTCAAAACTGGTTGAATTGTAAGGCAACCCCCATACAACCTTTGGCACACCTGCGGCCTTTGGCCATACCTGACCACTACCGACAAGATTTGCCAACTGAGTCTTAAGAGTATTTACTGTATCAATACCAGCTTGAATTTGGCCATTGTCTGGAAGAGTAGATGTGTAGTAAGTACGATCTACTTTCTTTCCCATCAATTCTTTGCTTAGGTCAACAGCATGTTGCGCAAGATTTTTTAATTCCCAATACCCAACCTTGGCAGTTTCCGTTAACCGACCAGAACCTACGCCACCTGCATTAGCAGCGCCAGTATTGAGATTAACGTTAAATAGCAAGCCATTAAGTTCGCTAAGCGCTGGAACCATGTTAGTCAATGTCTTAAGCGCGCCAGGTGCAGCAGCTGGTGTAATAGCCTGTGGGCTAAACAAGTTCATAAATGATTTGATGTATGGAGCGTCTTGCAAGTATGGCGCGTTAATACCACCAAACTGGCCTAAGCCAGTTCCATGTTCAAATGCGTTAAGTTTTTCAAGATCTTGAATAACTGGCAAATGGTTGTTAAACCAGTTCTGCAAGCCATTGTTTGGATCTTGATTCTTTGGGTCAAGATGATTGTATAGTTGAAAGCCTGCGTTAAGCAAGGCGTTCTCACCAGGATGGTCTAGTAGATAACCACCGATGTTTTTATACAATGTCTTGTTGAAAGAAAATGGATAGAAGATCGTGTTGACTGTACGCTCAAGTGGCGTGCGATCACCATAGGTATTGATCTTCTCCAACTTCTGCGCAATGGTCGCATCATCCATTCCCAATTGCTTGAGATGATATGCTTGCCATGCCATATTGTGCGCAGGGTTAAAAATGTTAAATGGATCATTTTGAGCCAAGAAGCGATCAACGCTGTCTAGTTCAGCAGCCTTGGCATACACCTTTGGCATGGTTCTGCTAAGAATGTTGTATGCCTCATCTTTAATTCCTAGACGAGTCATAGCCTCATAAGGTGCACGAGTAAGCGGAATACCTTCTGTGGCTGCCTTGACGTTGGTCTTAGCCAAACGGCGTACAGAGAATACTGGGTTAAGATCAAAACGCCAGCGATTACGCAGCGCAGTTAAATCGCTTGGTAGCGCAGTTACTGCTTGAGCAAGTGGGCCTTGGCCGATCTTAAAGTTATTCAGTAGCGGTATTTTGCCAAAAAAAGATGCTGTTGCGTTAGTTGCCATTGCGCCAGATGCTCGAATAAAGTCTTCGCCCTTGCCAAGACCCATGGTGTAACCAGGTGTTTTAGCAGTTCCGATCATAACAGCCTTGGCAATTTCGGCTGCATCTTCTGAAGAGTAGCGTGGGGTTTTATCCTGTAAATAATCTTTAGCACCCTTAGCCACTGGCTGAGTAAGAGCCTTGATCATTTGCTTATAACTTAAATCTGACATGCGGCGTTGTGAACCAAAAATTTCATTGGCGGCACGAGTTGCTTCTGCACGCAATTCATTTTCTTCTTTGACAGTCAAGTTACTTGTATCACCCATAAGCTGTGTTATAAGTTGATCACGCTTACCTTGTCCCCAACCACGAATGGCATTTGTAAGTTTATTGCCAGTGGTGTTTTCGCGCATGCCATAACGAGCATAGTCACGCAAGATATTAATAATGGTGCTTGAATTATCCCCAACAAATGGCTGTACTTTGCCAGATGCAAACAAGCGATCAATCTCTTGCTTTTGGGCAATGTCTTTTGATGTAGCTACAGAAATATCTGTAACTTTTGATGGGTCAAGTTTAAGTGCCAATGCAGCCTTGCGAAGCAAGGATGTACGTTGATCTGCAATTACTGGGTGAAGAATTGGTGACTCATAAGCATGGCCAATATCTGTACCAAGAACTGGGCGGTAGCCCTTTGCGGCCAAACGGCTAACAGCATCTTGAACTGCTTTAGGTGCATTGACTGGCAAAAATGCTTCAGATGCAAGATCGTGTGATTCACGATAAATCAAAGACACTGCTTCAATTGGATCAAGTTTATTTACTTGCAAAGCATCAAAGCCTAATTTCTTAATAAGAATACCGCGTGCTTCATTAAGCACATTTAAGCCTTCTTTGTTTAAAGCCTGTGGGTCAAGTTTTGGCAGTGGTGCATTTAATTCAGTATCTGGATTTTTAACCAAACGGCGATTTTCAAGTTGCAAAGTTCCTTGAGCTTGCTCAACTTCTGGACCATAGCCAGCCTTTGCCAAACGCTTGAAAAAGCCATTGGCTGCGTTTTGAGCATCTTGCTGAATAAATGTATCTTGGCGAGCAATACCTAGCGATCCACGAACAACTGTATTGTTGTCGATAAGGTACTTAGGGATAAGGCTATCCATAGTAAGTTTTGGATCAAGCTGGGTAAGGTTGGCAATTGCATGGTCGCTATTGACTACATGCGCAACCGAACCATTTTTGTCGGTAAATTTAAATCCAGCATGGCCTTCATCTTGCATTGCGCCTTTGGTAATGTCAGAGATGCGGCTATTAATATCGTCCTTGCCCAACTTACCAGCGGATACAAGCGCGCTGCGGTAAGCATCGAGCAAATCTTGACCGTTGTAATCTGCACTGTTCTTAAGCATCTTAGCAAGAGTCTTGTATTGATCGCTATACTCTTTTGGTGTTTTGCCAATTAAGCCAAGTTCGTTACGTGTTTGGCCTGTAGCCTGTGCTTGACGCAAGCGTGTAATGATTGGAGATGAAGAACTTTTTTTTCTTAAATCAAGGAAAGTTGGTTGCTCATTTTCTGTTGGCTTGTAGCGCAAAGTGTAAACATTGGTGCGCATACGGCCAGCGTATGTAGGATCATCGGTTGCTTTAATGCCTTTGCCGAACCGTGTGGCCGACTCAAGGCTTGCTGGATCTGGCATGTATTCGCCAACACGTTTATTGAAATGGTACAAAGGTGCGCTGGCTTTTGCTTGCAGTACGCCTGCGGAAGTGCGTGGCTCGTTTAATTCACCCTCGACAAGTGAGTTAAATGGGGTTTGACGCTTGCCCCAGTCTTCTGCGAGTGCGTTGGAAAGCAGATCTGAAACATTTGCTTGGGTGCGGCTACCATGAAATAGATTGCGATGCTCATCTGAAAGCATGACTGAAACATCGCCATGTGCATCTTTGAGCTTGTTCATTGCAGCATAAAAACGATCTTTGTTCTTATCTGCAATATCGTAACTATCGCTAATGCCTTTACGGACATTTGAACCAAGTTGGTTTGCAAAATCCTTTTTAAAGTAATTTGCAAGAACATCTGGTTGGCGAAGCAAAGACTCGCGGGTAGGAGCAAGGATATTTGTTGGATCTGTTAAAGCATCATGCTCATACTGCTTAAATAGTTTGGCTGCTTGTGGACTATTTTTGTCAACTTGCCCAGCATCAATGGCTGGCTGTAAAGCATTTTCTGCATAATGTGATGCAGCATATTGGTTGACTTTTGTATTAAGAAAATAATCGTTGACAAATTCATTGCCAAGATTTTTTTGCAAATCCTTGAGCGGAATACCCAAACCTTTTTTAAGAACATAATCCATGTTGATTGGACCAAGAGCATCGCTCAAAGCGCCATGGGCAGCATCAACAACTTGTCCAACGTTTTGGCTAGCCTTAATGCCAATGGTCGGATGACCCATAAACATGCTAAGTCCATTGACTACATTTGCCAATGTGCCTTGATATGGTGCTGCAAGATTAGAGTCTTTTTCGTTAATGCCAACTTTTTGTTCTGCTTCACCAATACCAAGCAGTCCAAGACCCGCAACAGATCCTTTGGCTTGGGCAACGGCAGCTGTTTGCCAAATTGGATTGCGCATAAGTGATGCTTTTTGCATGCTCAACTTGTAATATGTTGAACCAGGTGTGCTCATAGCATCAATTGCTGGAAGCATACGCTTTAATACTGGCACATTCTCCAACCAGCGAAGTGCGCCAGTTCCTTTGGCGGCGCCTTCAGCACCTTGCATGCCAGCTTGATACAGACTCTTAGATACAAAAAATGTAGGTGTTGCAGCCGCACTTTCAGGAAGTGAGCGTGTAACCAAAGATTTGGCTGCTGCGGTTACGCCTGGATTAGTAGTAGCATTTTTAACCATTGACATGCCAATGTCACCAACGGATGTTGCAAATGCTTTAGTTGCACCAGCAACGCTGATCATGCTAAGCAAATCACCTAAAGCGCCAACGTTTCTTTGAAGTTCAGTTTTTTGCGCTTCTTCTGGAGTTAAGTTGCCACCAAGGCTAGTCTCAATTTTAGATTCAAGTTGAGCGCGGGCTTGATTGCTACCAATGAGTGTTGCAGCCTGGCCTATAATTCCTGAACCAACGGCAGTTGAAAGCAGGCGACGGCCTTCTTCTGGAAGGTTTGCTACATAATGACCAACCGCATGGGCAATACTTGATGACCAACCAGTTGGATTAATTTCATTAACAACGCGTTCCCACAAAGGAAGCGACTTTACGTTACCAAAACTTGGTGCAGTTGTAGCATCATATGAATATTGGTTAAGAGCGTTTTGCCATTGGCTATTCCAAGTACCGCTTGCCAAGCCTTGAGCATAACCCTTTGATTGCAAAGTCTTTTGAATACCAGATATGTCGCTTGCAAGGATCGGAACTGGACCATATTGGTGATGTAGAAAAGATGCTGCCTGTGAAATAAGGCTAGGCTTGTTATTGATCGCAGGTTCAGAAATTGATTTTTCTGGAGTTGTTTCCTGCGCTGCTTGGCTGAGCAAATTTCCGTTGTTGACAACGCCTTGCGTTGTGCCAGAATTTTGTGCCACCGCTACTTGTGCAAGCGGATTAATGTTTGAATGACCAGCTGCATAAAGCGAGTCTAGGTTTGCACCTAGTACATTTGCTTCAACTGGTGGAGTATTTGTGTCTGCCATATCCTATTGTGCACCTGCCATTGGCGTAGCCATTGGTGCTGGTGTTGTAGGCGCTGGTTGCGCAGCAGTCGGCGCTGCACCTGTTTGAGATTGATTAATCAAATGTGCAGCCAAAACATTGCGAATTGATTTAACCTGTTGTGAAGCATTATCACCCAATGTGTTAAGCAAGGATAGCGCATTTTGTAAGCCACTAGCCGCTTGCTGTTGTTGAGTTGGTACTGGCTGCAAAGGATTTTCAGCAGGGTTTGGTTGGTGCGCTCCGATAAAGCCTTGATCTGGAAGACCAAAAGCGGGCTGTGATTGCCCACCACCAACTTGTGGTGCAGATGCAGAACTTGGGTTTGGAGTAGCAGCCATAGGTGCACCGCTTTGAATTTGCATCATATCTGTGCCATCACCATAGTTAGGCATGCCAGATACATAACGCATTGCCTGCTTTGATGCAGGTCCACCATCTGTGCGTTGGCTTAAAGATCCTGGGCCTGATGCAACGGCTGGACGTGCTGGAGCTTGATAGCCACCTTTACCTGCCATGATCACTCACCCTCTATAATAGTCTCAATGGTACGAACAACATCTTCGTGGAACAATTGTTTATCTTCAACAACGTTTGCTTGATGCAGAGACATGTCGCTCAATACATCTAAAAATTTTACAAAACTAATTAAAACATCTTTAACAAGTTCAATGAAGAGAGCAGCAACATCCCAATAAGACAGAATTTGTCTGCGGTCACTGCTCTCCTCATCATGCATAATTTACTTAAGTGGCTTTCCAGCTGTTGTGCCAACACCCTTTGTGCCTGAAGGCTGAGTGGTGTACTTTATATCTGATTTGCCTGTTGACTTTACTGATGGCATTGCTTGGATGCTTGTCTTCTGTGTGACTGCATCTGAGCTGCCCATTCCACCCTGCATTGCAACGCGCACTGGTGGTGACTGTAGAGTTGATTTGAACTGTGTCATTTGTTTCTCCTATAGGGAATTGGTTTTCTCACTCGTAACGTTAGGCGGGTGAGCGTCTGGCGACATTCGCAGATAGCTGCGGTGCGCCAGAAGACGATAATCCTGCAAGCAAGTTTTGCAGGGATGATGCTCCTGGCTGTCCTTGCGGTGCAGGTGGCATACCTAAGGCTGCGCCATTAGGCGCTTGTCCTGGTTGTGGTGGTTGGCCAGGTTGCTCACTAGGCTGTTGATTAGGTTGTGGTTCAGCTTGTGGTGGTGGCATTTCAGGAGCAAATGCTTTCGCAACAACTTCTTCGATAGGATCGCCATTCTGGCGGCCAATAATAACTTGAGTAATTGCTTGGATTACTTTCGTTGGATCTGCACCTTGCATAGCCATCTGAGGCAATGCGTTGGCATATGAAGCAACTGCTTGGAGCAATGTGTCGCGCAATTCTTCAACTTCTACACGCTCTTCTTCTTGAGTGACGTTCATCTCCCAAGGCATTTGACGGCGCAAAAAGTCGCGGCTGATAAGTTTGTCGCCACGGGCTTGCAAACCAAATACCAAGGCACGGTTTGGATCAAGTCCAGCCATCATGCCATAGGTTACATCGCAAGAATAATCTCCTGCAATGTCTTTGTTTGGTGTATAGGTGATGGCATAAGGTGCGCCAGCATTAATGCCGCGAACTTCCTTAGTTACATCACCAAATAGTTTTTCATCCATCTTGAAGCATAGGCGAATAACTTCGCGAAATGTTTCAGAGAATACGCCTTGTGCTGTCTTGACCTGTGTGTCAAAGCCACCCATGAGCGCTTCAACGCCACGACCTGTAACGATAGAACCAGACTGTTGACCAAGGCGACCTTCTGGATAACGTGATCCAGTACGCATTTCCTGATCAAGAATTTCATTCTCTTGAAAAATGTTTGGCGGAAGGTTAAGATCTACACGGCGGATAAGTTGTGGGTTGGCAGAGCGGATAGTCGCATCTGGACCAATCTCAAGTACGTTAACATCTGAAGGCAAAGCAAAAGGTGCTTGGACTGCTTTCTGTGCTGCTTCAAGTGTGAGCGAAGCAAAGCGTGAGCGAGCAACCTGTACCCACATAATGTCGTCAAACTGACCGCGTTGATGCTCATCTGAGTCAACGCCTGGGCGCAAAGCAATGGCTACAGGAATTTCACCTAGCTCATTCATCACGCGGGAAAGGACAAAGTTGTTACGCTCAGGCAAGAACAAGACCATCTGGTCTTTGTCTTGGTAGCGATACATTTCAAGGATACGCTCTGAGTTGCGGTTCTCATACTGCCCACGGATAACATTCTCGTGTTCAGGAAAGTCGTTGATCAATTCACGGATAGTCTTGACATAACGCTTTGAGTACGAAACGAGGCGTGAGAATCTATCAAACTCTGGATAGGCACCGATAGGCGAATCGATGCGGATCATTGGACGCTTGTTCTCGTAATCTGCTTCGATCAAGAATGGCAACCAACCAAAGGTAAGGTAGCGATCTGCACCAGTGTACATCATGGTCTGAAGGTTGGCAGTGTCGCGGTAGCCAGCGGCAATCATGGTGCGCTTGTCTGAACGCTCACGGGCACGATCTGAAGTTGTCTTGGTTGTCATGCAGTTAAATGCTGGTAGTGGCGCGATAACTTCAGCCACGTCACGAGCAGCAACGTCAATGAAGTTTGCCACCATTGGCTTTGGGTAATCCTCTGAGAACATGCCAGGAAATACCTGATCGATCTTGCCTTGGCGAATAGCCAATAGATCGTCATAACGTGAGTCACGTGCGAAGTAGTGCGCACGTAATTTACGGAGTTTATCCGAAATTACATCAATCTCTAGCACTATAAGTAA
>JGI26470J50227_1000818_pt1 | contig 12007 bp, 4 predicted proteins | sample FreactTroBogLake_FD_50227 | JGI IMG/M metagenome (IMG submission 50227) | reverse complement strand
CGCCGCCACCAGCTCCGCCGCCAGTACCGGGTGCCGGTGGAGATCGCCGGACTGGTCGACCGGACGGTGGTCCGGGTGGTCGACCTCACACCCGACGGTGCCGCCCTGGTCTGCGCACAACCGATTCCGATCGGCGAACAGCGGAGCCTCCAGATGGATCTCCCGGCCATCGACGGGGTGAACCGGACCGTGCACGTCGGGTTCACCGTCCGTTCCGGACGGTCCGAAGGGGAGCACGCCTGGCGTGTCGGAGGGACGCTCGAGCCGTGCTCACCGTCCGATGCCGAGTCGCTCATCGAGTACTGCCACGTGGTCAGCAGCCGGACCCGGCTCACCAGCTCGGGCAGGCTCGATGCCGAGCCCTTCGTCGAACGGCACCCGGACCGGGCGCCGGCGGAGCTGGGACGAGTCGCGCAGGGGTGACCGACACCGGATCGCAATCTGTCCAGGGCCCGTCGGATCACGACAGGCGGTCAGTGGGCCGTGCGAGTCTCGATCTCGCCACCTTGGGATTAAAAGTCAGTGCTGGTGCATGTCGTAGTTCATCGTTGATGGCTGAATGTGACCTTGACCTGCACTGTTGTCCCGGGTGATGGTCGTGCTCCGCGTACATTGGCCGGGAGTTGTAGTCACGTTGTAGTCACGACATGGGCTTGCGTGACTAAATCCGAGAACGAATGGTGTCGCCGAGCATCGGCGATCAATTGTCCGGATCCAGGGATATCGCTCTGACGTCGTGCCCTTGGTGGGACGGATTTCGAAATTTGATGTTCGGGAACATCTGGAAAACTCCTGGTGAGGGTCGAATCCACCTGATTCTGGGCTACGTCTGGACGCTGTCATCCCATATGGATTCAATTGAGAGCGAATCCAAGGCCCCTAGGATGCTGTTCCTCTCGGCGGCTATTCGCCAACGATGCCCAATACGCCGAACTAATTGGCCAGCAGGCACAAGGCCACGGCGTGGAGTACTTGACGGTTTGTTGAGCGGAACTACCATTGGTCACGGCCGAGATGGTCAACGCTAAGTGTGGGCCCTGGAGCAGCGGCCGTGTCGAACGATTCACTTCGTTACGTGGTGATCTCGAACCGCGGAACAAGCAATCTTCGCCCGCACGTCTTCGATGAGTGACAGCCACATGTTTGGCGGTTACCATCTCGAGGCATCGGAGTTCGGTCAGGCGGGATAATCATCTAAGACGTGCCATTCCCGTTCGCACTCCGATGGCATTCGATAGTGGCGCTTGCTTCGCGCATGGTGAGAAGTGTGCCATCCGACGAGAGGTTTCAGAAAGAAATCAGTCGTACGCCGATTGCCGTGTGCAAGTCTTCCTTCAGACGGCTGAACGCAGGAGTGGTGGCCAGGATGCACAACCAATCGAGAGTTCGATCGGCCTCCAGGCGGGGCCATTCGTCAAGATCCTCGGCGTGGCGATTTCCGATAGTGCCAGCATTCCTCGCCGTGGCATTGATGGCTACGCTTACGTGGCAGTCGGGAATGCCCCAGCGGGCACTCCCCAATTTCAGTCACGTTGCGCTCACAAGTGGTTCCGGGGCATGGGGGGTGCAGAAGGACGGACTGTCCATCACGGGGACATCATGCCCGTCAACCACACAGTGCTACGCCGTAGGTTCCACGTTCGGGGGCGCCGCCTTCACCTCGGGGCAAGGCAGCTCTTGGAGCAGCCCCACAATCGTGCCGGCGTTCACCTCGATCACTGCCATTTCCTGCCCGAGCGCCTCAGTGTGCTTTGTCGTTGGCCAGTCTTCACCGACCAGCATGTTGATCGACGAAACCACGAACGGGGGGTCGTCGTGGGTTGCACCGTTGACCGTGTCGTCGACGACGATGAATGGCCTGTCATCGGTGTCGTGCACATCAACGACTGTCTGCGCGGTCGGTGGCACCATGCCAGATTCCACCTACTTGAATGACGGTGCTGTTGCCCAACTGACCTCGTCGGGCAGCACGTTGACACTGGCCACACCGGTGAAGTTGAACTGGAACCAGGCCGTGACCGGCCTGAATTGCACGACTACCGGATACTGCGCATCGGTCGACTCGCAGTCACATTTCTGGTACTCGACCGACGGGGGAGCCACCTGGGGCGGCGGCACGGCAATGCCCAACAACTTCGCTGAGATTTCTTGTCAATCCGGAGGAGGGTCGACAACTTGCGTGGCCGTCGGGGGGTGCACCCCCGGCTCCAGCGGCTGTTCGTATACGTCTTCCCTGGGCGAGCTCTACTGGACGAACAATTCGGGTACGTCATGGACAAAGGTGACATTGGCCAGTACCCCCTTCGTCGCGTCGCTCACTGGCGTGGCGTGCACCTCAACGACCCAGTGCACGGTGATTGGTATGCAGGGCCAGCAATGTGGATCTACCGGGTGCAATCTCAATCCGGGGTACGCGGGATCCGTGTCGCTGTCGACGGGAACAGTGTCGGCCTTGACCTTGCCGGTCGACGACACCGAAGTACCGTCCGCCCCTCCGAGTTCGTTGGCGTGCCAGTCCCCGACGTCGTGCGTGATCGGCGGTCCGTTCGGAATTGAATCGGACTCTGGTGGCAATGCCTTCTATCCGGTTGCCATGGAAGTGCCCGGGATACTCAGCCTTTCGTGCGGAACCGCGTCTGACTGCATGGGCGTCACGACGGACGGAAGTCTGATTGCGACCAATGATGGAGGAGGTCACTGGCTGAACATGTTGGATCCGGTAAATACCGGTTGTTCGGCTTCGCAACCGATTTGTTGGACAGCTCAGTCGGTGACGTGCTCCGGTCCGGCGTATTGCCTATTGCAAATGGGAACAAGACAGACCTACAGCTACGGCCAAGGGCTCTTCGAGACGGCGGATCTGGGCGTCACGTGGAAGAGCAAGTCAGGTTCGTCCTCCACCTACGGCTGTGCGCCGAATTCGACCACGTGTGTCGGGGTCTATCCCATAGGGGGCAGCGCGTGGTGGAATGCCGCGGTGTCCACCGGCTACGGCGGCTCCTGGACGTCAATCACCCCTTCGAGTCCGCCATCGGGTTCGGCGACCGCCATCGGCTGTGGATCGACGTCGATGTGTCTGGCGGTCGGATCAGGTGGCGGGGCGGAACTGTTAACGAGTTCCAGTGGTTCGTGGACTGCTTCGACGGTGTCAACAGGAACGACCGCGAATCTGAATGGCGTGTCCTGTCCTTCGGCAACCTGGTGCATGGTCGTCGGAGATGGGGGGACGGTGCTCACGGCAAGCGTTTCTGGCACGTCTGCAACCTTCTCGTCGCTCACTGGACACCCGAATATCCCTACTGCGTCGCTAGGCCTGGTGGCCTGTGACACGGCGTCGTCATGTTCGATCTTCACCAACGCCGCGGGAGCACAGACGACCGATGGCGGCTCGACCTTCTCGACGATAGGTGCCCTTCCTGAACCCAACAGCACGATTCGGACGGCATCGTGCGGAGGAGTCGGCGCGTGTTTTGCCGCCGGCATGATCACCGGGCCCGCGAACAATCCAGATCAGGAATCGGTGGTCCTGGCCACCAACGGGATTACTGCTCAGACCTTCCTTCCTGGAACTTCGCCGCTCGTCGCTGCCGATTCTTACGGTGGTACCGATGGATCTCGGCCCTGCTTTCAATGCGCGCTCCGTGCAGCTGGCCTCTCGGCACAAGGCTTCAACGGTGACCCGGTCAACACTGCCGACGGGGACTACAGCGAGTCCGTCCCGATCGTCTCTATTCCCGGATTGGGCCCGAACCTGTCAGTCACGGCAACCTACGACTCCCGGCTCGCTCAGGCGGAATCTTCGAGTGGGACGACGCCGGCTCCCCTGGGCTGGGGGTGGAGCGCGAACAATTCCATGAACCTGTCGGGCACTGGGGGGTATGCCGTCACCCTCAATGAGGAGGGCGGAGCGCAGATCCCCTTCAGTCCTCAGCCGACGGGCCTCTTAGCTACTGGTGGAGCGTGCACGTCCAGCGGTACGGTCCAGTGTTTTGGTGCCACCGAGGGAGACGTCACTGCCGTCCTCCAGGAGAACATCGGGACCTCCAACACCTATGAGTTCTCCCGTGACAACGGCGAGACGATCTACTCCTTCAATGGCACGGGGCAATTGACGTCCATTGCAAACGCTAACGGCATTGCTGTGGAATTCGCCTACGGCGTCACCACCGGCACAAACTGTTCGACGACTGGCACGACGTGTGAAACGGAGCGGGAGTACAACACCACAACGAGCACGTGGGGTCGGGAATTGGACATCGTTAGTACCACGTCGACCGGCCTGATCTCCAAGGTGGTCGATCCGGCCGGACGCACCTGGTCATTCGCCTACGACGCCTATGGCAATCTCACCGGGATCACCGATCCCCGAAGTCAGCTCGAGTCGTTCGGTTACGACACCGGTTCGGTCAATCCGACCATGGTCCACGATCTCACCAGCCTGACCCGTCCGAATGGCCAATCGTCAGGCCCCGATCCCGGCGGGCAGCTCACCGTCTCCTACGAGGAGTCGTCGTCTGCCAGCCAGGCACCTCTCGGCTATGTGATCGCACAGAGCGATCCGGCGTCGACCTACCAGTCGACGCACTCGGGAAGCCCGAACGGCATTGCGACCAGCTTCTCGTACTCGGGCAACTCGATGGCCGAAACGGGAACCACGACGATCACAACGTCCACCGGATCTCCGGCCTCCGTGGTCAGCCAGTCGGAGGACGAGTATGTGCAAGGAGTCCTCGTCGCCCACATCGATGGAATCAACTCTGCGCATCCCGAGACGACTACGTATTTGCGCAACAGCATGGATCTCCCCGTCGCTGCAACTGACGGCATCGGGCATACGACGAGCTACGCCTACGACGGGAATGGAAATCTCACATCTTCGACCGACGCCTCGGGCAATACCTGGAATTACACGTACAACCAGTTCAACGAGATGCTGACGTCGATCCCGCCTTCCGGATCGGCAAGTGTCGAGACGATCAAGACGTACGACTCCAACGGCAACATTATGACCTCGGCGATCCATCCGTCGTCAGGTACCGATCAGACGACAACGTATAACTACGTGGGCTCACCGGCTGGCCTACCGAGTTCGGTGACTGATCCTCGTGGCTACTCGACCGCGTTCACGTACGACACCTACGGCGATGTGGCTACGTCGACGGACCCACAGGGCGACGAATCCACCTATGCCTACACGTCGATAGGGCAACTCTTCTGTTCGACATCGCCCAAGGCCACTCATGCAGGTGTTTCATGTCCGTCGTCGCCGGCGACCCGAGTCGCCAATACGTCCAGTGTGACGTTCGACACGTCGAACACGCTGGTGGCGACGTCTACGGATCCCAATGCACACACGACAACCTTCACGTACGACCCCAACGGCAACAGGACCGTCTCGCAGGATCCACGGACGTATTCGACGGTCACCACATTCGATGCCGATGATCGACCTGTTGCGATCAACGCAGCATCCGGTACGGCAGTCCAGACAGTGACGACGACGGCCTACGACGTGGTCCCGAGTTCCACTAACGCCTACTGCTCGAATGCCGTGGTGGGCGCGACTGCATGCGTCGATGTGATCCAGGCCCAAGGTACTGGGTCCGGCACGCTGAATTCCGAGACGGCTCACTACTTCGATGCGTTCGGCAATGAGATCCAGACGACTGATCCCGGTGGGAAGGTGACGTCGAATTCGTACGACGCCGCCAACAATCTGCAGTCGACTACTACGGGAGCGGGGACGACCACCTATGGCTATCAGCCGAACAACTGGCTGAGCACGGAGACCTTCTCCGGAGCCACGGCTGGATTCTCTGCCCCAAGCACGTCGACCAGCTACACCTACTTCCCCGACGGCACTAGGCACACCATGGTCGACTCCACTGGCACGACCACCTACACCTATGGCTCGTACGGACGCCTGGCGAGCGTAGTTAACGGCAACGGTGCAACGGTGAGTTACGGCTACGACAACGACGGAAACGTGAGCTGCATGTCCTATCCGAGCTCAGGATCGGCCACATGCGCCACTGCCAGTTCGGGGACCGGCATCATTGCCTATGGCTACGACACGGCAGATCGCATGAATTCGCTGACTGATTGGAATTCCAAGACTGTCAACTTCGGCTACGACCTCGATTCGAACGTCAATTCGACGACCTATCCGACCACGGCGTCCACGTCAGTGGCTCTAACCCGAGGCAATTTTGACAATCTGACGAACCTGACTGTCACCAATGCCAATCTGGCCGGCGGATCACAGTCGACGACGTGGACCGCCAATCCTGATGAGCTGCTTGCCACGCTCAAGGTCAATTCCGGTACGGCAAATGCCTACAGCTACAACGCTCTCGACCAGGTCACCGGACTGGCCGGCTCCGATTCCTACGCCTACGACCAACTGGGCCGCGTCACGTCGGATACGCCGAATGGCTCGTCGGCGATCAAGTACGGGTACAGCACCGATTCGGCGCTCTGCTGGTCCGGAACGGGCACTGGCACGTGTGCGAGTCCGCCAAGCGGATCCACCCGTTACGGCACCAATGCCATCAATGCTCGGTGCTACAGCACCACGAGCACGACGTCTGGCACCTGCACAGCTCCGCCTTCGGGGACAAGCACCCAGTCCTACGGCTACAACCAACTGGGCGAGCTCACCTGTCTGACTGCTCCGAACTCCTCTGGTTACACGTGCTCTGCGCCCAACGTTTCCAAGACCACCACCTACGCCTACAACGGTGACGGTCTCCGAACCTCTGACACGCCAGCTGCAGGATCGACCCAACAGTTCACGTGGGATCCGTCAACGTCGGTGCCCGAGCTGTTGTCGGACGGCACCAATTCGTATCTTTACGGACCAGAAGCAACGCCAGTTGAGCAGATTGCGACCTCGTCAGGTACGACGAGCTACCTGGTTTCTGACCCTACCGGGGTCCGGTACCAGTTCACGGCGGCGGGAACAGTCGCTGGGTCTAAGACCTATAACCCTTATGGGACGTGCACAAGCTGTACGGGATTCACGCCGTTCGGATTCGAGGACGGATACACCGACACCAATGGACTGGTGTACCTAGTCAATCGCTACTACGACCCGGCCACCGAGCAGTTCATCTCGGTGGATCCTCTCGTGAGCGTGACGGGGCAGCCGTTCAGCTACGCGAATGACAATCCCGTCAATGGGAGTGACCCCCTCGGCCTGATGTGCTTCAGCCCCGCATGTCTTGCACGCGATGTGGTCGTCGGCGTGGCTGCTGCTGCGATCGGCCTCGGTGAGGCAGCGAGCGCGGCGGGATCGGGAATCAATGGGGCTTGTTCGGCGACGTGGCAAGGATTCAAGTCCTTCCTCGATCCAAGTCAGGATCTTGCGCCGCCCGGCGGCTGGCCTAAACCCATCACATTCGGCCATGGCGATCGTCATCTGACTGATTCTGGGTTGAGCGCAGATTCAGTTGAATCGGCCATTGAACACCAGATTCGAGCGTCGACGAACAGCTCTGCGAGTACCGGGGGCTTCTGGGGGCGCGTCGTTATCAACGGCCACGTGGTGGAGTATCGGGCCTACACTCTGTCTAACGGCACAATCAATGTTGGGACGTATTACATTGTCAACCCATGAGCCTATGAATGACAGCGGTCAGTATCGGTCTCCCACGGCCATCGAGAAGAGATGTATTGAGGTACTTCTCCGCAATGAGTTCAAAGGCAGCGAGGTACTTAACCATCAGCTGCAAAAGGCCCAGGTCCTAGTGCTCGATGGGAATGGGAGCCTAGGGATTCGAGTGCCAGGTAGCGAACGTGCCGAGGTACTTCGGCGCGTACCAGTTGAAGCGGAATTCAGTGACCAAGACGGCGTAAATGTGCATGTACTTCTCCACGTGCTCGAGGGAACATTGGACCAGCTCGAGATCTATAGAGAAGATTCTGGGATACTGATCAACGCGATCGATCCAAGTGAATGGCGCGTGTTGAATTTCTGAAACCGGGTTCGTGTCTTTCGATGGGGCGCAGTGAGTTCCCTCCCATCGTCAGGAACGAGGGGTGAGTCTCAGTAGCCCGCTTGCAAGTCACTCTCGTGGCCTCCCCCCTACATTTGTCGCCTTAGCCGTGGGCCACGCTGAAACGTCGGCCAGGCCGCGACACACTGCTTGCCCCCTGTAGCCGGAACCGAGACTGCCCACGATGGCAGAACCAAGCCGGCTAGGTGGCGCATTGCGTGCAGCTCCGTTGGTCCGAGCCGCGCGGCTGACAATACCCGTTGCTCATCTTCCTCGGCAATAGTCCATATCGGAGTGTACGATTGGAAGTGAACACAGCTTCTCTGGCCCGGCATGAACGTCCCTCATGGAGTTCGAGGAATTTCCTCGATTGTTCTGAGAGGCAATGATGGGCATTCACGAAGCAATCGAGTCGGCGAGCAACCCCGCGGGCGTCATGAACCGAGTTCTCGACGAGGTTCTCGTGCTCGTTCCATCCGCCGGCGGAGCGGCCATCTTGCTGCGTTCGCCCTTGTCGACGGTCACCTTCGCCGCATCAACCGGAGACCTCGACGGTGCAACCGGTATGACAACGACGACCAGCGGGACATTGGCGGGAATCGCCATCGACACTCGCCTCTCTCAACGATCAGCTGACGCCAGGACGGATGGACGAGTTGATCCACGCCTCGTGGCCAGCAGTCCAATCTTGTCGCTTGTCTGTGTTCCCTTGTGTCGTGAAGACGAGGCATACGGAGCCCTCATGGTGACCTCCACGCAGCCGTCCGCCTTCGACATTCACGACGAGGAATCCTTGGCGGGATTGGCCAATTTCGTCTCCACCGTGATCGGTGCCGCCATGGACGTGGCGGATTGCACCACGGAGCTGTTGGACATGGGAAATGTCATGGCGATCGCATCGATCCGGAGTGATCGACTTGGGGCTACGACCGCCATTGCCCATGCACGATCGACGTTCGTGGCCAACATCATGCGTCCTGGGTCCGCCGCCGACGCCGCCGCCCGAGACCGGGTCGAAGGGGTCCTGGCCTCGGACGGCCCAACCATCCTCCTGCAACCGATCATCTCACTCCTCAGTGGCCACGTCGTCTCCGTCGAAGCACTGTCCCGCTTCACATCCCCCGTGCAGCAGACCCCTGATCTCTGGTTTGCCGATGCGGCGCGATTGGGTCTGGGCCTCCAAATGGAGTTGCGAGCCATCGAACGTGCCCTGGCGCTGATGGACGGCATTCCGTTTCCCATTCGCATGGCCGTGAATGCCTCGCCCGCGACCTTCTGCTCGACAGAGTTGGTCGATCTGCTGATGGCAAACGATCCGAAGCGGGTGATCGTCGAGCTCACCGAACATGTGGAGATGGCCGACTTCTCGGCCCTGCAGCAGGCTTGTCTGCGATTCCGAGCCATCGGGGCTGAAATTGCCGTCGACGACACCGGAAGCGGATACGCGAGTCTGGCCTTGGTTCTCGAGGTGGCACCGGAGATCATCAAGCTCGACCGTGAGTTGTGCGCCAATATCGACGTCGATCCGATCCGCCGCGCCTTGGCCCGCACCTTGGTCTCGTTCGGCTGTGAAATTGGGTCGACAGTCGTCGCTGAGGGAATCGAGTCCGCTGCCGAGCTACGAGTTCTAGGGGATCTCGGAGTTGGCTACGGCCAAGGCTTCTATCTCGCCCGGCCTGGATCCCTGGCCGACCTCTACGAATTCATTGACCAGGTGCCGGGGCGGTACTCGCCGCAGCTTTCTGTGATCTAAGAGTGGAGTTGACGCGCACGCCTGATTAGGCCAACGCAACCTTCTCGAACCCGGCTGGGGACTGTAGCCGGGGCGTTTCTGGGTTCTCTGCGGATTGTAGAGCCCCTAGATGTAGTCGAAGATGGCCGACCGCAGCAGATCCCTCGTCGGCCAGGTGCGCCGGCCGGGGATCCAGGCCAGCTCCCGCTTGAGTGTGGCTGACACCGCCTGGCCGGCGGTGATGTCGCAGCATGAGCCCGTCGAGCCGAATGACCGGGTGATCCCGAGCTCGGCGCCGCGATTGCCGAACGCCAATGACGTGTGAATCGCGCCTCAGTCCGAATGATGGGCTGTCAACATGTCGAGTTGGGGAGCACCGGCAAATGCCAATATGAGATCACCTGTGGAGGAAAGAACCGCCTCCGTGCGCAGCTCGAAGGACTGCTGCCGATCGTTGCATTCCACGCTCCGCCCGCCGTCTTTGAGAACAGCCCTTCGTCTCCACCGTCCTGAGCGCGCAGTTGGTCCTGCTGGGACGCATTGGGAGAATAGAGAAAAACCGCATCCGCCCAATAGGTTTCGTCTAAGCCGTCGTACGCGTATAGCAATTTTGTCGGAGCGATCCCAACCACAACACCCGGATTCAGGCCCCGGGCTCTCGAATACGCGGCGATCAACTCAGTGTCGAGATCTGCGCTGGGTTGCAAATTGTGGATTTCCCGAGTGGATTGCTCCGACGAACCGATGGTGGAAGGCATGGTCGATTGTGTTGTACCGGAGGGAATCGGCGAGGCAGGTGCATTGGCCGGTTCGGTGGCATGGGCGTGCGGAGCAGCGGTGGGACGCGGCCTCACGGATTGCGAAGAAGTAGAGCAGCCAGCCGTGCTCATTGCAGTCAGAACCGCGAAGAATGAAATTGCCGATCCTCTGGCAAGAGATCGTCTCGCATGGCGTGTGGCCGAATTGCGTACAGCGAGGACCGAGGAGCGCCCCTGGGCACCCTTAGGGACATGACGCGGGGCACCATCTCTTGTGTCACTCGCCGCGATCTGTGGTTCGCCACCCTCTCCGCTGGCGTGCAAGGCACCCATTCTCAACCTCATTCGATCCAGGACCATTCAGCCTTCTCAACCTTCGCTCACGCGGCCGCCAAGCTCGCATCGGCCTTGACAACGCCTCGTAGTAACTTATAGTGGCAAACTAGTTGACCCTCGGAGAGGCACGGAGGCAAGCGTGGCAATGGTCAAGAATCAGTCGAGTCACGGCCCCAAGTCTGTGCGAAAGTGGCTCTCCGTCTCGATGGTCGTTGCGATATTCGCCCTTGTATCGGGGGGCTTGGACTTGGCGGCACTCGCTTCCCCTGCTGGGGCCGACACCGTGCAGGGAACTGCCAGCTGGGCGTTGGCAAACGATTCGAGCAACTGCCAGAGCGTGAGCTATACGCAAGGTAGTCATTCTGGCTCGTTCTCAGGTTACGGAGGTTACGGAAACCAGTCCCCCGGAGCGAGCTGCAGTGGTGGAGTGGCGTATCAGGAATGGTGCGCAGCGTTTGCTGGCTGGGTGTGGTGGGAAGCCGGGGCCACTGATCCGGGAAATGCGCTGCATTTTGCTGCAGCCAATTTCGTGACGTATGGCCAAAATAACAATTCCGTTGGCAGCGGACCGGCGGTTGGTGACGCAGTCGTGTTCAACTACAACAACACGACGCATGGTGCCAACTATGCCGATCACGTCGCCATCATCGTGGCCGTGAACGGAAACACAGTGACCTCGATCGGGGGCAACGAAGGCGGAGGGAATGGCCACGTCCAGCAGGACGTGTGGCAAGCGTCGAATCCCGGTGCGTATTGGAACTGGGCCGATCAAATCGGCGCACTTCAGGTGCAATACATCGCGCCGGTGGGCCTCCTCCCGCTTCCGACAATCCAGTCATTCACCACGTCGCCATCGTCTCTACCCTCGACCGGAGGGACCGTCGCTTTCAACTTGGGGGATACGAATACCCAGAGTTGGACGGTCACGTCAGTCCCGGCGCTTTCTATCGGGGCAAATCCGTATTCCGTGGTCGTACCGCCGAACACCTCAGGCAACCCGATCACGTACACCTTCACGGCCACAGCGATGAATTCTTCCGGCAGTTCTGCCCCATTTTCGTCTACCGTGATCGAGGCGGGCGCACCACCCTCGATCACGTCCTTCAGCGCATCGACGTCGTCGATGCTCAGTTCGGGGGGATCGATCACGCTGACTGCAGCGGCGACGAACGCGACGTCCTACA
>JGI26470J50227_1000816_pt1 | contig 12037 bp, 12 predicted proteins | sample FreactTroBogLake_FD_50227 | JGI IMG/M metagenome (IMG submission 50227) | reverse complement strand
CCGCCGCTCCCACCGCCACCGCGCCGGTCTCGAAGGAGATCACCTACGAGGAGGCCCTGCCGGTCTCCATCAAGTCGTTTTATCCCAACGGGGACCCCTCGGGTTCCGTGAGCCTTCAATACAACGCCCGCGGAATGCTCGTCCTCCAGGAAACCTACAACGGCAACGGTGTCCTCATCGAGACCCGGTCTGGGAAGGCCAAGGGTGACCTGTGGCGGATCACGGTGACCAACGCTCAGAACGGCGAGGTGATCTCCTTTGAGGACAGAACGGTGGACCCCCAGGGGCAGCTTCTGATCCAGAGCTTCCTCAATCCCAAAGAGATTCCCCAGGCCTCGAACGAATACACCTACACAGCAGGCCGAAAGACGGTGTGGGCCGCCAAGACCGGCGGCGGCGGGCTCCAGGCACGAACCGTCTACACCTACGATGCCAAGGGAAACAACACGAAAACCGAGGTCTTCGACGCTGGTGGGGTTCTCTCCAATGTTTTTGTGAGCACCTTTGACGATCAATCCAGAATCCTGACCCGCCAGGGGTACGACGCCGGAAAGAACCTGGTGGAGCAGACGAACTTCACCTGGAGGAACGACCGGAAAGTCAAGGAAGAGACGGCGAAGCCCATCCTCCGGACGATCGAGTACACCTACGGTGACAAATCGGCTCCGACGGGCATCGTCTCATCAGTTCGCGGCAAGGTCGTGGAACGACAGACCCTGGACTACCAATGGTTCACCAAGACCAAGACCGTGACCCCCTAAGGAACCATCATGAAGAAAGCCCTTGTTTTCCTAGTCCTTTTGCTGGCGGCTGCCGGCTCGTTCCTGTACGCCGACGAGAAGTCTGCCGTTTGGGAGCGGATCTACCGCAACGCGGTGAACGACGAGATGCGATACGCCGTTCTGCTCAACATCCGCGAACTCCACGACAGGCAGTTCGGCAACCTCTTGACCGAGGCGCTGACCGATTTGGTTTCCCGTCGGATTGAACTCGGGGACAACAACGCCGTCGAGGTCAAGGTCCGGTTGGCCACCGCCATCGTCCAGGAACTGGGCGAGCTCAAGGAAGTGGCGGCCGCCGACCAGGTCTTCCAGGTCTACAAAGAGATCACATCCTACCCGTTCCTCAAGTCTGAGGCGGCCATGGCCCTGGGAAAAATGCGGGCCCTGGACTACGTCCCGAACCTGGCCCGCGACCTGGCCGACTCCAGCCTGCAGCCCGACCGCGACAAGGCGGCGGCCCAGGAAATCCTCGCGTTCGGTTTGGTTCAATCCTTGGCCATGATGAAGGACAGCCGCGGCTACGAGCCCGTCTTCTTCGCCTCCATCGGTTGGTACAGCCCGCAACGCAAGGTGAAGGAGACGGCGAAGTCCATGCTCAAGGTCATGGTCGACGATCCGACGGATTCTCTGCTGAAGATCATCCAGGACCAGCCGACCGCCCCGAACAAACTCAGGGCCCTCGAGGCCGAGGACGATTCTAACGCTCCGGATTCGGGAAAGGCCAAAGTGGCGCTGTCGGCCCTCGAGGACGGCGTCCGGGTGGTCCCGGGGAACATCGTCGAAGCCACCCAATGGGGTGACTTGCGGAAGAAGGCGATGGCCGTCCTGGTCAAGGCCAAGGACAAGACTCCCACAGCCGCGGCGCTGTACCGTCAGCAATACAAGACCGCCGGGGTGGCCAAGGACACGACCGAAATCCTCTCGATCCTTCAGTTGCTCGGGGTGAACGCCACCCCCGACAGCCTGGCGTTTCTGATCGAACTCATGCAGGGGTTCAATGTCCGGGCGAACACCCCTGGGTTGTTGACGGATTTTGACGTCCAGCAGCTCCGGACGGTTCTCCAGGCGTTCAAGACCGCCGGCGATCCGGCGGCCAGGCCCGTCCTCCTCGAGGCCCAGTATCTCTACACCCCGGCGGTCCAACGCGACATCAAGGCCGTGTTGGCAGGCTTGCCGAAATAGCGACCCGAGCTCAGGCGATCGAAGAACCGCTTCCCTGGGAAGCGGTTTTTTTTTGCTCCCAGAGGGCGGCAGCGATGCCGACGGCCAGGGCCGCCCACACCAACCAGCCCCATCCCGCGAACGAGAGGACAGGAAACAGAGAGCCGGTCAGGGCCAAAGCCGCGGCGAGACTCGTCCAGATTCCTTTTTCCAGGACGGGGACCACGTCCAGGGCCTTCTGGACCAACCTCGGCAGGACCAGGACCAGAAGGATGCGGTCGAGGGGGACCAGGAAAAGTTCGTTCAGGTCGAAGGTCCGGGTGGTGGCGGCGAAATCCCGGATTCCCTCCATGGTGAACGCCAGGGTCAACCAAAGCGCCAGTTCCCAGACGTCCCCCTCGGGCCGGGTGAGGATCCAGGCTGCGACCACAATGCCGGGGACCAGCAGGACGTCGGTGGCGGTCAGGCCGAGGAAGGCCAGAAAGAGGTCGCCCGTGAAGTTCCTCCAGGGCCCGAAGAACGCCACGGCGATCAGCGAGAGCATGGCCCAGACCGAGCCGAGAATCCAGGTTTTCGGGTCGGCAAAGGGTTTTCGCGAAGGATGGAGAAGGCGGTGGAGGGCCACGGCGGCCAGGGGAACGGCGGTCAACAGGAAGAGGTTCATCCTTCCATCCTGTCAGCTTTTCGGGGGCTTTTCAAGGTCGATCGGCTCCCCCCGGCCAAACTAGACAAACCCGGGGCCTTATGGTAGATTCCTTTGCTGTATCACGGTTCAAGGCTGATGGAGGGATATGTCGGTAAAAGAATTTCGGGTCAACGAGAAAATCAGGGTCAAGGAAGTCCGTCTCATCGAAGGTGAGGGGGAGCAAAAGGTCGTCCCCATCATGGAGGCTTTGCAACTGGCTCGTGAGCAAAACTTGGACCTGGTGGAAGTGGCCCCGAATTCGGTCCCTCCCGTCTGCAAGATCATGGATTTCGGCAAGTTCAAGTTCGACCAGGAGAAAAAACTCCGGGAGAGCAAGAAGGGTCAGAAGGTCGTCCAGCTGAAAGAAGTTCGGATGCAACCCAAGATTGAGAAACACGACTTGGAGTTCAAGGTCAAACACATCGAGGAATTCCTCGAAGAGGGCGACAAGATCAAGGTGACGATCCGGTTCCGTGGGCGTGAAATGGCCCACCCCGAACTGGGACGAAAGGTATTGGACCGGGTTCTGGTCATCCTCGAGGGGGTGTACCTGATGGAAAGCCCCCCCAAGATGGAAGGTCGGTTCATGTCGATGGTCATCACGCCGAAGAACAAGAAATAGGAGAGGTGGGAATCATGCCCAAAATGAAGACCAGAAAAAGCGCAGCGAAGCGCTATCACCTGACCTCCACCGGCAAGGTGAAGTTCAAGAAGATCGGCCTTCGTCATATCTTGACGAAGAAGAGCCGGAACCGGAAGCGCAAGCTCGGGCAGCCAGGGATTCTGGCCGAGTCCGAAGCCCGGCGCGTCCGGACCATGCTGCCGTACGGCTGAGACCGAGGCAAACTACAAGAGGCGCCTCCCGCTGGCATGCGGGTCGATGCCTTAAGGATTTTCCGACGGGGATGCTCGACGTCCCCCGGAAAGACGCCTCGGTTCGAGTAGAACCAGGGGCTCAAAGGAGTTCAACATGCCCAGAGCAGTAGACGGCACTCGCCGTAGCGACCGACGCCGGAAATACACCAAGATCACCAAGGGTTTCCGGGGCCGCGCCAAATCCAACTTCCGGACCGCCAAAGACGCCGCCGCCAAGGCGCTGGTGTACGCGACCCGCGACCGCAAGGCCAAGAAGCGCGACTTCCGCCGCCTGTGGATCACCCGCATCTCGGCCGCCGTGCGCGCCGAGGGACTTTCGTACTCGCGGTTCATCAACGGTCTTCTCAAGGCCCAGATCACCATCAACCGCCTGGCCCTCTCGAACCTCGCGATCGAGGATCCGGCGGCCTTCAGCGCGCTGGTTGCCAAGGCCAAAAGTACGCTCGCGGCCTAAGGAGTAACCCATGATCAACTTGGACCAAGTTCGAACCCTCGAATGGAAAGTGAAGCAGGCGGTGCAACTCATCGTCCACCTGCGCCGGGAAAACGATACTCTCCGGAGCCGTCTTTCCGACACCGAAGTTCGCTTCCAAGAGCTGGAAACCCTCATGGAGTCCTTCAAGGCCTCCCAAACTGAGATGGAATCCGGCATTCGGAGCGCCCTCGAGGAGCTCGACCACCTGGAGGAGGCTCCGGCCTCCCCGGTGGCTGGTCCGGTTGATTCTGTGGAGTACCCGCCGGTGGTCGAAGCGTTCGCCACCGACGAACCTTCGGCCCTGTTTGAGAAGAGTCCTTCCTTCCACGAAGAACCCGCCGATCCTGTTTCCGAAAGCACCTTTGAAGAGGAGTTCGCGGCCTTGGCTGCCGAAGAGGCAGCGGCGGTCTCCGGGGTGGTTCCCGAATCCGTAGAGTTGGAGATGGAAACCGAAGCCGAGGCCCCCGAGGCCGAAGCGCCTCCCTTGGAAGTGAAGAAACCCGAGCAGCCCGGCCTGGGGATCTTCTGAGTCGGGGCGATGCCTGAGAACCTGATTTCCGTCCAGCTGTTGGGAACCTCCTTTTCCTTGAAGAGTACGGAAAACCTTGACTATTTGAAGGAAGTTGTCGCTTATTATGAGGGTAAGATCGATGAGACGCGCCGGGGAGTCTCCCTGCAGGATCCCCTCAAGATCGCCCTGCTGACCGGCATCGTGCTGGCAGACGAGCTCTTGAAGGAGCGGAATCGGCAGCCGGGCGCCCTGAGTACCCCCGACGCCGACGAGGCCGAGAGGATCACCCGCGCCTTGATCGATAAGATCGACTCTATCCTCCAATAAAATGGCCATTGTCACCAGTCAACAGCTTTCCACCTACTACGATCTCTACCGTTCCATCGAGGTGACCCTCACCAAGGACGTCGCCCATCTGCTGGGTTTCCTTCAGGACAAGGTCGTCTTGAAACTGCTGGGAACGCCGTGGCACTGCCTCGTCTACAGCACCTCCCTCGAAAGCGCGAAGATCATCTTGAACCTCAAACCCGACCAGATCGAGAAGCTGAGGTCGGGGAGTAACCTGGTCTCGCTTCGGTACGGGTTCAAGGTGGCCGACAAGGTGGAGCCCGTCACGTTCTTCGCGAACGGAAAGGTCAAGGGCTACAACCGGTACAACAACTCCGGAAACAACGACTTGTACTTCATGACCATCGATTTCACCCAGAGGCCCTCGGACGATCTGGTCGAGATCCTCGGCAAGTTCCTCGAGGCCAACGTCAATTCGCAGAAGCGCAAGGACGTTCGGATCTCGGTGAGCGAGGGCACGGTGAAGAAACTGGGGTTTGCCTCGTGCAATACCATCGTGGCGGTGGAACAGGTGGACCGGAAGTGCCTGATCCGGGACCTCTCGTTCGGGGGCGCCATGGTTCTGATCCCCGGGGTCGCGAAATTCCTCACGGGGAAAAGAGCCGTTCTCCGCCTGATCCTCGAGGAAAATTCCCAGGTGTTGACGATCGCCGGAACCATCGTCCGGGTCGACCCCGTGGAGGGACGCCGGGACATCACTCTGGCGGCGATCCAGTACGACGAGGCCGCCGTTCCCCACGCCTACAAACTGAAGATGAACGACGCGATCCGGATCATCAAGGAAAAACCGTCCATTCCGGCGGCTCCGCCCTCCCATTCGCCTCCCCAAGGATAACCCATGCCCGTTCACCAACCCCAGTACAAACTCTACTACCTGCAGGTTCCCCCGGAGCTTGCCAAGGAGCTGGGTTCGTTCCGCATCGATCCGTCGATTCCCTTGCCCGTGGAGGGTCGGAGGTCGGCAGGCCGGGCCGACGAAGTGCCGAACCTGGAAGACCTCAGTTGGGAGCAGATCATCGCCGCCATGCTCAAGGTGATGGCCTGGGAGCGCCACCACGCCGATTTCGACTACTTCCGGGACTTCATCCTCGCGGTTCGACCCGAAGTGTGGCAGGAATTGTCGGCCACGGGGATTGTGAAGGCGCAGGCCAAGGACTTCAGGCTGGCCGAAGAGATCTTTCTGGCGCTCGAAGGCCTGGACCCCGCCCACCCGCGGACCCTGCTGAACCTTGCGCTCCTCTACGACGACGAGGCAGAGGCTCTCAGCCAGAGGGGCAAATCGGCCGAGGCCGACGAGTTGCTGACCCACGCGCAGAAAAAGTTCAGCCAGGCGCTCGTCCCCCATCCGCCCCTCCCTGACGCGTTCTTCTATGCAGGGTTCTTCCACCTGAAGCAAAAGAACCTCGACAGGGCCCGGGGACTGTTTGAGTCGTTCTTCGAACTCGCCAAAGAAGACACGAAGAAAGTGTCGGTGGCCCGGAAAGCCTTGGCCGACGCCGAACGACAGAGCCGGATGGACAACCTGTTCAAGGAGGCCTACGACTTCATCCTCTTGGGCAAAGAAGAGGAGGGGATCGTCAGGCTCGACGAGTTCCTCAAGGAACACCCCCAGATCTGGAACGCCTGGTTCCTGCTGGGATGGGCGCAAAGGCGGTTGGGTCAGTGGAAAACTGCCCTCGAATCGTTCCAGAACGCCCTGGACAAAGGCGGCGACCAAGTCGATACCTACAACGAGATGGCCATCTGTACGATGGAACTCGGTGAATTGACCCAGGCCCGCCGCCTGCTGGAAAAGGCTTTGCGCCTCGACAGCGAAAGCACGAAGATCATCAGCAACCTCGGGGTCTTGGCTCTGAGGGCGGGAAAGCCCGACGAGGCCGTCTCGTTTTTCGAGACTGTTCTCGAATACGACCCCGACGACCCTGTGGCTCCCAAGATGATCGCACAGATCAAGAACAAGGAAACTTAATTGCATTCTCCCAAAGAACTTCAGTTCAACGACAAGATCGAGGCGCGCCTCTTGGACCATCCCGGTCCGCTGCAGGCCTATCGCCTCCTCCGGGACGACGCGGAAATCGCCGCGCTCCAGGACTACTCCAACGTGGTCAGCATCAAACGCCTGGGCTACAACGACCACGGCCCCGTCCACATGCGCAAGGTCACCTACAACGCCGTGAAGATGGCCACCTTCCTCAAGGAGAAGGGAATTCCCCTGAACCTCGAAAAAGAGGACCTGGGCACCTTTGACGACAGCCTGACCGCCGTGGTGATGGCCGCGTTCCTCCACGACGTGGGCATGAGCATCGGCCGGGCGTTCCACGAAAACACGGGGATTTGGCTCGCCCAGCCCATCCTCGAACGCATCTTGATCCAGCTGTACCCCTCCTCGCTGGCCAAGCGGGTCATCCTGCGGTCGCTGGCCATGGAGTGCATCATGGGCCACATGGCGAACATTCCCATCCATTCCCTCGAGGCCGGCCTGATCCTCGTGGCCGACGGTTGCGACATGGAGAAGGGCCGGGCCCGGATTCCGATGATGCTCAGCACCGACGCGAAGCTGGGGGACATCCACAAATATTCGGCCGCCGCGGTCGACAAGGTGAAGATCATCCCCGGCGAGCGCGCCGCGATCCGGATCGAGGTCCACATGACCGAGACCGTCGGCTTCTTCCAGGTCGAAGAGGTGCTGTTTCCCAAGATCAAGGCCAGCCCCGTGAAGCCGTTGGTCGAACTCTACGCCTACATGGAAGGCCTGGAGCCCAAATGCTATCTCTAGACGGTCAGTACGAGTTCATCGACCGTCTGGTCCGCCAGCTCAAGGAACGCCGTGGCTGGGCGTCGAGGAACCGGATCTCGTGTTTTCGGATCTATGACCGCGAGGATCCCGGGTTTCCCTTTGTCATCGACCTCTACGAAGACCGGCTGATGTGGTCGGTCCTGACGGAAAAGGACGAGGACGAGGTGCCCGAAGATCTGTTCGAACTCGCCAGCGAGGCCACCGGGGTCGCCCGGACCAAGATCCACGTGAAGACGAGGCAAAAACAGAAGGGCAAGGACCAGTACGAAAAGGTCGACGAGGCCCAGCAGATGCTGACGGTGAGGGAAGGGGGGCTGAAGTTCCTCGTGAACCTGACCGACTACCTGGATTCGGGTTTGTTCCTCGACCACCGGTGGACCCGCAGCTACGTTCGGGATCTGTCGGCCGGGCTGAAGGTGCTGAACCTGTTCGCGTACACCGGTAGCTTCACGGTGTACGCGGTGAACGGGGGCGCCTTCGAGACCACGACCATCGACCTGAGCCAAAACTACCTCGATTGGGCCCAGAAGAACCTCGAACTCAACGATTTGGCGGGTCCGCGGCACAAGTTCGTCCGCCGCGACGTGATGGAGTACCTGCGGACCGAGACCAAACCCCGGTTCGACGTCATCGTCCTCGACCCGCCGACGTTCTCGAACTCGAAGAAGATGGACGGCACGCTCGACATCCAGCGGGACCATCCCGAATTGATCACGCGGTGTCTGAAACTGTTGAACCCCGACGGCGTGCTGGTCTTCAGCAACAACTTCCAGAAGTTCCAGCTGAACACCAAGGCCCTGCCGGCGTGTGTGGTGCAGGAAACCACTTCGTTCACCGTCCCCAAGGACTTCAAGAAGACCGCGCACCGGTCGTGGTTCATCACCCTCCCCGGCGGTCTCGAACTCAAGTTGAAAAAGCTTGAACTGTCGTAGGCCGGGGCGCCGATAGAATCCTTGAGGGCAGAGAACGCCGAGAAGGGTCTTGTTCTGGATGGGGATCGGCGCGGACAAAGCCCTCCGCAGTAGCTTTGGGGCGGTCAGTCAATTATATTGTGTGGAGGAGGAGCGCATGTTCAAAGGTCTCACGCAACGCGCCCAGCGGATCCTGACGGTATTGGCCCAGGAGGAAGCGAGGCGGTTCCATTCTGACCTCCTCCTCCCCGAGCATGTGATCCTTGCTCTCCTCAAGGACGGTGAAGGCATCGGCTACAAGGCCCTGAAATCGTTGAACCTCGATTTGACAGACCTTCAGTCCGAGATCGAGAAGACGATTCCGCGCAAGCCTTCGGGATTCATTCTGGGCGATGTCCCTCCTTCCAAGCGCGGAAAGAAGATTCTCGAAGAAAGTGCGAACGAGGCGCGGAATCTGGGCCACGAGTACATCGGCACGGAACACCTGTTGCTGGCCACGGTGGCCGAGCAGGGGAGCGTCGTCGCCAATTACCTGGCGACCAAGACCGTGACCATCGAAGTACTCCGGGAAGTCATCAGCGACCTTTCGGGCGGGCACCCCACCCGGAGCAAGGAAGAGCGCCCCGCGGCTCCCGGTGCCGACGACCCGCGGTGGAAGCGTTCCACCCCCGGCGTCAAGAAGACGACGCCCACGCTGGACGAATTCAGCCGCGACCTGACGGCCCTGGCCGTGAAGAAGACCCTCGACCCCGTGGTGGGCCGGGAACGCGAAATCAAACGCCTGATCCAGATCCTGGCCCGGCGGACGAAGAACAACCCGGTGCTCATCGGCGAACCGGGCGTCGGCAAGACCGCCATCGTCGAGGCCCTGGCCCAGCGCATCGTCTCGGGGGCGGCCCCCGAAGTGCTCTTGGGGAAGCGGGTGATGATCCTCGATCTGGCGGCGCTGATCGCAGGTACCAAGTACCGCGGTGAGTTCGAAGAGCGACTGAAACGGGTCATGAAGGAAATCGCCACTGTCGGTAACGTGATCCTTTTCATCGACGAGCTTCACACCATCATCGGTGCCGGGGGCGCCGAGGGTGCCATCGACGCTTCGAACATGCTCAAGCCGGCGCTCAGCCGGGGTGAGATCCAATGCATCGGCGCCACGACCCTGGCCGAATTCCGCAAGCACGTCGAGCGCGACGCGGCCTTGGAGCGCAGGTTCCAGAGCGTCATCGTCGGCGAGCCTTCGGTGGAGGAGGCCGTCGAGATCCTCCACGGCATCAGCGAGCGGTACGCCCAGTTCCACAACGTCACCTACACGGCCGAGGCCATCGAGGCCGCCGCCGTCCTTTCGAGCCGGTACATCAGCGACCGCTCGCTCCCCGACAAGGCCATCGACTTGCTCGACGAAGCCGGGGCCCAGAAGAAGATCGCCTCCAACGGACGTCCCCGGGAGATTCAAGACTTGGAGACCCAGGTCGAGGTGCTGACCCGGGAGAAGAACGACCTGGTGAACAGCCAGAACTACGAACGGGCCGCGGCGATCCGCGACGACGTGCGCAAGCTCAAACAGGAGATCGAGGACCTGAAGTCCCGGTGGGAGAGCGGCCCCGACGGCGACCCGCGGATTGTGGGTCCCGAGGACATCCAGAACATCCTGGCGGAAATCACGGGGATCCCGATCAGCCGGATCGCCCAGACCGAGGCCGACAAACTGCTGGCCATCGAAGGGGTGCTCCACCAGTCGGTCATCGGCCAGGACGAGGCCATCGGCGCCATCGCCTCGTCGATTCGCCGCAGCCGGACCGGGCTCAACTCGCCCAAGCGCCCCCTGGGAAGCTTCATCTTCCTGGGACCCACCGGAGTCGGCAAGACTCTGTTGGCGAAGACGCTGGCCGAATTCCTGTTCGGCAGCGCCGACAGCATGGTCCGCCTCGACATGTCCGACTTCATGGAAAAGCACAACGTGAGTCGCTTGGTCGGGGCTCCCCCCGGGTACGTCGGCTACGAGGAAGGCGGCCTGCTCACCGAAAAGATCCGGAGGCGGCCGTACAGCGTGGTCCTGCTCGACGAAATCGAGAAGGCGCATCCGGACGTGTTCAACCTCCTGCTTCAGATCCTCGAGGAAGGAGAATTGCAGGACAACCTGGGGCACACCGTCAGTTTCCGGAACTGCCTCATCATCATGACCAGCAACGCCGGGGCCCGGCAGATCACCAAGACCGGTGCCCTGGGATTCCGGTCCGGCGAGGGCATGATGAGTCACGCCGAGATCAAGTCTTCGGCGATGACCGAGCTCAAGCGGATGTTCCGGCCCGAGTTCATCAACCGCATCGACGAGATCATCGTTTTCCAGGCCCTCACCGGCAAGGAAGTCGAGAGCATCTTCCACCTCATGCTCGGCGAGATCCGGGAGCGGCTTCTGGCGCGCAACCTTCACATCGAGGTCACCGCGAAGGCTCGACAGTGGTTGATCCAGAAGGGCTACGACGTCACCTACGGGGCCCGGCCCCTGCGCCGCACCCTCCAGAAGGAACTCGAGGACATGCTTTCCACGAAGATCCTCCAAGGCCAACTGGAGAGCGGCGACCACATCACCGTGGAACTCCGGAACGAGAAATTGGCGTTGCGGATCAAGAAGTTCCAACCGGTGCCTGCCGGGTTGCCCCTGGCTGGTACCCACCAGAGTTGAAGACCTTCCTCGCCGCGCTCCTGGGGATCGCGGTGGCCGGAGGTGTCTTTGCCACGTCCTTCGACGACGGAAAGGATGCCTTCGGCCGCCGGGATTGGAGGCAGGCCGTCGTCTCCCTTGGTAAATTCCTCCAGGAAAGCCCCGAAGATCCTCAGGCTCCTTCGGCCGCCTTCCTGAGGGGGGTCGCGCTCTACCAGGAAGGGGAGTTCCGGTCGAGCCTCGATGCCTTCCAAAAACTCGAAAGGACCTGGCCGCAGTCGGCCTTCGCCAAGCGCCTTCCGTATTGGAAGGGAACCGCGGCGTTGGCGGCGGGGCAGATGGCCCTCGCGGAACGGGAACTGGCCGGCCAGGCCCGGTACCCCGAGGAAGAACCTTTCACGACCAGGGCCCTGCTGAACCTGGCCCTGGCCCGGGTCTCCTTGAACAAGGACGGCGCCGCGGTCGAGGCGTTGATGGCCTTCCTGAAGGTCACCCAGGAACGCGACCTGGCGGCCCAGGGGTGGGCGGCCTGGGGAGATCTGGACAGGAAGGCCGGCCGAAACGACGCCGCGCTCGAGCACTACAAATCGTCCTGGACGGCCCACCCCGGAGACCGCTGGGACCTGTGGTCCCGGACCCAGGCCGTGGATTTGCTGACGTCCTTGGGGCGCTTCGACGAGGCACGAACGCTTCTGGAAGCCTCGGCGGCGCTGTTTTCCTCGGACGCCGACCTCTGGGACTCCCGGAGGGTCGAGGTGGCCCGGGGCTTGGGGGACCGCGAGGGTCTGGCCCGGGCCCTCGAGGCTCGGTGGAGCCGGGAACCCGATCCCAA
>JGI26470J50227_1000815_pt1 | contig 12037 bp, 12 predicted proteins | sample FreactTroBogLake_FD_50227 | JGI IMG/M metagenome (IMG submission 50227) | reverse complement strand
TTCATTCTACTGTAGCATACTTTTTTAGCGGAAGAAGATGGAGTCAATCAATTCATTTCCAGAGATTTTCTTAGGAGGCTGGACTACCTGAACTACCTTCTCTCTCACGGTTTCTATCGGAACAGGAATGACCTTCGGGACAATCCGATCCACAGGAACTTCTTTATAGATAGTCTTTGGCATGCTACCCAGAAGTTGATTCTTGAAGTCTTCAAGGTCTGCCATAGTTACATAAGAAGAGACAGGCGGGGTTCTGCGGGCCTTGGCTGCCAGATATTGCTTCTGTAATTTGAGTTGCTTCTTCTCGGCCTTTGCCTCTGCTGTCTCTTTCTCTTGCTCGGCCTTGCGTTCCTCTCGCTTCTTCTTGAGGCCATCAAACATAGCCTGCACTGCCTTCTTCTTGCTCTCGGTCATCTCCTTCTTGGGAGGGGGGCGCCACATTCTGTCCTCCTTGGCGGGCTCTTCACCGTTAATCGGGGCTACTTCTAGAACTTCTTTTGCTGGCTGCTGCTCTTGCTGAGGGGCTGGTTGCTGCTCTTGCTGAGAAACAGGAGGCGGAGGCATTCTACGATAGTATCGTATTTTTTTTTCGTATTTACGCCACTTTCTGATAGGTCACGCCATTCACTAAGCATGTTGCTCCACCATTTGTGATGCTATACACAAGCTTAACAGAAAGAGTTGAGGCAGCGCTGAAAACAGCCTGGCCGACAATATTTAGAGCTACAGTTCCCAAAGTGTTTCCTGTATAATAAAAAGGCTGGCATGATAAACCTACAACATCACTAGACCCATTTGTAGCCTGCACGTCCCAAGAAACATAATCATTAGCAATCCAGCCTGCTGTCGGTTTATTAATATAGACTTCAGCAGTAATAAGATAGGTGCCAGCCGCCAGAGTAGCACTGCTTGTATATGCGTCATTTCCAGAAGTAGGTAAGGCAACATATCCACCTGGGTTTTGATAACTAACTGGCACAACATTCACAGTCACACCTGCGATAGTTGCAGTATTGGAATCAAGAACAAGTTGATTTGTAAGTCCAAGCCAATTGATACCCGTAGCCTTAGACATTCTAATAGGAGCATTTTATTTTTTAAGCAAGAAGAGTTCCATTCCAATAAAGATGATTTCCACTATCTACCGTAAGCGTTCCTGACCCCCCTGTTAATGTATCTGATATTTGTATCGGTCTGTTAATAACTACATTTGAAGCCGTGATAGACATTGTATTTACATTACCAGTTCCAGGTGCAGAGGATGCGGTTTGTGCGTCGCCTTCTGTATAGACTGAATACAACCAGAAATCAATCGCATTGCCACTGCCATAGACTACATTAGCGTCGTGGCGACTTGAGATAAAGTGATTAAATCCGCCACCATAGAATTGAAACTCTATCTGTGAGTAGTGCTGGGCTCCATCGTATTGATTACCGCTTGTAAGGGCAAGAGGAGACACAGAGGGTATTGACGCTGTCCCTGGCACTTTTATGGTAGTAAATCCGTCGGCTCTTATCTTAGATGCGGTAAACTTGATAGTAGAAGGAGCATCAATATTTACATCATGTGTATTCGCTTGAATATCCACATCTGTTTGACCGCCAACTGCAACAACATTGCCAAGAACAGATACATTATTTGTTCCTGCCATTGTGATGCTTCCTGTTGATAAGTAGCTTGGAGTAGGGATACCAGCTAAGAAAGAGATATTTTCACCCACTTTCATTGTCAAAGTAGATGCCAAAATACTGCTGAGAAAGGTGTTAGGATTATTGAGAGGAATATTACTATAGCTTGGTATTGGCGGTGAAGAAGTCACTACACCGCCAGGACACATCTCAATAGGAATCATTGTAATTTGGACGGCCCAGTTTGCTGTCAGATTTGAAACACCACTGTCTGTCGCAGATCCGAGCTTCCCTTGCCAATACCAAATACCTCCACTGGCTAGCTGATTGACTAGCGACCAAGAGACCGCATAGGGCTGTGAAATAGAAGTATAAGTCAGAGCACAGGTCATAACATATTCGGTAGATGAAAAGGTCAGACCTGAGGCAGGGTCTGTAGCGGCCACATAGCCGCTGTCCCATTCTTGTCCTGTATTTGATTTGCTTACTGACTGAGTCCAGCAGACAATAGACTTTTGATTGAAAGTCAATTTGTTCTGTATATCTACATACGCATCAAGAACTACATTTGGACTGACATTTGTTGTGTAATATGTAATAGAGGCGTAGCCATCGCGTGTAGCGGCTGCCCCACCACCTCTGGTATTCACAACAACGCCTGATAATGCTGCAACGCCCGAAGAGCCACCACCACCACCTCCTGCTGCTATTCTTGATGGAGGATTATCAGCGCCACCTGCTCCACCATAAAAACCACCACCACCAGCACCTGTCTGATTGACTGCTGCTCCGCCTGTTTGAGCGACACCGCTATTTCCAGGCGCAGATACACCTATTGTCACTGCTGTTCCTGGAGCTGTTTGCGTGCCTCCATTACCCCCTGTCTGATAAATACCATCAAGAGTATCTTGTCCTCCACCTGTCCCACCAACTAACCTGTCTGATAAATACCATCAAGAGTATCTTGTCCTCCACCTGTCCCACCAACTAATCCTCCACCATCTCCGCCCACATTATCGGCTGTGTCATTGAGTGCTGCTCCACCACCACCGCCACCAGCCCAGACACTAACAATACCTGTGTCTGATCCGAATGTTGTTGCGCCTCCGCCATCACACCCATTTGCACCACTTGCGGCACCTGCTCCTCCTCCACCATACCGCCCTAATGATGTAGGTGATACGCCACCACCCGCTCCAACATTAATAGCATATACTTGCCCTGGTATTGTAGTATAGGTTCCTGAAACAAGACCGCCTGCTCCAGGCACTGAAAAGGCTCCTGAACTGTTTGAACCGCCACCTGCTCCAGCGAGAGTTATTTGAATAGATGTCACACCTGCGGGACAGGTCCAAGATTGGCTCGCTCCTGTATAAGAAAAGTTTGTTGTGACAGCGACAGGACTGTTTATAGTTGTCTGTAATAACATCTTGCCTGTTGAGATAGAAATATCAGGGCTTCCCTTAATGTTCTGAACATAGAGATTTATTGAGCTCAGATTTGTAGTGTTGAGACTTGGCGCATTTACAGTAATTGGCGATGAGCCTATGTTGTTAATCGTTGTTGTGGCAATAGTAGGTGCTGTAAGAGTGCCACTTACTGTTTCACTTGCAATAGTGACAGTTGTCGCTAAGAAGTTTGTGGCCTGAAAGTTGTTTGTGCTGAGAGATGGAGTGTTTAGATGAGTTTTGTTATTGACGATTGGCGTATCAAGATAGAGACTTGTCCCTGCTCTTGTAATAGTGCTAAGACCGCCATACAGAGTCAAGTCATTTGCATTAGCTGACAATAAAGCATTGTTTTGAGAGTAAAGAGAAAGTGTAGACGCAAGAATACTTATTAATCCCTGTGGTGCCCCTCTGTTATCAAGAGTCATTATATTGCTGGCTGTCATCGTTAGATTTGAACCACCAAGAAAAAGATTGCGACCTGTGGAAATATTGATGCTTGAATAGTTCAGCATGTTGATGGCCTGCGTTCCAGTGTTGAATCCAGTAATTGTGCTTACACCCAGCGTAGATGTATAGAGGTTATCAAAGTTCTCAGAGCCTCTATTCCAGATAATATCATCTACTGTCAAAGAGGAGATATAGCCGCGCTGGTAGATATTTAGATTTGAACCATTGATGTTAGAGAAACTGTTGATTGAGCCAGTCCCAGCACCATCTATTGTTGGAGTGTTTTGCATATTGAGCGTCTTGACATTGGTGATGAGGACATCTTTGCTATTGGTGGCAGAGATAGTTAAGTTACTATATGTGCCTGTAGTGACATTTCCATAGTTCAGAATGTTGTCAACATAGAGAGAGTTCTGAATGCTGGTTCCAAGAGATCCATACAGATAGTTTGTTCCTGGGAAGGTAGGGACTACGCTAGGAGGTGTTCCTGCTGTAATTGTATTTGCGACGGTTCCATAGATGTTATTCGTGCCAATAATGCCAGTGATGGGAGAGACTGGTCCAGCATACATAAGATTTGCACCGGCAGACAGTTTGATTAGGCCAGGAACTGTTCCATACGAGTATGCGGTCAAGTCTATTTCACCATTGGCAAATAAGGCAGAAGTCACCTCTGCTGGCGGGTCTGGTGTCAAACCCTGTCTGGCTATGATGCCGACATATCCACCACGAGGAACATAACCAACAGGGACTCCAGGTGTTATTAGACCATAGTTTCCCTTTGCTTCCATATTGAGTTGTGAAACAGTAACGAAAGGATTAATGGGTGTAGCAGAATCTGCTGTTATGTTTACAATACCACCCAATCCTCCTTTTGCAGTCAGTGCTAGAGTTCCATAGTTGCCATAGTTTGATACAGCGCTCCCTACATCTACAGTTTCTGAGATGCTGTATTGGCCGCCTATTGTCAGATTGGTGTTGTAGATGTTTCCAGTTACATTGCCTGTCAGATTTCCAGTTACATTGCCAGTTACATTGCCATTTACATTGCCAGTCAGAGTACCTGTAATGCTTGTAAAATTACCTGTAGTTGCACCAATCGTATTGACATTGGTGATGTTATTGGCATTCAGATTGAGTGAGCCAGAGAGGCTGGTTGCGGCAGCATTTAGCGTTCCAACGGTTGTCGCTCCAGCAGTTAGAGTATCTAGAATAGTTGCTCCTGCTTTCATAGCACCAGTAGAAACATAGATTGATGAGAGGGAGTTTGCTCTGATGTCACTTGCGCTAATGACACCTGTAGAAACATTAATGGTAGATAGCGAACGAACACCAACTAGATTGTTACTACCCATATCAAAAATACCATTTGGTAGATTGTTCTGAGAATAAAGAGTTCCAAATACTGCTTTGTTTCCTCCATATAGATTTAGGGTTCCAGAGCCAGCTACAGTCATATCACCAGCAAGGGCCTGAAACGATCCTACACCTGTAAGGATGTCTGTAACATTTGCTGTTGTTCTACCTGATACTGGGTCTGTATTATTTATAAGCATCGCTCCATTATTCAAAATCTGTGCAATATTCTGAGCCCTCAGACTGATGTTGCTGCCATTGATGTTAATATTTCTGAATGTAGAAATATTTATGCTTGAAGTGTTCTGGATGTTGATAGGTTGTGTGCCGTAATTGAGTCCAGTGATTGTGCAGACATAGAGGGTGGAAATATTTGCTATATCAAATCCATTATCTCCATTGCTTGAGAGCCCTGCTGATGTAGATAATAACTGTCGGGTGGTTGCAAGACTTTGATTCCCATACCACAGAGCACCTCCTAATGCTGGTTGTGGGTTCCACGCCATACTCTTTTATCTATTTAGGAAATAGTTTGAAGAATATTACAGATAAGGAGGCAGACCATAATCAACGGCAAACTCAACATTCACATTCGCAGAAAGCGGTAGAGTGTAGGGCTGATTGTTATCATCACGCATCTCTATACCCATAGCGTAAATCTCGTCAGGGATAGGATGGGCTTCGCCTCCGTTATAAGAGCCAAGAAACTGGACGACACCGAATGGAGTGACATCTACATTGATGACGGCCACTAGATTCTTGCGGCCATAATTTGCTAAGCCTTGGTTTCCAATAACATTTGAGTATAGATAGATATCTTGAGTGTAGACTAAGCAAGGGTATGAATCTACAGGGACGGCTGCCGCTGCGAGTTTGGCCTTGCCTGTTAGATTGGCGATTGTATTTGATACTTGAGCGCCAAAACTTTGAGGAGGGACAGAAACGCCAGACAGAGCATAGCCAACACGCTCATTTAGTGTTGATCCTGCAACCATAGGCTGAAGACTGGTAGTAGCATCAAAGTTATATGTCAGCATCACATTCGGAGTTACAGTGACGCTGCCGTTTACAAAGGCAGAGCCAGTGGGAGTCGTATTGGCAACAACAAAAGAGGTATTGCCTGTGACAGCAGTGACTGTGAAGGTTCCATTGTATCCCTGCGTCACTGCGCCCGTGATGACAACAGTAGAGCCAACATAGATGCCAGTAGTGCTAGGCACTAAATAAGTTCCGTTTGTTCCATCGCCAGTGGCTGAGGTGACTGATGTGGTGGCTGTGTTGTTTATGACGGCCAGAACATTTGGGTCAGCAAAGCCAGCGTTTGCGTAATACCGTCCACTTCCTGCTCCTGTAAAAGTAATCTGCTTTGTCGTTGATGAATAGGTGAAAGCAACATCTGCTGAAGACCAAAGTTTGTTGTAGGTCACAGAATCACCAGAAGCCGCCCCTGCAGTTGTCAGTAGCGTAGCGAGAGCAGACGGGTCAGTAAGAAAGGTATTTTTGGTGTAGGTTGTAAAACCAGAAGGTGGCACATAGTCTGAAGGGTAAAGACGGACAGCTTTCAGATGAGTGCTATTCGGGACGGTTGTCGCATCGGGAAGATTGTAATAGAAGAAGACTAACTGATAATCTGGAATCTGTAGATGGACAGTTGGGATTGTCGCGCGGAGCAAGTGAAGTTGTTTAGCATTCAAGATGGCTACACCTAGATTGTTATTGAAACTGGAATAGACAGCTTTACTATTTCTCTCAGTGTCTGCATAGGCATCCAGGGATAGACGATCAGGTGTATTCACCGTGTTCAGAGGCATTCTGATTAGGAAAAATATTTTAATAGGTGAGAGCCAATTCCAAAGAGACAATCGCAGAGTTTGGGATCACATACGGGAGCCCAGTATCCGTAAGCATACGAATCTCTATTTCATAAATTTGGTCTGAAATCTTTGTTAGAGGACAATAGAGTGTTGTATTGTAGAAAGTCACGCCAAGGTTAGATGCATTCATAGGAACACAAGCCAGAAGTTGAGTGTTTGCCATACTGTCATAGGTTGAGCCACCAGTGAAGTCTGCGTAGAGGCTTACAGTACTTGTATAGACAAGGTTGGCATAGTTGTCTGCTGTATAGATGTCGGTAGTGTTTGGAGATGTCCGGCCCACTGCTGGTGCTCCAAGACTTAGAGAAAAATAATAACTAGGTACTGGTCTTAATCTGTTTAAGAACACAGTCAATACAGAAGAGTTCAGTTGCCCGTTTTCAAGACCAGTGATATCAAGAGGAAAAATATTTGTTGAATAGACACCATTCCAAGTGAAACCGAGGCGTAGATTCAGAGTTCTATAGAGTTGATAAGGCTGACCGTTAATTGAGCGAAGCAAAGGGTGGTCGCCTGATTGGTCTGTTGAAGTATATTGAAATAGAGTCGGTGCTGAAATAACATCAGTAGCAGTTCCATTAACCCATAGAAGTGGGTCCATATAGCCCGCAGATAAATACGAGCAGAACTGATTATCATTGCCTGCGTCATAAGAGTTTTTCCCAGTGAAGATAAACTTATTAAGGGTGGCGTTGAAAGTAATTGAGATATCATCTGGAATAAAAAAAGGGAAAGAATCTCCAGCAAACTCTGATGCATCATAAGCTGGGTCGCTGAGACAACTCTTTGCCAACTCTGCCGCCAAATCTTCATAGTCGTTAAAGGTCTTGTTCCACCCATAATTACTTGCAGGGGGTTGGTCTGTATCCTGTTCCAAGACACTATCAAAGAGTTCTGCTTTGTAATAAGAAGGCAGCAAGCGAATCATATGGAGATATTTGGCAGCAGGAGCAGGCAAGAAAAGGTCTGATGTTCTTGTAATGGTTCCAATCACACCAGAATAGACACCAGTCGTTTCATCATAGGTTGAATACACATTTTGAGTTCCATTGACAGAAGGAGGTGCTGCGAAATAACCTCTTATACTTCCTGCAGCAGTCTGTAAAGTATAAGGGACAGTCTCCCAGTGAATAGTATTTGTAGTTCCAACAATAGCACCGCCAATTGTAAAGTTGGCATTTGTGATAGTGGGAGCTACTGTGATAGTGATTTGTCCAGAGAATACTGCTACAGGCAATCTGTAATACCAGAAGGTGCATTCCTCGTCTGGAATATTTGTCACTGCGTTTGGAATGGATGCACGCAGAAGTTGAATTGATTTCACATCTAAGAACGGTCTTGCGATTGCGACTCTGAAAGAATTAAAAGTTTGTTCTGTAATAGCATCTTGCGTCTGAGAGATATTAATATCATTGTCAGATGAAATACAGACTCGTTCTGGCTGGTTTGTAAACGAGCGTAACTTATCTTTGCTTCTATGTTGATTAGTCTCTTCAAGATGAGTTACAAGTGTATCAAGGCGGCTCCAGAAAGTCTGCACATCTCTAGTGGGAGCTTCGTTGGTTGGATCCTCTGCCCTATCCGTAAAGGTATTTATTTCTGTATTGGCGGATGTAACCTCTTCATTTAGTTGAGGGTCAGACTCCATCTAGTAAGATTTAATAAAAATCTATAAGATGAATTACGCTTACGCACCCGCATCACGCGCCTTGCACTCTTACACTTCCAGCTTGCGCCTGGATAAACCGCAGGGCAACAAGGCCAAGCGTCGGCGTTGTCGTCAGCGCAGGCGCATTTGTTACGACACAGACCAACTGACTGCCAGAGGCTCCACTGAGGGAAATTCCATCAACAGCCAGAGGATCAGCATCTCCCTTGACATTCTGGAAGCCATACGCAGGGATGAAAGAGTCTGAGAAGTTGTAGCGGTAAGGGCCTTCAGTTCCGTATGTGGCGTTGGCGGCGTTCGCAGTTACTGGCGGGACAGCCGTCGTCTGGGCCCACGCCACACGGTTGATGACAGATGTCGCCGTGTTGAGAGACGCAGAGCCATAGGCCAGAGCTGACATATTCCAAATTGACGCATCACCCTCTGCAGGAATTTGCGGGTAGTACATTGAGCCAACGCGCCACTGAACCTTGTTCGTCTGGTTGTGCTGGAAGCAAGACTGGCAGGGGTACGCCGTTGAAGCAATATAACTCGTCGGCTGCTGGAGGAGGTAGGTGCGGACGAGGTGATTCGTCGCGCGAGAGACCACAATTGAGTTCTCAACCAGAGCCGCCGTAGAGGCCGCAATCGTGCCTGAGCTCGTCATGATGGTGCTCTCAAACGGCAGAACTAGTCCCTGCTCGTTCGGGTCATTGGCGACGCGGGCGATGAGATTCATGTATTCGGGGTGACCGACTACAATATCGTATTCAACATAAACTCCGCCGAGCGAGAAGTCAGCGTTGGTAGCAGAGCCTAACTGGAACAGCACTTCCGCCTTGGAGCCCGTGTAGAGCGTCAGATTCAGCTCACCAAGGACTGAAAGAGGTAGATATTGCTTCATGCGGCCGACACCGCTGATGAGGCCGAGAGGGAGCGAGCGCTGCTCCCCGCCAAGAGGATTGCTGACGGGGTATGTCGTTCCATTATCCGTGCGAGAAGCCTGAGACACTGTATTGCCAGATACATCGCACCACGCCCCAGAGTAATTCTGAACTTGTGTGAGTGCCGTCGCAAGGGTCGCACTAATAGGAGGGACACCAGTATTCAGTTCATTATTCAAGAGTTCAAAGCCGCAGAAAGAGCCGCTTGTCTGGTACCAAGACTTTGTTGAGGCGAGCTTTATCTCGGCGTTAGTCGCCTTGGCCGCTTGGGCGTTATCCTCAAGCATCTGGCCGTTGAGGGAGATCTGCATACGAGTGAAGGGGTGGCCGTCATCTGGTACTTCATTGTTGGTGCCAGTCGTCTTGATGTTGTAAACAAGAGCAATTGAAGCCGGGTCCAGAAGGCCACCCTGATCGGCGATTACGAACTGGATCTGGGATGAAGCACCGCCAGCACCCGCTGAGCCATAAGAGACGCCGGTCTGAGGTGCAGCCCTCACGCGGCGGCGTGCAGTTAAAATTGATGAGCGAGTAAGCCCCTGGACGGAGGCCGCGCGGGGGACAACTTCTTCCATCGGCAGCGAATGGCTTGAGTTCACGAGGGAGGACATTTATACAAAGAGCCTACATTTATTTTTGTTCTGACGCTTCTTCAAGTTTCTGGATTCTTTCTTTTGACCTCTCCGCATCCGTAGGCTTCTTAGGGCGTTGTATCTGTCGGCCTGTGTATTTCAAAATAGATGAAACGGACATTCCACTGGACGAAACCACATTGTTGAATACAGCCGGATTTGTGAGAGGCGATGCTTCTTTGCTATTCAGAAGTTTCTCCAGGCCAAGTTGCATAGCGTTCTTAGGCATTCTACTTTACTGACTATTTTAATCTGAGTCAGAAGAACTTGATGAATCCGAATCTGATGATTCCGCCTTTACCTCTTCCTTTTCAGCTGTCGCATCTAGCTCTTGCAGTCGTCGGGGTCTGGGGATTGGTGTGCTGAACTGCTCCGTCCATCTAGCATTCAGAGGCCGTCTTGAATCCATCACCATAAAATTGTAGGGCCTCTTTGCCATTATTTTGTCATAGATGCCTATGAACTCATCTTTAGTCATATCACCAGAATACTCCTCTGAAATCTTTTCAAGTTCAATCCGAGACATCTGGGCCAGAATAATAGTGGTTAGATTGTTTCTGACAGTAGGGTTGGCGAATCCACTATTGCGGTAGACCTGACTTGCGAAAATTATGGTTGCGTTTGCTTCATGACGAGAAGTCAACACTAATTTTTCAAGAGGACTCGGTTTGTTATCAATACGCTTCATGAGTGCAGCACCTACAAAGTCATCAAAGCAGATGAGGGTATTCATAGGAGGTTTCTTGTTCTCCAACTTCTCTAACTGATGGGTTCTGAGATCATCTAGATACCTGCTGAAGTCTATAGCGTCAAACTCTTCAAGGACCAGAGAGTTCTTAATAGGAAACTTCTCAAAGATATGTTTTGCATCCAGAGTGCCAATATAGAAAACTGCCTCGTCAAATAAGCTCTTGTGTTTAGGGCCGTAAGTGAATCCCTTAGTCAAGAGGCTATATAGGATACTACTTTTTCCAGACCCGCATCTTCCAAGTAAGAGGATGTTGGCCGGAATCTTAGGAAGGTCTTTGAAGTTAATCTTGTCTATTCTCCGGTCTTTCGGTTTTTTCTCAGCTGGCATAATTTCTATTTTTAATTCCTTCTGCGACATCTACTACCTAGCTAAATAAAAATATAGAGGACTATATATGCTTAAGAATCTCGGTCGGTTCATCTGGATCCAAACACGAGATATGCAGGTCTATAACTATCCAAGGGCCATATTATATGAAATAAGGACTTCAGATGGGAATGTCTGGTTGAAGTTCTGTAAAAAAACAGAGGCTTATACTGTGGCCAGACAGAAGCCTGGAGATATGCATGATATTCTTAAGGACCCGCCCCAGATACCTTTGCCTTCAGGAAAGCCTCATGATATAGAGTTTTCTCTTCGTTAGGGATTTCATCTAATGCATAGAAAATTGCGGAATAGTACTTCCTCTTTTCAGCATTAGCTACTTCCCCTTCAGCATCAATAATGATATCTAGTAGGTCTATCACATATTGCTGCTCTTCTAGTAGTTGCTTCTTTGTAGAGATGCCGGCCTTTGCCAGGCGGTTCAGAAGGCTCTTGTATATCTTGATAGATATCTTTGACAGAGGCTTGCCTGTTCTGGCACTTATTTTGATATGGGTAAGAGGTTCAAAGGTCTGGGGGTCTTCCATTGTTCTGAGTATAATGGCGATTTTATTTGTTTCAATTTTGTCGCTCGGGGCTTGATGCAAAAAAAAAATCGGGGTACTAAAAAATTGAATGGCCCGGGGACTAGAAACCCGGATACAAAATAAGAAATGCCTATTGTTCTTGAGTCATTGATTGAAGAGAATGCTAAGCTGAAGGAAGAGAATGCTAAGCTGAAGGAAGACAACGCCAAGATGGAAAAAATATGGCAAACGCTAGACGACCACAACTTTCGTCTGGCTGGAAGGATTATGAGGGGTGAGAGTAAAATTGACGACTTGAATCTGAAAATTAAAGAGCTGATGCAGGAAATTGATACTCTTCGTAATGTGGGGGCCTCTGTCGTACATAATAGTATCGCATCGTAGAGGTATAATG
>JGI26470J50227_1000813_pt1 | contig 12047 bp, 14 predicted proteins | sample FreactTroBogLake_FD_50227 | JGI IMG/M metagenome (IMG submission 50227) | reverse complement strand
CCCATTCGGCCCGGGCTCCCGGATATTGGATGAGGGGAATGACCGCCAGGGAAGGAAGAAAAAGTGGGTGGATGGCTTGGGTTTCGGTGAGGGCCCGGAAGGAGTCCAGCAGGATGCCTCCCCTCGAAAACGTCTTGACCCTCGGCATCGGTTCGGCGCCCCCCTTGTCGGATGGGGTCAAACTATCCCGCGTCCAGGATACGAGTCAAGGGTTTTCAGGGGGGAAGATCCGGGCCGCCTGATGCCTGTCGAGGCTTTCATAAGCCGCTTCGGCCCAGGCTTTCGCCGGGACTTCCAGGGCCGTTCTACCTTCGACGATCCGGCCGTCATGGCGCTCAAACGAAGGGTAAGTCCACGCCTTTCCCGGGTTCCAATCGCCCCACGATGCCCCGTACGGCCACGCGCCCTGGAACCACAGGTGATGGAGCCAGGAGACTGGGGGCCGCGAGGAATCGTGAGAGGAGGGGGTCTTGCCGAGGGTCATCCCGATCCCGCCCGAGAGGACCACCAAGGTCAGCGGCAACCAGATCCACCAAACTGCCCTGGGCTGGGATTTCGGACCCGACCTCAGCTCGGTTCCGAGTCGAAAAATCAGATAGAGCAAGGAAAAGGCCACCAAAAGCCACCCTGTGACGCGCCGCACCAAGGGGGCCTCCAACCCGGCCGCCGAAGCGATGTTTCCCAACAGACGCCTGGCTTCCTCTTTTTGGCCGGCCTCGACCCAGATCTGGGAAGTGCCCGTTTTGGAAAGGAAAGACGGCTTGATTCCGATCAGCCAAGGGTCCCACCGCGGGTCCCAGGGGGTGAGCGATGTTTCCAGGGAAGCCAAGGGTCGGGTTTCCACCCTGTCGTAGGCCGAGACCTCGACGAGGGCGTTGGACCAGGCGATGGCGGTCACCCCTCCGGATTCCAAAAGCTGGACCGCCGCAATTTCGCGGTCGGCGGGGACCTCGAAAGCAACCCATCCCTGGGACGCAGCTTGTCCGAAGGCCGACGCTCCCGGCCAGAAAAACAGGAGGAGAAATGGGAATGCGAAACGGAGGGTGGGTCGAATCACAGGTTGCAGAACGCCGTGGCCAGGAAGATGCCCAGAAGGCACCCGACCACCACTTCCGAGCCCTTGTGACCGTGGATTTCCTTCACAGGTTTATGAGCGGTCTGCCACCGTTCGTTCAGATCAACGATGATCTGGTTGAGGGCCCGGGCCTGGTTTCCAGCGGCTTGCCTCACCCCCAGGGCGTCCCGGATCGCCATAAAGGAAAAGAAGAGGGAGACGATGAAGACCGGGGACTCGAACCCCAACTTGAAGCCCACGGCGGTGGTCAACGCCGATACCACTGCGGTGTGACTGGAGGGCATCCCTCCCGTGGTCCAGATCAGGGTGAGCAAGAGGTCGCGTTTGGCCATCGTCGACCGGAACCGAACCATGGAAATCAGAGCCTTGATGAACTGGGCGAAAAACCAGGCGGTGAGGGCCGAAAGAAAAATGGGGCTTGAAATGAGGTGGCTGAGGCTCTCCATGGTTTGGGCCAGTTTCGCCGACCCTATCCCCTTTGTCAAGGTTGGTTTTTCCTGTACGCTGGTCCGATGAGCGATCCGTCCACAGGGGCCTGGCCCCCGGTCCTGGCAGTCTGGCGAGAATTTTTCGCTCTCCTTTGGTTTGGAAGGCTCCCCTGGGGAGAGGCCGGACGACAGTTTGTCCGGATTGTCCGGGAGGGAACCGGGACCATCCTCGCAGGAAGCGTCGTTCAGGGCGTCTTCGTGCTTTGGCTCGCCGGGTTCTACTCCAACACGTTCGGCGGCCGGATTTGGGTCGGGTCGGTAACCGTTCTGGCGGTCCTCAGAGAACTGGGCGTGCTGATGACCGGGGTGCTCTTCGCGGGGCGCCTGGGGACGGCCTTCACCGTTGAAATCGGTTCCATGCAGCTATCCGAACAAGTGGCGGCCCTCAAACTCATGGGGGTCGAACCCGTCCGCCACCTGGGGTTTCCCCGGGTCTTCGCCTCGTTGTTTGCGGTTCCCCTGTTCACGGTCCTCAGTTTTGCGGTGGCCATCTTCAGTTCCTGGTTCCTCATGGCCATCTTCTGGGACCTTTCGTGGCCTCTTTTTTTCCAAAGCGCCTTCCTTTTCGTCGGCCCCGAAGTCGTCTCGAATGCCCTTCTGAGGTCCCTGCTCATCGGATTCACCGTGGCCCTGAACTCGGTGGCCCTGGGTTTCTTCCCCGGTACCGGTGCCGAGGACCTGGGTCGAGCGGCCACCCGTTCCATCGTGGTAAACCTCTTCAGCGTGTTGTTGATCGATTTGTTTGTCGGCATGTTGACCACCATGGCCTCGCTGCGGAGCCCCCAATGATTTCCCTCCGGGGACTGCGGGTCGTTTTTGGCGAGCGGGTCGTCCTCGACAGCGTCGACCTGGACCTGCCCGACGCCTTGACGACGGTCATCCTGGGACGAAGCGGCATCGGCAAATCGGTCCTTCTGAAGGCTGTCCTCGGACTGGTGCCCCTGGTGGCCGGCACCATCACCATCGACGGCCAGGACCTCGGAATCCTCAACAGCCGAGATCGGTCCACCGCCCGGACGAAAATCGGGATGCTCCTCCAAAATGGGGGATTGTTCGATTCCATGAATGTCTACCAAAACATCGCCTTCCCCCTCAAACACCATCGCCTCGCCTCGGGACCCGACCTCGACCGCCGGGTCAGAGACCAGGCGGCTCTCGTGGATTTGACGGATGCCCTTGAGCTCTTCCCCTCCGACCTTTCGGGGGGAATGCGGCGTCGGGCAGCGCTCGCCCGTTGCCTTGTGCAAGATCCTGCCTATATGTTCTATGATGAGCCTACCGCGGGTTTGGACCCCGCCACCTCGGCCTTGGTGGAAGAGCTGATCCGAAGGGTTGCCGTCGAACGCAAATTAACCACGGTGGTCGTCACCCACGACCTCGATTTGGTCCGATATTTAGGAGATCGCATCGCCCTCCTTGAGGCGGGGATCATCGCTGCCTGCCAGGACAGGGCTCTGGCCCTGTCGTCAGGCTCCCCCATCTGGGAGTCGTTCATCACCGCCCGGGAGAAGATCCATCGTGGACAACCGCTTTAGACCCTTGAGGACGATCGTTTTCGTCATCGTCTGCCTCGCGCTCCTGGTGTTCACCTACTTGTTGGTGTTCAGGGTGGATTTCGGCGGAAGTACCATCGTTACCGTCCGGTTTGATGGTGTCGGGACGATCCAGTCAGGGTCTCCGGTCCGACAATCGGGCGTCAAGGTCGGCAGCGTCGCCCGGGTCGCCCTTTCCTCCGAGGACAGGAGGAGCGTCGACGTGGACCTTTCCCTGTACCGCGGATTGATCGTCCGAACCGACGACAAGATTTCCATTGTCACCGGGGGTTTGCTCGGCGACCAATACATCGATATCGTCCCCGGAAACCCCGATGCCCCGGTGGTGGCGCCCGGAGAAAGGCTTGTCGGCCGCACGGGCCTGGACTTGAAGTTGTTGGTCGACGGGGGAAGCAACCTCGTCCAGGAACTGGGCACCACCTCCAAGATCGTCGCCACTTTCCTCGCCAACCATTCCGATGTCCTGGACCGCATCCTTTCCGATGCCGAACGGGGAACCAAGCACGCCGCCGATGCGGCGGAACGGGTCGACCACCTTCTTCAAAAGGCCGAAACCGCCTGGGACCCGGCGATGGGCGACTTTCAAACGACCCTCCGCACGCTCAAAGAGACCTCGGCCTCCCTGAAAACCTTGGTCGACGGTCTCGGCGCTCCGGGTGCGGTGGTGGGACTGCTTTCCTCCCCGGGGACGGCCAAGGCGACTTCCGAGACTCTTTCCAACCTCCTGGCGACCAGTCGAAGCCTGAAAGCCGTCACCGATGCCCTGGAGTCGGCCTTGAAATGAAGGTCGAGTTCATCGCCGGTCCCGACGACGACGACAGGCGACTCGAGTCCGTGCTTCGGCGGCTCCTTCCGGGGCAGCCCCTCGGATCCCTGCACAAGGCCCTCCGACAAGGCGATGTGCGGCTCAACGGCGCCAAAGCGGGCCCCGAATCCAAAGTGTCTTCCGGCGACAGGCTCAGCGTCTGGGACGCCTTGGTGAAGCCCGAATCGGCGACCACCCCACCCCGGAACTCCGTGGGCCTTCCGCCCGAATGGATCTTGCACGATGGAGGCGATCTGGTGGTCATCAACAAGCCGTCTGGGCTTTTGGTCCATCGGGGTGACGGCTCTTTTGACCGCCAGAAGACCGCGCCTCTGGACGATCTGGTCAGAGCCTGGCTGGCGCCGTCGGGGAAGGCGAGCTTGAGTTTCCGTCCTGGGCCGCTCCACCGCCTCGACAGGGAAACCTCCGGACTGATCGTTTTCTCCCGCACTCTGTTGGGAGCCAGGGCCTTCAGCGCCGCGCTCGCCGGCCGGGAAGTCTCGAAGACCTACCTTGCGGTGCTCAGGGGCGATCTCGAACTTCCCCAGGAGGTCAGGGCTCCCCTTTCCCGGGACGAGGCTTCCAGGATGACGGTGGCCGACGATCAAGGAGAACAATCGGTCACCCGGTTCAGGCCCTTGGCCCGAGCCTCAGGACTGACTCTGGTCGAGATCGATCTGGGGACAGGCAGGACCCATCAAATCCGCGCCCACGCTCAAATCCTCGGGTTTCCCCTGGCGGGGGACTCCAAATACGGCGGCCAATCCACGCCGGAGGGTCTCGACGTTCCTTGGCTTCTCCACGCCTGGAAACTCTCCACGCCCCTTCTCCCTCCCTTGAAAGCCCCTCTGCCCGAAGGTCGAACCCACTGGATCAAGAAAACTTTCAAGATTTCCCCTTGACACGCCGATACGCTGAAGTGAAGGAGTCGAACGGATTCGGCTTCCTTCGTATCGTGTCCACGTCTGCCGGACTTCGGTTCGGGCTCCCGACGTAATATTCAAGGAGGAATATTATGATCATCAACCACAACATGAGCGCCATCAACGCTCAGCGTGTCCAAGGCGACTCCGTCAAGGAAGTCACCAAGAGCATGGAAAAGCTTGCCTCCGGGATGCGGATCAACCGCGCCGGCGACGACGCTTCCGGGTTGGCCGTGTCTGAGAAGATGCGCTCCCAGATCCGCGGCTTGAACCAGGCTTCCCGGAACGCCTCGGACGGAATCTCGTTCATCCAGACCACGGAAGGCTACCTCCAGGAATCCCAGGACATCCTCCAGCGCCTCCGCGAACTGTCGGTGCAGTCTTCTAACGGTATCTACACCGCCAAGGACCGCAGCCAGATTCAGGTCGAGGTCAGCCAGCTCGTCGACGAAATCGACAGAGTGGCCAGCCACGCCCAATTCAACGGCATGAACATGCTCACCGGTTCGTTCGCCCGGGAAGAAGGCACCAACACGGTCCCCGCCTCGATGTGGTTCCACATCGGCGCGAACGTCGACCAGCGGACCCGGGTGTACGTCGGCACGATGTCGGCGACCGCCCTCGGCCTGAAGGACATTGGCGACGGAAAGAAAATTTCCCTCGCCTCCCCCGACGAAGCCAACCGGGCGATCATGACCTTCGACGCCGCCCTCCAACGGGTGAGCAAGCAGCGCGCCGACCTGGGCTCCTACCAGAACCGCCTCGAGTTTGCGGTGAAGGGTCTGGACGTCGGAGCGGAAAACCTTCAGGCCAGCGAAAGCCGGGTTCGGGACGTCGACATGGCCAAGCAGATGGTCGACTACACCAAGAACCAAATCTTGGTCCAGTCGGGCAACGCCATGTTGGCCCAGGCCAACCAGAGGTCCCAGTCGACCTTGCAATTGTTGGGCTAAGGGTTTATCTTTACGGCTGGGTAGTCTTCGGATTGCCCGGCTGGTTTTTTTGTTCTTTGACAGCTCCTTTCTGTTTTCCCTTGCCCAGGTCGGCGAGGACGCGGGTTCTTCCCTTTCGGGGGTTAAGAACTCGGCTCCTTGTCAGACCAGTTCTGGTTGGACACGACGCGTGGTGTCGGACCGTTCTCGAAGGCAAGGTCAGGGTCAAGGATGGCCTTGAACGAATCCAGGAGGGTAACCATGATCATTAACCATAATATGAGCGCCATCAACGCCAACCGCGTTCTCGGCAACAGCCAGGCTGACATCCAGAAAGATTTGGAAAAGCTGGCGTCAGGGCAGAGAATCAACAAAGCGGGTGATGACGCTTCGGGACTCGCCGTTTCTGAAAAGATGCGGTCGCAGATCCGCGGCCTGAACCAGGCCGGACAGAACATTCAGAACGGGATTTCGTTCATTCAGACCACAGAAGGCTATCTTGGAGAGACCACCGACATCATTCATCGCGTCCGCGAGCTTGCCGTCCAGGCTTCCAACGGTATCTACACCCAGAGCGACCGCCAGATGATTCAGGTGGAAGTTAGTCAGTTGGTGGACGAAGTCAATCGGGTTGCTTCCCATGCTCAGTTCAACGGCATGAACATGCTGACCGGTGCTTTTGCGAAAGAAAACGGGAAGGCCATGACCATTCAGGTCGGTGCCAACGCCGATCAAAACAAAACCATTTTCATCGGCACGATGTCGGCAACCGCTCTGGGTCTCCAGAGTGAAACTGCCCAGGGCAAGCAGTCGATTTCGTTGGCGGCTCCCGACCAGGCCAACTTGGCTATTGCCAAGCTGGACGAAGCCCTCAACAAGGTCACGAAGCAGCGTTCCGACCTCGGAGCGTACCAGAACCGTTTTGAAATGGCGTACAAGGGTGTGGCCGTCGCGAGCGAGAACATGACCGCTAGCGAAAGCCGTATCCGCGATGTCGACATGGCCAGCCAAATGGTGTCCTACACCAAGAACCAGGTCTTGTCCCAGGCAGGGAACGCGATGCTCGCCCAGGCGAACGTCAGCACCCGTTCTGTCACCCAGTTGCTCGGTTAATAATCCGGTTCGTCGAAGAGAATTCTGGACGTCTTCTTTTAGCGAACCGAACGTCACAGGAAAAGGGGCCGCGTCCCCCTTTTCCTTCTTTCTATGGAGGAAAACATGGCCACTGATATTAACACGAACACCCTGTACACCTCCGCCCTTGCTTCACAACCTGCTTTTCATCCGGCGGTCGAGACTCGTCGAACCGTTCCTGCCCCGATTCCCAGCCCCTCTGATGTGGATTTGAAACAAACCATCCTCGATCCCAAGGAAATTCAGCACGCTGTGGCCCAGATGAATGAGCTGGCCAAGGCGATGAACCATCGCTTGAGTTTCTCAATCGACAACGAGACCCACGATGTGATCGTCAAGGTCGTCGATGCGGAAACCGACAAGGTAATCAGGGAACTTCCTCCGGCCGAGTTGCAGAAATTGCACAAAAGCATCAAGGAAGCGGTGGGGCTCCTGATCAATAAGTTGATTTAAGGGTCTCCCCGAGGGGGTGGCCCAGCCCGCCGGAGGGAACGTGTCCGACATCAGCATCCCTGGCGTCAACAGCAAATATGGGACTCAGACCATCATCGAAAACCTCGTCAAGGTTGAGCGGAACAAGCTCGTCCAGATGACGGCTCAGAAGAAGGATTACGAGGATACCAAGGTCATTTGGCAGGACACGAACCGACGCATGCAGTCGGTCCGGGACGCTGCGAAATCGCTTTACGGGTTCAACAGTCCCTTCGGGTCCAAAGTAGGAAGCTCTTCCGACGAGAAGTCCCTGACCGTATTGACGACCCGCGCCGCGAGCAACGGAGAATACCAGGTTAAGGTTCTTCGTCAGGCCTCCAACGACCGTTTTCTCTCGCGCAGCCTCCCCTTGGATCAGACCTTGGCCTCCGGTGAATACCGATTCAAGGTGGGTGACAAAGAGTTGGTGGTCAACTTCAAGGGCGGCAAGCTTCAGAACCTCGTCGACGCGATCAACCTCAAGAACCCTTCCCTCCTCAAGGCCTCATTGATCAAGGACAAGAGTGACAGCCAGATCCTCCAGGTGGAAGCCGTGCCTGTGGGAGCCAAAAATGCTCTCTCCCTGTCCGGTACCGCTCTGGAAGAACTCACGAAGATCGGGCTTGTCGGCCCGGCCAAGGGTTCCAGCCAAGTTTTGCTGACCGATCCGGCCACCTTGGCTCCAGGCGAAAAACAAACGTGGAAGCCCGATGCTCCGCTCGTGGTGACCCCGGGCATGGAATTGCGGATGACCGTGAACTTTTCCGATACCGCGGGAGGTTCGGGGTCATCGCTTCCCCCGGGTTTCACCTACCCGGACGGCGGGTTGATGACGTTCCAGGGAATCACGCTGACCGGCCCGCCCATGGAAGGACAAGTTCCTGCTCCCCCCAAAGTCGTCCCTCCGCCCGAAGTCAAAACGCTGAAGGGGCTCAGCCTCCAGACCGGCACGAAAACCGTTCCCCTGGCCGATCTTCCCGACTCGACAAATCCGTCGGTCCTCGCGGTTTCGCTGCCTGCCGGTGAGACCATGAACTCCCTCGACCTGGTCAACGCAAACTCGGCCCGGTCCATCGTCGTCTCCAAGATCGAAATCGTCGATCCGTCCAAGAAGGATGGGATCGAACCCATCCATCCGTTGAGCCGAGCCGGCGACGCGGAACTCGAATTCGAGGGGATCAAGATCGTTCGCGACGGAAACTCGGTCTCCGACGTGATTCCCGGGGTCACGCTTAACCTCCTGGCCCCCTCCAAGGACCCCGTGGCGGTCAAGGTAGAACCCGACAAAAAAGCCATCAAAGACACCGTGATCGCGTTCCTTGCCAACTACAACCACCTCTTGACCGACATCCTGGTTCTGACAACGATGAAGCCCGATAACCCTGCCAGTTCGGCGGTGCTTCAGGACGCCACCTACCTCACCGACGACGAGAAGAAGAAGGCGGAGACGAGGTTGGGCAAGTTCCAAGGGGACATCGGTCTCAACCAGGTCAAGAACACCCTGCAGAGGATCATGATGGATCCCTACAAGACCGATGGCTCTGAGTTCACCCTTCTGGCCCAGGTGGGAATTTCCACCAACTCGGTGGCCGGAGGAAGCGATCGGGTCAACACCAGTAAGTTGCGCGGATACATGGAGATGGACGAAGCGAAATTCGACGCCGCCGTGGCCAAGGACATCGAAGGGGTGAAGAAGCTCTTTGGAAACAACCTCGACGGAACTTTGATCGTCAACAGCGGTGCCGCCTGGTCCGTCGACGAATTGTTGAAACCCTCGACCCAGCTGGGCGGATTCAATGCTTCGAAGATCTCGACCCTGGATGGCCAGATCAAGTCCAAATCCAAAGAAATGGCCGATTACAACGACTATCTGGTTCGGTATCAACAAGATTTGAAACGAAAATACGGGCAAATGGAATCGAGCCTGAACGCCATGAACAAGAGTGCCCAGTCCCTGAGCGGAATGGGCGGAAACGGCGGCAACTAACAAGTGAGAGGGCCCATGACGATCCGAATCAACCAGATTGCCGTCGATTTTACCCTGGAGACGGAAAGAACTTTTGCGGAACTCACCGTTGCTCTCAAGGCATGGGCCCACGGTCAGCACCTGGCGATTCTCGGAATTCTCGCCGATGGAAAGGCTCTGGGTCCCGAAGACCAGAGCCTTCTGGATTCCATCGGTGAAATCGAAGTCGAGGCTGTCCCTGCCGGCGAAAGAGACTTGGCCCGGGTGGCCGTCATCGCGCGGTTTTTCTCCCTCCTCTCCCACGGATGGGAACACCAAGACCAGTCCTTGATCTCGGAACTCCACAAGGAATTCGCCTCCGTCCGGGAAGCCCTGTTTCCCCTTTTTTCCCCCCTTGCCCCCCGGCTGTTGGCCCCGCTCTCGGTGCTGGACGGTCCCTGGACGAACCAGGAAGCGTTGCAGGAAGCCGCCCGGAAGTTGGCGTTGGAAGCCGAATGCCTCCGAAGAGAACTTCAAGACCCGTTCGCGGCTCTCTCGGAGACGCTGGAGACCCTGGATTTTAGCTTGGTTCAACTGGAAGCCCTCGGAGGCCTTTTTCAAAAAGGATTTGACCGCGACGGTTTCAACCTCATCCTTCATCTCTTCACGGTGTTTGACGACTTGGGACGAAGGTCTGGCCTGGTTCGGAAGATTTCCGGTCGCGACGGCCAGGAATGGACCGACTTCACTTCCGAGCTCCAGCCGTTCCTGAAGGAAGCCGAAGCCGCCCTGGCCTCGGGGGACTACATTTTATTGACCGACCTTCTCGAATACGAAGTGACGCCGCGCCTAAAAAACGCCAGGAATCTTTTTCCAGAAACTCAAAACCTTGACCCCGTCCGCGGCGTCCTCTAGAATAGAAATTACAAGTTGGAATTATGAAATTGTCTCAGATTGAAAACATCATTAAAAAAGACATCCCCCTCCACTACCGCAACGAGTACACGGCCAACGCCGTTTTCGATCTGGCCGAAGGAAAGACCCTTTCCCGACGGATCGAGTTTGTCGTGGAGATGTCGCCGATCGGTTCCAAAGACATCAGGATCAACTTCGTCGACCCGATCGACTACCCCCTCGTCCCCGTACTCAAGTCATTGAAGGAAGAGATCCACCTTCTGGATCGCAAGGGTTCCCTGCTCTGATCTCCCGATTCCTTTCCTCGGCCAAGGCCACCCGGGAATTCGGTGGCGAGCTGGCCAAGCTCCTCGGACCGGGTTCGGTTGTCGTCCTCGAGGGCACCCTGGGATCGGGAAAGACCACTCTGGCCCAGGGCCTCGCCTTGGGGCTCGGGGTGGCGGAGGACGTGACGAGCCCGACCTTCGCGTTGGTCCACGAATACCTGGGACGGTTGCCTGTTTTCCACATGGATCTCTATCGATTGGGTTCTGCCGAGGAGTTTGAACTCATCGGAGGTTGGGAATACTTCAACCGTGGAGGCGTCGTTCTGATCGAATGGGCTGACCGTCTGGGAAAGGAACTAACGGTTCCCCATTGGGTCGTCCATCTCGAGTGGAAGCCCCAGGGGCGCCGCGTCACCGTCAAGGAAGGCTCCGTATGATTCTGTTGGCCCTGGATACCTGCACCGAACGGTTGATCGTCGGTCTGCGAACGACGGGAAAGGATGGATCCGACCGGTGGACCAACCTCGATTCTCAAGGAAACCATGCCAGGGATCTTCTGGCCGTGGTGGAGGCCTTGTTGGGAGACCTCCGGCCGGATGTCGTCGGGGTGGCGCTGGGTCCCGGTTCGTTCACGGGGGTGCGGATTGGCCTTTCCGCGGCGAAGGGACTCGCCGAAGGCTGGTCGGTCCCCTTGGTGGGCCTGGACAACTTGTCGGCCATGGCCGACGCATGGAGGCGGTTGGATCCGAGTTCGACGGCTGCCGTCCTTCCGGCCATCGACGCCAGAAAGAAAAAATTCTACGGATCGCTTTTTTCTCAACCTCGTGCGTTGATCGGGCCTTCAGACCTCGGCCCCAGGGAATGGGTCCAAGCGGTGCATCGGGTCTGGTCGGGGCCGGTGGTGCTGTCTGGTTACCAGGGTACGCTTCTGGCGGAAACCTTGGGTTCGGATTTACCGCCGGACTGGTCCACCCTGGCTCTCCACGATTGGAGCCCTGGACTTTTGGATCAATTGGAAAAAGGTTGGATGGACCAAGCTTTCCTCCCTCCCCAAGCCGGTCCTCGGTACCTCCGTCTCAGTGAGGCCGAAGAAAACCTTCGGTTGCGATCAACCTGACCCGAGAAGCGCCCCCCTCGGCTGGGTAGTCGAATCCCTCTTCAAGGAAGCTTCTCCAGTCCCATTTCGACCCGGGAACCAGCCGATGGACCCATCCCCCTTCCTCCTCGAAACTTTCCAGGGTCCGAAGCCAGTCTTTTTTCAGAGACAGCGCTGGAAAGTCGTAGGACCAATGTCCCGGGGCGACCCTTCGGAGGGTGTGCTTCAGCCCTCGGGAGGTGAGCAACTTCTGGCCATCCAGCGGCCAGGGGCAACGCGCTTCGATGGCCCAGGTCGGTTCTGCCGGAGGAGGCGAGACCGAAGCCCTGACAACGCCGAAGGGCTCAAACCGCAGATTCACGGCCTTCCAGCGGGCATCATCGGGCGCCCATGTCGAAAGAAGCTCGGCAGCCGCGGGCAGAAAAACGAGGGTGAACCGATCGT
>JGI26470J50227_1000811_pt1 | contig 12062 bp, 9 predicted proteins | sample FreactTroBogLake_FD_50227 | JGI IMG/M metagenome (IMG submission 50227) | reverse complement strand
AGGTAAACCGGACTTTAGTTTGATACCTTTAGTTACTCTTGAAGAAGAAGCTAGAGTATGGATGTACGGCGCTAAAAAGTACGCCGCCCATAACTGGATGAAAGGGATGCCTTGGTCTGTCCCACTAGCGTGCGCTTTGCGCCACATTGCCGCTTGGCAGGCTGGGGAAGATATTGATTCTGAATCAGGGCAAACCCATTTGGCTCACGCCATGTGTAATCTAAGAATGCTAATGCTTTATACAAACACATACCCCGAGGGTGACGACCGACCACCTAAGGAACTAATGCCATGAGTTTTACAATCATGCAGCATGATGGCACGAAAGTTATTCAATGGTTCTTTAATACAGATGANCTTATTAAATCCATGTTGGATAACCCCAGAGATGTGTATTGGAGAAATTCTTAAATGCAAATTATAGAAAACAAAGCATTAGTATTTAGAACAAGAGACCCCGATAAGTACAGCATCATACCCCGCAGTAAAGTAGTAGGTGAACAAAACGGTGTGTATGAAATGGCAGTATTTTGGGGGTTAGACGAAACTAGAGTATTAAGAAATTTAGGGGTTAAAGATGTAGTATCCCCNATAACGGCTAGATATGATTGGCCTGGTCGCCATCGTCCTTTTTCGCACCAAATAGAAACAGCATCTTTCTTAACGCTACACCCCAAAGCATTTGTGTTCAATGATCCGGGTACGGGTAAAACCCTTAGCGCCTTATGGGCGGCTGANTATCTTATGCGATTAAAGAAAGTACGGCGGTGTTTAATTCTATGTCCGCTGTCTATTATGCATGACGCTTGGATGAGTGGTATATCAAGTAGCATAATCCATAGATCCGCAATTGTGGCGCACCATGCTCAGGCTAGTCGACGTATAGAAATGGTACAAGGCGATTATGAGTTTGTAATAGTCAACTATGATGGGCTTAATCTTATTGCCGACGAAGTTGCGATGGACGGGCGGTTTGATTTGGTCATAGTAGATGAAGCAAACGCATACAAAAACTCCTCGACTAAACGGTGGAAATCGTTGAATAAAATCGTCCGTCCTGATTCATTACTGTGGATGATGACTGGTACCCCATCAGCGCAATCTCCCGTGGATGCGTACGGTTTAGCTCGGTTAGTTAATCCTTCTGGCGTCCCTAAGTTTGCTACTGCATGGCGCGATAAGGTTATGAAAAAACTAACGCAGTTTAAATGGGTTCCAAAAAGCGGTGCGGCAGAGGCAGTATTTGATGCGCTTCAACCCGCCATTCGGTTTACCAAAGAAGAGTGCACAGACCTGCCACCTGTGATTACCGTTACCCGTGAAATACCACTAACCCCACAGCAAGTCAAGTACTATAAGTTGCTTAAGGAAAGAATGGTTATGCAGGCATCAGGGGAAACCATTACTGCGGTAAATGCCGCGGCAGGCGTATCAAAGCTTTTGCAGATATCAGCGGGCGCTGCTTATACAGACGCGCATGAAGTAGTGGAGTTTGATTGCGCGCCCCGCTTGAATGTTTTGCTAGAAGTGTTGGAAGAAACCAACAGAAAGGTTATTGTCTTTGCACCATTTAGGCACAGCATTGAAACGATCCACACCTATTTACTTAAGCACAATATAGGCTCTGAGGTTATTCATGGTGACGTATCCGTAAATAAACGCACGGATATTTTTAAACGGTTCCAAACTGAACCAAACCCGCGTATACTAGTTGTTCAGCCCCAATCAGCTTCTCATGGGGTGACGCTTACCGCCGCGGATACAGTAGTGTTTTACGGCCCCGTTATGTCTGTAGAAACCTACCTACAGTGTATTGCTAGAGCAGATCGTATTGGTCAGACCAGTACAAATGTTACTGTGATACACTTGCAAGGTAGCGATATAGAAAAGCGGATGTTTGCTCAACTAGATAAGCGTGTTGAAGGGCACGATATTCTGCTGAATTTGTATAAGGAGGAAGTTGGTTTAAATTAAAACCTATATTTAGGTTGTACAGTTGTCTGCATTTATGTATAATTATTGACAAAGGAGGAAGTATGTCAGACGAAAATATCCCGCTAGACAAACTAGCAAAAGTGTATCGCAAGATATACGCACGAGTAAANGAGCTTACGACNCAATACGAGTCACAGCTCGAAGCCTTAAAAGCGCAACAGGAAGAAATAAAGAACGCTATGAAAGATCAGATGGTGGCGCTCGGACTTCAGTCTGTAAAAACTGACGAAGGCACAATTATCCTGTCGCAAAAGACACGCTACTACACAGATGACTGGGATTCATTTAAGACATTTGTTGTAGAGCATGATGCCCTAGACTTGTTTGAGAAGCGTATTGCTCAAAAGAATATGGCGATGTTCTTAGATGAAAATCCTGGGGTTGTTCCAATGGGGTTAAACTCTATGTCCGAAGTATCAGTATCAGTACGCAAACCAACTAAATAAGGAGAAGTAAGTGGAAACATTATCCCCAGCGCAACAAGAAGCAGTAGAACAGGCGTCACGAAACATTTGGCTAGAAATTGAGCTACGCAAAACAGCTCTTGAAAGAGCAGTAAGCCACTTGTACGAAGGAGACGCATATGAAGTAACTGAAGTAGCAGAAGTATTTTTACAATTTTTACAGGTAGGCGCAGCTATTGTTAGGCCAACCGCATTTAAAGAAGGAGCAGCAACAAATGAGTAAAGAACTCACAGCATTTAACCCCACTAACTTACCTGCATTTGCTAAGAGGGTAGACCTTTCCTCCCTTGCCAAAAGCTTGGCGGGCGGTGGCAATTTTGGTAAACGCATTTCCGTTAAAGGTGGCGTATTTCGTTTAATGTCCGGCAGTGAAGAAGTTGCNGCAATTGACGACCGCCATCTTGATGTNGTTATTGTTCAAGCTGCGCCTAAGATTAGCCGTACATTCTACGCAGGTACATACGAAGAAGGTTCTACAAAAGGCCCCGATTGTTGGTCTGCCGATGGCGAATTACCAGATGCATCTGTCCGTGATCAACAGCACACCAACTGCGCATCATGCCCACAAAACGCCAAAGGTTCAGGCCAAGGTGATTCTAGAGCGTGCCGTTTTAGCCAGCGTTTAGCGGTTGTACTTGCTAACGATGTGGGCGGAGATGTTATGCAGTTAACGTTATCTGCTACATCAATCTTCGGTAAAGAGGACGGCGACAAGCGCCCATTACAGGCTTACGCTCGCTTCCTAGCTGCCCAAGGCATTAGCCCTGAGACCGTCGTGACTCGTATGCGTTTTGATACTAAAGCCGCTGTACCCAAGCTATTCTTCCAGCCTATGCGTTGGTTGACTGAAGACGAGTTTGAGCATGCTCTAGCAAAGAGCGAGTCGATCGAAGCCAAACAAGCTGTTGTTATGACAGTCTCATCGAGCAACGGCACTAAGAAAGCAGCACTTCCAGGCCTTCCTGCTAAGCCAGTAAAAGAAGAAGCACCTGCCGAGGCGTTTGATGAACCTGAAAAACGTAAGCCTGCTGTTAAAGTATCGGCTGTTCCAGCAAAGAAAACTGGAGACCTAGCGTCTGTAGTTGATTCGTGGGATGCAGACGACGAGTAATTAGTTTTGGGGGGAACGTGCAAGTCGGCTCGGCGACTCTAAATAGCCTGTACTGTATTTATTTTGATACTCCTGTTAAGCGCACAAGTACCCCCACCCTTAAACCAACGAGAATAATAATATGGCTTACTCAGAAACAATACGACAGTCCACCGCCAAGGCGGAAAAGACCCTAGGCAATCAGCTGGGTCGATGGGCTATCAAATTAAATTTCCCTGTAATTAAGATTTCAGAATATACAGGCGCAACAAGACAGACGGTTTATAACTGGTTTTCCGGAACCGAAGTAACCCCATCATACAGAACAAGCGTGACCAATCTGTTACGCATATTACAAACTAGCACAACAGTTGAAGAGGCGATGAAAAAATGCTCACAATACAAATAAAGGAAACATTACCCCAATCAAACCAAATAACTAACGGTTAACCGAAGGAGCATCATATGAAGTCGCAGGAATTCCTAGCGACTGTGCTTCCGTCTTCGGGTAAATATTGCGCCTGCGAACTAAGCACAGCTAAAAAAGAACACGTGTTTGTTGACACGATTGATGAGCTGTATAGCAAAGCTACACAGTTTAGTGGTGAAGGCTTAAATGCTTTTTATGCGCTAGCATCATTCAACGCAAGTGGCAAGCGATTAGCCACGGATACTGTAAAAATAAAATCTTTGTTCCTCGATATTGATTGTGGNGANGGAAAGGATTATGATACTCAGAAGGAAGCTGCGGCGGCCCTGCATACATTTTTGTCTTCAACTTCGTTAGACAGCCTCGGAACCCCATACATCGTATCTAGTGGCGGCGGCATACACGTATACTGGCCGTTTACAGAAGAAGTTGATATCGCTGTATGGAAACCTGTAGCAGAAAACCTTAAGCGCCTGTGCAAGAAAGAAGGCCTACGCATTGACGCTATGGTAACTGGCGATGCAGCTCGAGTACTACGTGTACCTGATACACAGAACTACAAACAAGAAACCCCCCGCGCCGTATCAATCCGCGTTGTCGGGACTACGTTTGATTTCAATACTTTATCTACGGTCATCAAAGAAAAGGTCGGGGAAGATTCCCATGAATTTTTACCTAAGTTCGATTTACCGGGTCAACGTCCAGACCTAAAGGGTGTTGCGTCAAACGTAAAGTTGGTTGAAAACTCGATTACCTTCTTTAAAAATCTCGCACCAAAATGCAAACAGATTCAGCACTACATAGACCACGCTAAAGATGATGGCATGGAGCCTTTGTGGCGGGGCGTACTCAGTATAGCTAAGTACTGCGAAGATGGTGAAGAAGAGGGGCAAGCTTTATCAGCCATGCATCCGTACGATATGGATCGTCACAACACCAAGTGGCACCAAATCAAAGGGCCGTATAGCTGCTTAAAGCTAGACGAGGCAAACCCTGGAGTATGTAAAGGGTGCCCGCATTTAGGCAAAATTAAAAACCCGCTTGCGCTAGGCCGCGAGATCAAGGTCGACAATAAGCCTAAAGAAATCATTGTTGAAACTAAAGCAGCTACAGATACTAAACCAGCTGAGCAGTTAATGATTGTGCGCCCGATTCCGCCACGTGGATTTAGCTATGGTTCTAACGGCGGTATCTTTGTAGACAAAATGGTTGATGACCCTGAAAGTGGGACAAAATCTAAGAAGCAGGTAATGATTCTGCCTTACGATTTGTTTATTGTGGACATCCTAGATAACGGTGATGAGCATCTTATTCATATGGTAGTTTGCCGCCCAAATGGAACGTCCGATATCATCATGCCGCAAAAATCGGTAGTAAGTAAGGACGAGACGGTCAAGATGTTGGCAAGCCACAATATAATTGCTGTCTATGGAAAAGGTAACGACGTCAATCTGTACGAATATGTCAGGGGTTGCGTAGAATACGCTAGCTCAAACAAAGTTGCGGTTAAAGTGCCCCAGAACTGCGGATGGCAAGACGATAACTCTTTTGTCTATAACAGCACTGTATTCTTCCCGGATGGTAGGGAGCTGTATGTACCTACCCCACTTTGGCTAATATTAACCACGCTACAAAACCAATTGGTACAGTGGATGAGTGGAAGAAAGTGCTCAATATGTATATTGCCAAGGAATTGTGGGAGATTGTTACTATGGGTATGGTAGGCCCCGCTTCCATCCTGATGCATTTCTCGGGCTTTAGGGGCGTTGTTTACCATCTTGGGTCGTCAGGTTCTGGGCGCGGCAAATCGCTTGCCTTGGCTCTTGCAGCTAGTTTTTGGGGGCATCCTGAGCTATATAGGGTCACCCAATCAACTTCAGCCGTAGCGTCGCAAAACCGACAAGGTATGCTTAATAGCCTGCCGCTTGTAATGGATGAGATTACAAACAAAAACCGTGAGTCCTTCGAGTGGCTTCCGCAATTCTTACTTGATTTAACCCAAGGTAAGGGCAAGGAACGCATGGAACAAGGCGCCAATAGGGAAAGACTGAACACAACTGTTTGGAACTTAATGGTGTTGTTTTCAAGCAACACTCACATATATGATTTCTTATCGGGCGGCCGCAAGCATACATCTCAGGCTGAGATGCTTCGTATGTTAGAGGTTAAACCAGCCAAAGAAGTGCAGTGGGCGTCTGCCACAGAAAGTAGTACAGTCGATATTCTTAAAACAAATTACGGAGTGGTAGGCCGTGAATTGGTTCGTTGGATTGTTAAGAATAGACTGATAGCAGTTCAGGTGTACAACGAGACCCGCGAGAAGTTAAAAGCGGAATTTAAATCATCAGATGACGAGCGTTACTGGACTGCTGGTAATGCCGCCATCGTAGCTATAGTGATACTTATGGGAAAAAAATACGCAAACATTATTGATGTACCCCTTCGGCCAATTATTGAGACTTTACGTGGAATGGTTAATGAGGCTAGAGCAGCTGTACGAGGCAACCGCCGTAGTGCTGAAGATGTTCTTAACGCTTACACTCGTGAATGCTACGGTAAATTTGTTGTTGTTAAAGCAATTGACGGAATTACTAAAGCAACACTAGGAGGCCAAAACGAAATTGACCAATCTTTAACTAGGTCAGATGTTGCTGGAAGGGTGGAGCATGACATAACGCCGGGGCATGTCGACTACTACATTGAGGAGCAACTTCTTAAACAGCATTGTTCTACTATGAGTTACGGGTACTCCGACTTAAAGGCGGAACTTGAAACGCTACCTAATTACAAGATTGGATACATGCGCAAAGATATGCTGGCTAAGACACGCGGCCCATCTATGCGGGTTAATGTAATTAAGATCAGCCGCCCTGTGGTTATCAGTGAGGAAGATTAGGGTGCACTTTCCGTGGTTAGAAGTACCCCCGAAAGGGGGCTTTTTTGTTCCAACTTTGGCACTGGAGGAGGTAAAGGTAAACGGTTTAAAAGCCGCCCTTTACCACCAAGTGATTGCCAAAGCAGAAGTAGGCCGCAAAGATGGAAAGCTAGGAGTGTGGTTTACTCGCGTGCGCTAAGGAAGGCCTTAGAAAGTTCTATCCTAGCTTCTTTAATTTCGTCCAAAGCCGCACGTTTTTCAGCACCGTTAATACCTGTCATTGCCCTGATAGCGCGCTCTTGTTTAGACAGTTCACCCATTTGATGCCTGAAGTTACCGGAGAAGCTGGCCATGCCTATTAAATCCGCTTGCTTAGTCATAAGGGCTTCAGCTTCTTCGTCTTGACCGCTTTCAATCAGGTTTTTATAAGAGTTATTAGCTTGAATTACGCTATCCATCTGCTCGTAGGCTTTATCAATTAGACCATTTGCATCTTTAGGCTGGAAGAATGCGCCAACAATTGGGGTTGTACTGCTTAGAGCGCCTCTACCTTCTGGTGCTTCGGCCCCACCTGCCACTGGGTTAGCTAACGACAGCAACGCTAAAGGCAGTGCGCCAGTATAGTTGCGGATTAGGTATTCCATTTTGACTGGGGAGATATTAGTAGCCGCACCAATAGCCTTTATTGCCTCGGGTGTAGTAGCGTACGAACGTTGGCCCGGCGCTAGCTCTTGCAGGCGCTGGCTTTCAATTGGTTTGCCCGTAAAGAACGAATAGTTTGACCCCAACTCGATCATAGGTTTAACNGCAGTTGGTGTGAACGAAGGTAANAAGTTATCGACAACGTACTTAGATGTTTCAGCNGCNGCGTCGCCAAGCTTCTTATCCTTGAATGCAGTTGAGTAAAGCATCTCTGGAAGCATTTTAAATATACCGCCAACTTCAAAAGGAATNGGTACCTTTACTTTTTCATCAATNCCCGGAACTTTTATAAACCAGTTACCAATTCTTTCTGCAGACGTAGCGTTCTTGTAGTCTTCATCGTCGTAGTTNAGAGCGGTATANGCCATAGTAAACGCAGCCATCATTGCACCGCGCTGCCAAATTTTATTCTTAATGTCTAGCTTATCGNTAAGCGGCATCTTGCCAGCAAAAGCTTTGTANANAACGTCAAGGCCTTGGATCTGGGCATTTAAGAATGGTACCATGTGGTTTAACANATACAAACTTGGGGATGTGCCCTTCTTACTAAAGTTCATAGCTTCAAGAGAAGCCAAGGTGGCTTCCATATCAGAAAGCCCTTGCTTAATAAAACTGTTGTAAGAAGTAACACGGGACGACGCATCGCCCATCATAGCCACGTGATCAAGGTACCCCATAGCTTTTTCCCAACCTGGTTTACCATCAATAATTTGCAACATGGCTTTTTGCATTGCGTCAGAAGCGTTACCCAGTACTTGACCGCCTAAGATACCGCGCCGCTTTAATAAAAGTTCGCCTTCATTTGTTCCTTTTAGCATGCTGCCTAACTGCTTTAAGTTATCAACAATAGGAATTGAATTCGAGCCAGTTACAAACGCATTAGATAAAGAATCTCGCGCAATTTGGCGAACAGCGTAAGCGGGGTTACGGGTTATAAATGAACGCAATAATCTAGCTGGATAGCCAGCAACTTTAACAAGATTAGGAATCGAAGTCTGTACACCGTCCATACCTTTTACAAGCAGCTCAGATGGTATGCCGACAGAATCTGTATCTACAATAGCGTGGTAATCTTCGCCATTAATCTTAAAATGAATTACGTCTGGTCCGCTTGCGTCTTTGCCTTTATATATACCTGACCCAAATTCTTTGCCGCCACGGGCTGTTTTAATTTTTAGTAAGCCCAATTCTTTTAAGCTAAACGCCACATTTCTAGTAGCCAAATTGCGCAAAGACATATCTGTGAGCATCCTAGTATTTTGCAGTGCGCTAGTAAAGACGTCCATAATGGCGGTATCGCCGCCAACCAGTTCATGTAAATAAGGTTGGTTTTTAATATTGCCAATATGAATAGGCTGGGCTCCGCCCATTTCAAGCATAACGCTACCGTCTTTTGCGGTGCGGTAAAACGGTACGTAGTCATTCTCTTTAAGCAGTCTTGCGGCTTCTTCTTTTGAGAATCTACCAGTCTGAACACCAAATTCTACCAAGCCGCGGTTGTAGTCGTTGTATATATTTGCTGCTTTTTCAAAAGCTGCTTTGGTTTTAGCATCAGAATTGATGCGTTTCATCACCTTATCAAGCATCTCTTGAGTAACATCTTTGCTAAAGTTCAACGTATTAAGACCGACTCTAGCCGCACGCCGTCCAGCCAAATAAAACGTAAACAACTGATTAGCCGCATTAGCATCGCCAACGTCCGCCGCCTTTAAAGCTTGGGACACTTTTAACATGCTGGCGCCTTCTTTGGTTTCAATCAGGCGTTCTAATTTACCATCAGCGCGTTTCTTTTCGATTATGCTCATTGGGCCGTGTGAAGCGGTCTGGGCTACCCAGTTAATTCCCTGATCAAACATACGAAGGTAGTACATTAATTGCGTACCTTCAAGCGAGCTATTTAATTTTGCAGTTAACTTTTCAGCAACTTTTTCTGCTGGAGCAAACCTATCTATATAGCGAGTTCGTACTGCTAGGCGGTTTTCCTGAGACAGCATACCCCCAGTTTTAAGAATGTCACGTGGGGTTTTAAAGCCTACAGCAGCCGCATGTACTTTATCCCTAACTGTTTTGTTGGCCTGAACAATTTTGCCAACATCCTCGCCGAGATCAGAGAACTTGCTGTTGTACTTAGCTTTACTACGGAACTGTATATCGCCGTTAGCAGTTTTGTACGCGCCCGGATTAACTTCTTTAAAATCATTACGAGCGTCACGTAGAATTTTGTAAATGTCAGAAGTATTTATGTCAAGGTTAAGGCCCATTTTACGCAAGGCAGCACGAACTTCACCCACTAAAGCTTTAATAAAATCATTAGCTTTCGCCACAAAATCTTTGCTTGGGCGTTGTTCTTCTACGTGGGCAATCATTTCATGCACAGCTTCGGCTTTTGCTTCTTGTTCTGTTTTACCAGAATCAATCGCAGCTTGATATGCCCCAGCCGCCTCATCACCTACACCTAGTTTGTCAGCTAGTTTTTGAACACTACCTTCTTGTGCAGTAATTTTATTAACTAAGCGCTCCATACCTTCTTTGCCAAGCACTTGCGCAACGCCTAGGTGACCTGTAACTTCATGCGCAACTGTAGCCGCAACATCAGCAGGGGTAGCATGTGCATCTGCAACAATTACTACATTACCTTTTTCAGTAACAAAGCCTTTTGTTTTTTCTGGGTCGTATCCGCGATCGCGGATATATTGTTTCATGGTCTCAGGTAGAGTCTGAATAACTTTTACGTCTAAGCCTTTAGGTAGCTTGACTTTATCCACTACTGCTTGTGCCTCAGACTTAGCCATTTGAACGCCAACGTTCTTACCTTCCCCAATACGAGGATGAAACTCACCACTCTCAAGCTCATCTGCCATAACCATATAAGCGTCAACGCCCATATCAGCTTCTTTGGCTTCTTGCTTAAATAAAGCTTCAAGGTCTTTGGCTTTTTTTGTGGCTTCTTCGCTAATTTCTTTACGTAAGGCATCGCGCTTACGAGTTAGTACAGACTTCTCCGTCGGAGTCATCTTAGTGTGTTCAAGCTCAGTCTCTATACCAGCTAGTTCTTTAATCTTGTTACGCGCTTCTTTAGAAATACGCAAGCTAGTAGTAGGTTTTGCTTTAACTTTTTCAGCTTCTATCTGGCGCACTGTTTTAGCAACGTTAGCGTAAACTTCAGGCGTAATACCAGCTTCTTCAAACTTCCCTTCTTTCTCCATTGCTTTTTCAGCTTTAGAAGGTTTGTATAGTTTAGACCCCTGCTCTTCTTGAGCTTGCCCAATAATCATACCAACACGACGGGCGTTTAGGATTGTATCTATGTTTTTAACTTGCTTTTCAAGGGCAGTTTGTTTTTCAGCAAGCTCAGCGCGTTCTGCTGCGGTTGCTTCTTTGTCTTGCAGGCTTAAACCGTAAATGCGATCGCGAATAGCCTTTAGCTTTTCTTTTAGTTTACTGTTAACTTCAGCAAGTCTTGTTTCGGTAATTTGGCCAACAGCTTTTTCAGCTGGAGATTTAGCCCGTTCAATATACGCATTCTCTTGCTTATACTTTGCTTCGCCGATATCTTCGCTAACTTTCTTTTCAGCTTCAGTAAGTGGCTTTTCAATCTCGGTAATTTTTTTAGCTGGTGTTTTAGCAAACACCTGATCTTGCATTTTTTCTTCTAGGCCAATAATACGGTTTTGGGCCTTTCGGTACTCTGCTGTTTTTTCGTCAGCAGTAACCATCCAATTCATGATCTTGGCAATACGAGGGTCGACTTGGCTGTTTTTAAATTGTTCGTTTAATTTGGCGCGGGATTCTACGTATTTTTGGCGAGCTTCTTTTAAAGCCGCAAGTTGCTTAGCGTTTAGAGTTTTACTTTTTCGAGCATTCCACTCTTTAAAGTACTGCTTAGCAAAATTAAACGCAGTCTCAACTTTACGACCTTGATGTGGCAATGCAGCTTGTAGTTTTTCTGCTGTTTCAAAAGTTTGTTTTTTACCAGCTAAGTCAAGACCTGTTTTACGCTCGGCTTCTGCTTGGCTTTCTTCAGTGCGCTCTTTAGCTGTTTTTTCAACTGACGGTGTAGCTTTAGCTTTATTCTTTTCAGCCTGCTTTTTAGTAAGAACTTCTTGAACCGCATAACGAGCCTTGGCTTCTGGAGTAAGCCGTTGAAGTTTACCAATTTCTTTTATAGGGGTATTAGTGTATTTATTTTTTAAACCTTCAGCAAACCTTTGAACGTCTTTGTATTCGTCCCTATGGAANCCTGTTTTGATTTCTTGTTCAGCGGGAAACTTAAACCCGGCTTTTTCTAAAGCGCCTTTAAAAGCAGTGTTCTCGGATGCTTTCATTTCAGATGCTAATTTACCCGTAGCACGCTGTATCTTGCCAGACATTAAATCATCTAGCTGTCTTACGATATCAGCCTTTTGCTCTTCTGTAAGGCGGGGCATGTCTTTTGCTAAACGTTCGTAGTTAATGCGGCTAACTGTCGACTGGATATACTTGTCCAAAGAACCCCGCGCTTTTTC
>JGI26470J50227_1000810_pt1 | contig 12071 bp, 23 predicted proteins | sample FreactTroBogLake_FD_50227 | JGI IMG/M metagenome (IMG submission 50227) | reverse complement strand
CAAATTTTTGTATTTGCCTACTTTCTGCAGTGAAGAAAGTGAATATTGTGAATGCTTAAGAACAACATTTTATTATGAAAACTACTATACCAAAATTTTTTTTTTCAACTTCAAAACCTGCATTTTTTCACCTTTGATAGTACATATATGGCATAAAAAAACCCCAACTTTTGTTGAAGTTTGTAGTTCGTTAGTTTTTCGTTATACCAAATATTCCCTTCTTACAAACTCTTTTGTGTTTTTATTGTAAAGGTTATAATATACGGCCCCATTCAATTTTTGGCGGCAAAATCTATCAAAATTCCATGTGTCCCTTATGTTTCTATACTTTCTGGGTAATTGCTTAAGAAAGGGGCTAAAAAACACTATAGCGGTGTAATATTCGGTATTCATTAGTTGGTTATTTACGGATTATAAAATAAGTAATACCTAAAAAAACTACTCTTTTTATTTTTCTTTCAATCATCAGTTTCATTATCTGCCTAAGCAAAAAGAGCTTTTTATATCCTGTTATTTCCAATAGCTCCTGCATATCTGCTGATTTCCTTTCCTGGATAATAAAATAAATTTTTTGTTTTGGAGTCATAAGATTATTTTTGTTATGAAAAAAGTGATTTAGCCGCTTTGCTGTGGTAATCATTTGTCAGGATCCGGCTTTACTGCTGGATCCCTTTTTTTTGGGTACGTCCGGTCTTTGTTCGTAATTGTATAGCTCATATTTTCCGTTAAAATATTTAATACTAATAGGCTCAAAATCTTCATCCGATCTCATAAACCGGCTACTAATAGTAAAACATTGTTGTTCTTTATCTTTTTCGATCAACAATGTACTTTGAGCGTATCTATCACAAGCAGATCCCAGGTGCCCCAATGTTTGGTTGTCTTTTTTGCCTAAGTGTATTACCGTAATCACTAAAATGTTATATTTTTTCGTGATTGTTTTAAGCCATTGTATTAACTGCCTACTTTCCGCCTCGTCGTTATAATTAATAATAAGATCCAAAAGTCCGTCTATAATAATTACAGAACATTCCGGAGTAATAGTAAGGTAGGTATCAATATAGGATATGATTGTTTTGTGATTATCCTCCCTCACTGCAAAAGCCTCTATAGATGGCGGGATCCGGTTAATATCCAAAAATGACCGGATCCGCTCCATTTGCCTGTAAAAATCGTGATCAGAGCTTTCCGTATCTATATAGCATAACTTTTTACGATTGTCGGGCATATTCAATTTAAGCCCAAAAAAATCCCCAGGGTGTACTGAGGAAGCTACCAAAGAAGATAAAAAAGTACTTTTGCCCGTTTTGGGCAACCCAGTAAAACATACATAATTTTGTAATGATCCTATTAGCTTATTTCCTATCGTTAGTACCTTGTAGTCTGTTGGCGGTATGTATTCGGGATTGTATTTTCTGCTCTGTAGCTGTAGTAAAATATCCTCATTTGTCATTGGATAATTTTTAACGGAGTATATATGTTTTATTTATACTTTGTTGTTTTTCTTCAATTAATTTGATAAGCCACTCCGCATCATCCGATGGATTATACCCATTTTCAAATTTAAAATGTTTTCCGCTTGCTATTCTAGAACAGTAAATACTTAAAGTGAAATATTCCAGTTTGGTCATACCTGGAAATGGTGTAACCGCTTGACCTAAATTATCCATCATTGGAAATGCCGGAAATGCTGTTTCGTTCGTTTTGTTTTTCATATCGATTGATTATTTTATAAGTGAATTTTTTTAATTACTTCCTCTCTGTGTTGGATTAATTGATCCAGGTTATCGTTTAATAACTTGGTAACCTCCAATTCTAAATTAAACTCAAAATGATCCTGGTTAAGTGCATGGAACATACGCACACCGGCTCCGGATCTTGCAAAAAAATTAATTGATACATTGGAAATAGTAACCCCTTGTAGTATCATATTGATACGCGAAATGTTTCGATCAAGCTTATCCAGGTCGGATAATAAATCTTCGGGAGATCTCCACATTTTGAGAGTCTTTAATTTAGGCATAGCTTGCTTTTTTTAAGTAAATAATCATTTGTCGATGTAATATTTATTCTTTTTTTTCACATTTCAAAACATTTGCCAATTTATTTTTTTAATTAAAGTTTACACAAATAGTCTAAAAATATTTGGAAATAACGAAAAAACCCCCGATATAGAAATACCGGGGGAAATAATCCAAAAATAAAAATATTTATGCTATGAAGCCTATGAAAGAAATAATTGCTTTTCTGCTGCTCTCCTGTTTGCCAATCCTTGATCAAACACATGACCGGCATAAACCCACCTATCAAATTGATTTGCTACCGTATTAATATCGGATCCACTATTAAGCAATTTTAATAAAGTAGAGCTTTTTAGGCGTCCTATACCCTCATTATAAACAAAAGAAGATAAAGCTACCAACTGATTTTGCGTAATAGGTACCGTAACCATTTGTTGTACNTGGGTTAAATAAGATCCAGCCTCTTGTTCCATCCATCTCTCCGCTGTTGCAGCATCCGGAATAGTATCTCCCTCCTGTACCGGTCTGTTAAGGTCCCAATTAAATATAGATCCGTAGCCTATTGTCCAGGTACCATGTCCGTCATCATAAGCCGTAAGTGCCGGAGTATTATCTTCCTCTAACTTTCTTAAAAGTGCAAATAATTGTGCCCCTGCTGTTGTTGCTGATAACATAATAATAGTCGCTATTACTAGTATTAAAATAATATTTGAGCTCTTATATTTCAATCCTATTGCTTATTAGATGCATCCTTTGCAGATGCTCCGGTTAGGAATATAAATAAACTAGATCCGATTACTCCGATTTGTTGGGTTATACCTGTTGTCGAATTGGCTAAAAATCCCAATACAGCAGCAAGGGCTCCAAAAATAGTTGTTTTTGCGTTATTCATTTGTATCGCTTTTTTTTGTTAAATAATCTAACTTTGTTTCAATCCTTGCTAGCTTATCAATAACTTCCATATTGAATTTATTGCTTTGTTTAATATCATCTTCAAGTTGATTTAGGCGTTTTTTGGTAGTTCCAAAAAATGATCCTACAAAAATAATACCGCCTAACCCTGTAATAATAATACCAATATTATTCAGTAGGTTCTCCATCTTTTTTTAATATTAAGTTGGCTATTAAATTGTAAGCATTTGCCGCCTGAAAAGCGGTATCCATGTTAGGAAATATACTACCTTTTACAGCTGCATCAATTACTTGTTTTAAAACTTGCAACGCTTGTTCGTTGTTCATTTGTATTTATTTAAAAGGTTAAAAAAAATTATTCTGTTTGTGCTGTTACTGTTGCAGCTTGTGTATTGTTTGTAATGGGTGCAGGTGGAATATAATCGCCTGTAACAGTTACATTTAATGATTTTGCAATCCAATTCCATGCATCCTGATTAGTTTCGTAATTAGTATAATCAATGCCGGTCATAAATAAATTACCATTAGTTAATTGATTACCTAATGTTAAATCAACATTTTGTAAATACAAGGCAAAATAAAATGTTGCTTGTGTAGATAAATTATCACTAATAACATAAGCATTTAAAATGCTTGCTAATTGTTGTACTCCATTAACCCAAATTGAAATTGGTGTAATTGTTTTCATATAATTATTTTATTTGTATCCATCTGCTGTTGCCATCACTTTGTAGTATAATGGCACCGGTTGCGGCAACCATTGTTAAACTACTTACTGATGTTCCGGCATTATTTATAATAACGTCGCTCCCTGATGTATTGATTGTAATTGTATTGCTTCCGATTGTTCTTAAAATATATAATCTATTGTTACCCGTTGCTGGTTCTAAGGTCCATGTATAATTGGTGCTGTTATTACTTAAAATAGTTGTTCCTGCACCATTTGTTTGACTTATTGTAAAAGATTGATTAAAAGTTGAGGCATTAAGATACGTTTGCCCTGTAATTATTTGCGAAACTGATGCTGTTCCATTTACTTGTAATTTATAACCAGCGTCTGTTGGTGTTCCTATTAATACGTTATAGCCATTGGTAGGGTTTATTTGTAATGCTGATGATGCACTATTTACACTACTTGCAAATGTAACAGCTCCTGTGTTATTAAAATATAAAGCATTTAACCATGTTATTGAAGAGCCAGCAGAACCTGTAGCTGCATAATTAAATCCAATAGTTCCACCTAATGCATCTAAAAACATTTGTAGAGCATATCCTGATACTTTTCTTGTTGGTGAATAAGGAGTACCGCTTACATTGCTTGATATGTATAATTGAGGAAATCCTGCTCTTGATGCTATTTGAGAACCTTGTGTACTTTCTAATGTATATGAATTTAGACCATCTCCTGTTGGAGTAACTCCACCCCATCCAATATTGTTTGAGAATGTTGCTGCATTTGTAGCATAGTTAAAGGTTACAGCATTTGTACCTAATCCGCTATTATATAGGTTTGCAATATCTCCAGTAGCATACCATAACCAAAAATGAGAAGTATTTACCCTATCGTAAAACGAATACCCTGCATCACTTCCATTACTTGTAAATCTTGTTGTACTTCCTGTAATTGCAGTGCCTGATATAGCCCCCGCAGTAAACGAATTACTCCCCAATGTTACCGCCCCGGTAGCCCCTGTATATGGTACATAAGTACTACTCGCTGTTGCCGTAGTTAAATATGTTGAGTTATCATAGCTAATTGTAGTTCCGGATGCTTTAACAAATCCGGTACCATTAATAGCCGCTTGCTTGTTATTAAAAGTATTCCAATCTGTTGATGTTAAATATCCGTTTGTAGATCCTCCTGCTTGACTTATTCCAATTGCTCCTGTAGTATTACTATAACTAATTGGTGCAGATCCGGATAAGCTCGTAAGGGATATATAACTATTTGGGTTTGTTGCATTATAAGGAGTAAAACCTAAAGCCGTTGTAATATTGGTATTTGTTAAACTAATAACACCCGATGCAACCGATATATTTGATCCTATTACCACTCCTCCCAAAACAGCCCCCGTTGCCTGGGGCAATGTGTAGGTATAGTTTGGAATATTTAAAGTTGATCCAATTAAAGTTGCCGCTCCGCTCGATCCTGTTACAGTTAAACTAATTGCAGATTGTTTACCATTAAAGGTATTCCAATCTGTTGAAGATAAATAACCGCTAGTGCTATTTGTAGCCTGTCCTATCTGTATTACTCCGGTACTATTATTATACGTTACCGGACTAGTTGCGGATAAATTGCTTAAAGTAATATATGCCGAACCGTCTAAAGTTCCGTTAGCCTTTAAGAATTGACTAGAAGTGCCCCCTGAAATAGTTACCGCATTACTAGTCAATCCTCCGGCTGTAATGGTTATTCCAATACTCGTTGTAGATCCATTTGTGGTAACCTGTTGCAATGTACCCACCAATGCCGAAGATGTTACATTTGCAACAACCGACCAGGCAGTGCCACTATCTTCAAATATTTGTTGCGTATCTGTTGAAATAAACAAACGACCTGGAATACCGTAATTAGGGCGGTTGGCAAAAATATCCGTATATAATGCCGGAGTATTTTTTTGATTTACGGTATCTAGATTTACCTGGGGCATATATTAAGCGTTGATATATACTTTACGGATAACGACTAAATTTTGTGTTTGGGATCCGCTATTAGTAAATGTTAATTGAAATTGCTTAGAGGTATGTTCACAGCTATTGCCGTTAACGGTCATAGACTGATTTATCATTAATGGTACACTTTCCACGTTTGCCGTGGCCGTTCCTAAATTTAAAAAGGTTATCTCATTGCAAGCGCTGTCAATATAGCCCGCCTGGGAATAGCTTATAAAAATTACGTCGTATTCTAATTGTGCCATAACCAAAGGTTAAAAAAGTGATTATATTGCGTGTATTCTTTTTGTTGCTATATATCCTACAGATGACGAACAGCTAGAACAATTACAACAACTGCTGCAATATCCGGAACTTGCCTTATTTGTTGCCGGTAAGTCGCTAACAGTTGATGGAGTTGGAACTATTTGTAATTGCCCTGAACTTTGTTCTGCACTTAAATAAGATCCGGTTGGTATCGTAGTCGTTTGNTTTATTATCGGTGTTGTNNTTGTTGTTTTATTACGCATAAAAAACCACCAAAACAAAAAACCTCCACCAACTAAATACAATATGATATTATCTTTTTTCATATTAAAAATTTAGTTCTAGTGGATCAGTTGGCGTAAAACTACTTTGTAAATCCAATGCCGGAGGCGGTGGAAGTTGAATACTTGAATAATCCAATGTAAATGGCTGCTGCGTTGGTTGGCTTACCGTAGTTGCCGGAGTAAAACTAGTTACTGTTGGCGTTGGCGTAAATATTTTTGATACGCTTTGGATCAAACTAGTAAGGCTACTAGATTGGCTTACAGAATTACCGGAAGCCAAAGGTTTAACCGTATTTGTTCCTGTAGTTGTTGGCACAACACTTTTAGGCTTAAGTAAGTAGTAAGCTAAAATAACACCCCCGCCAATTAATAATATTTTTTGCGTGTTTTTATTCATAAAATAAATTTAACTAGTACTTACTATATCGTCAATTGATACATAATATTTGTTACTATCACCAAAAAGCCTAACTACTTCATAATTTGATTGAGAAGTACTAAGCCATCCATCCGCTAATACTGTACCGCTAGTTATACTATATACATACTGCATATCGCTAGCTAACAGTTTTGTTCCATCCCTAAGTGTTACCAAAAAATCTGCATCCGGTGATTTTTCCGGTACCGGATTTGATACACTAACTGTTCCTGTTTTCGTGGGCGGTTTAAAAGCAAATAACAGAACAGCCGCCCCGAATATCCAAAAGATAATATTTTTATCATTTTTTTTTGCCAAAGTCTTTTATCTTAGGGTAAATAATAATTGCCGCTATGCCAATTGCTATCCAGGGTAAATAAGTAGATATACTACCAAAAAAATTTGATACACCGGATCCTAAATCACTTAATCCCTCTGCAATCGTTTGACCTATTGGGGGTGTTGAGTCCACAACAGGCAAAGAAGGTGCACTTAAAGTAAAATTATTTAACGTCTCTGTCATTGACGGAACCGATAAACTATATGGATCATTTAAAATATAAAATGGCTGCTTTGTTAAATCGTTATTTGGGTATATCTGCCAATAAAAATCTGTTGTTCCATCTTGACTTTTAGCCCAACTATCTATGTTTCCAATATCAGAACCGCCCACAAAAGTTGATACAAGGGAACTTCCTAATGACGGTAAGCTATACGCCAAGACGGTAGATGTAGCGTATAGTTCATGTCCTTGAAAATCACCTGGGTAATTAGGCATAAAATATTATTTTATAAACGATAAAAGCATATTATACTTACTGTCGTTTATTTTAGACAAATACAATAAATGATCTCCATAATTTGGATCCCTTTGAGAAAGCAATACTAAAGCTTCTGCTGCCTTATGCTGTTGCTCGTCAGGAGATCCAGGTATTCCGGCTAAAGCCATCGGATTATTACCTCCCATAGCTCCGCTAAGTCCTTTTGTAAATATTCCGGATATAGCCATAATAGCCAACTCCTGAAATTTTTCATTTTCTAAAATAGATCCCAAAAATCCCTTTTTTTCCGGCTCCGGCTCATCTTCAATTTCTGACGCTGATAGTTTGCTTAAAATTGCGTTGTTCGTTTCTGTCATTTTACGAATTGCCTCCGTAAGTGCCGGATCAGTTTGCTGCGTTGGTATCATACCCATACCATACGGAAGTAATCTTTCAGCCTTATTTAACTGGAAAACAATTTGTGTAGCCTCTGCGGCATCGCTTACCATTGCACTCGCTTTTTTTCTTCCTGGCTTTTTAAAGACCTGGAGTAAATACGCGTTGGTGTTATCGGTATTTCCTTTTAGTCCTATTAATGCATCGTTGAGTTTTTCGGATCCTAATTGCTTATCTTCTCCGTCAAAATAATAACGACAATATTCCGGCTTAGGGGATGTGCCCCCAAAAACTTTAAAGTGTATTCCATCCGCTCCCTCATAAAAATCTAAAACAGACTCTACACTAAATAACTCCGGTTTGTATGGTACTGCCATTTTCTTTTATTAAAGGTGAAAAAAGTGTATTAACTACCGATACCATTTGGCAAAGTATAATAAACGCCAAAAGCATAAGCAACATTTGTTGTACTTGGAGCTGTTGGTAATGATACAAAAGACTTCACCCAACTAATAACAATACCGTTAATAATAGGAACCTCAAATACATAAGGATCTGTTGCATTGTTAATATTATTTAATGCAAGCAAAGGAATGTTCCAAACCACTTGCAGATCTCCACTATACAACGTTAAAAAACTTTTTTTCATATCGGAAGCTGCAACCATAGCTGAACCACTCAAAGGAGTTGCCGATAAAGTGTTATATGTGTAAACTTGTATTGCGTTAATCGTAGCGTTACGCAATTGCGGTTGATCCTGAAAATAATATCTGGTAAGCGTTGAGCTCGTAGGCACCGGAATTTCTACCGCTTGATATAATTTTAAACTAAGCATAAAATTTTTTTAATAGTAAAGAATAGGGGGGGAGTGATCGCCCCCCCTCTCGACTCCTATTTTTAGAAAAACAGGAAAACTTTATTTTACACTTGTTACGTTTTGTGCTTTAATACCTCTCCAAATTACCACAATACGGGCATTCGCCTGTAAAGTACTAATTGCACCAGGTAAATTTAAAGACGCCTGAATATTAGATCCACCGTTTAACAGCAAATTAGGCTCTGTAGGGAAAAATCCGTTTTCGCTTGCATCTTGCTGATCCGTAGGGAATACTGATTGGGCTGTTACACCTACACCGTTTTGTGTTTGTGGTACAAAATAGTGGCGGTAAATATCCCAGGTAGGTAACACTTGCTGATTGTTTACAATAATGTTCATTGAGCCATTATATAAAGCAAAAGCCGCTGCCGCTGCTCCCGATGTACTGAAAGCGGTCGGATTGGGATAGCTATACAAAGGGAATGCTACAGAAGTAGTTGCAGATGGAGCACAAATAAAAATGCCTATCCTTGCAACAACAAAAATATCTTGCAAAGCTAGTCTTTGCTCTGTTGCATATTGCGCCCCGTTTTGAGTATCATTAATCAAAATAGGAACGTGATATTGTGCAAGAGAAGTGCTCATTGCAATTTCTGAACGTAAATATCCCTGTGTTAATACTGCGTGAGAAACGTCATATCCTTGAGAAGCTACAAAAGTTTTTGCGTTCTCAAATACAAGTCTTTCTCCTATTTGGTTTGCCATTGTTTTTATTTTAAAAAGTTAGAATAAAGGTGAAAAAAGTGAACCGTAAACTGTTATATCTTAAGCGGTTAAAACTGCTGCTGATTTGGTATCTAATCCGCTAATAGTACCTCTTGGATTCATGTTATTAGGAGCCATGCCAACTCGTCTCATTCCTGAAACAGCCGGAAGTCCACTAACTACACCCAGAGCCTGGAATAATGTTAAACCACCAACAGCAATCATGCCGGTACCTAAACCTTTACCAAACTCGGACTTAACTAATTTTGGAGTTAAAATACCCAATGCAATAGGTGCTGCTGCACCAATATATTTTGTATAGCTAGATAAAGAGGTTGAGCTAGCTAAAGTAGTATTTAACATATTTCCGACAAAGCGACCTATTACTGCACCCGCAACAACTGCTGCTGCGTTGGTAGCCATTCCTTGAACACCGCTCATTGAATGTGAGCGACGACGGTGTGTATGTTTTTTGTGATGTTTTTTGCGTGCCATTTGATTTGTTTTTAAATTAATACTAAGTTACAAAAAATTTATTTAGCCAAATAATTTATATGGCTTTTTGCTTCCGATATCTTGTGGAATACAGTACCAAAAGCCACATAAACGTATATTTTTTTCTTTCTTTTGCCATCAGTTAGTATAATAGGCTTTTTTTCAATACTATGACCTTTGTAGTAAATAAATTTAGATCCTTTACGGATTGCCCCAATCATGTGATCGTGTTGAGTTTTTTCAAGGTTATTTACAGCCTTTTTTACTACTCGTATTTTTTTTAATACCGTTTTTTCAGGTATTCTTTTTTTGGTACCTGATATTTTCTTTTTTGTTGATCCAGGTCGTTTTACTTTTTTCCAGGCATCTTTAACGCAATCTGTCCATTTTTTTGATGGAAATTTTTTGTGTATTCTTTTTGCCTCTGCCATTACTTTATGTAAAATTGACATTTTTTATTTTTTTAAAATTAAAAAAAGTACTAACGCCCCTCCGCCTAATAGTAATAAATTGTTATTACTCCCTGTAGTTGGAGATAAAACAGAAGTAGAAGAGGGAGGATTGTAAGTGTTGTATAAATTAAGTAACGCCTGAGCTTGTTGAGGATAACCGCTTTTTGTTATTGCCTGTACAACATAATTAATATCGATATCCTGTTTAATATCTTTTGCATTTAACTGGCTCCAATTCCTTAAAACATTATTAAAGTTTGTAGGACTGCTATTCATATAAGACAAAACATTACTAACAACGCAAGGAATATTGCTTTCTCTGCCTAGCATTAAGTTTTGAATATGACTTGCACAATTCGCTCCTTGTAACCCTCCGTCGTACTGATTATCTAAACCATTCCATCCGGTCCAATCACTTGTCTTACAACCCCCTGACGGAAATATTGAAGTAATCAAACTAGCTAAAGCACCCACAACAAGTCCGGATCCTGGTAATGCAATATTTGCTGCTGTAGTTGCTGCTGTTATACCATACGACTCTAGGCTGCTTAGTGTATCTCCTAAACTTTCACCCGATGCATATATCGGATCCCTGCCTGTAAATCCTGATAATGATACTAAAGCCATTTGTTTTATTTTTTTATCCCTGTAATAACTGGGATATTTTTTTTGATTAAAAAAACTAAGTACCGGATCCACCCAAATTTCTTCTCCTTGCACTTTTAACACACAAAAAACGTGTTGTGGTGTTTTGTCGTTATCATCATAAGATGCAAACCGATAATATAAATCAAAATCTAATAACTCATTTCTTCTAAGTGCATCCAAGCATCCATTGCTAAATAAACTAAGATTTTTGCAATCGGAGCCAGTTTTACCTGTTGCAATAATAGCAGACGGGCTTTTTACTGTTTGGTAAGTTTCCGGCTCGATAACATAACGCACATTTTTTTTCAAGTAATTGAAAACATTTTCTGCTGTTTCTATTACAGAACCTCCAACAAAATAAGGATAGATTTGGTCATACTGACTTTCATACTCTTTATGAGTTTCCAGTATTGCTGAAATTATATCCCCTACACTTTGATCGCTAACAATGACTTGCTCATTGTTTTGAAACGGTTTCAATACTTTTAACAATTCGTCACTAGATGGCATAATTTACGTCAATTGGTATCGGAATAATATCTGCTGTAATTGTTCCCTTTATTTCCAGGTTGGTTCCCTGAGATAAAATTGTGTTGTAAATATCGGATATTAAACCGCCTAACTGTACGTTAATAGGTAAAACTAGTTGAGTAGTTGTATTTGCTGCTATGACCTGGTTATAAGATGCTAAAATATTTCCTATTGGTTGCCCCTGGCTGTAAAGTGTTACGTTAATACTGTTTAGTGTTGTAGATGTATTCGTTGGGTTAAGTATATTCAGCGTAAGTGACAAAGTAGGCGTTAAAATATTAGTTGCATCCATTGATACATTACTAATCGAATATTGCAGAGCTTGAGCCATCCTTAATTTAAGCAATACATATATTCCAATACCCCCAACGATTAACCAGGTCGTGAGATTTTTCATGACAATAAAGTTAAAATATTAATTTTTACTTAAAAAAATTATTTTTCATCCGATATATCATTTATTTATATTAGCTTCACAACGCCCGTACGCCTGTAGGGGCGTACAGATGTGAAGCTAAAAATTATAATATGTATTCAAAAAACTTCACTTTTTTCACCTTTGATAGTACATATATGGCATAAAAAAATATTTTTTAAGGCTTCATTCCGTTCACGTGCTTCACAAATTTTTGTATTTGCCTACTTTCTG
>JGI26470J50227_1000809_pt1 | contig 12076 bp, 19 predicted proteins | sample FreactTroBogLake_FD_50227 | JGI IMG/M metagenome (IMG submission 50227) | reverse complement strand
ACGAGGCTCTACACTAAGAAGGGTCGTCGGCGAGGCAGCGCGATACTGCCATACTGACGAAGAAAGGGGCGGACCGCGGTCCGCCCCTTTCTCGTTCTGTTTCGTGTCGACGTATTATACGAGCACGATCCTACGATCGTCTAGCACACGGATCGGCACCGTCTTTCGCGTAGGAGGACACGGGTCGTGCTCTGTAGAGAACACTAAGTTCTCGAGCCCAGGCGCCTCTACCGCGACGCGCTCCATCATGTTCAACGCGCTCGGCGAGAAGGAGATCGTCCCCTTGCAGATAGTGTCTTGCACGTACCGAGACGCCTTGGTCCCTACGGGCACACCGATCACGGCGCGCATCGCTCGATCTCGTCCCTTACGGATCAAGTCTACGTTGACTAGGTTGTAGGGCGCGCAGGGCATCCCCATGCACCTACCTACGCTCCACAAGAGAAGTGCGTCTCGGAGCGTCTCAGGCAGCGCCGACTCGCCACTCTTTCCTTCTAGGCAAGAGTATATGAATAGCGGCAAGAAATCTTCGACGCCGCCATCGAAGTACACGGCATTCGTCGTGATGATCAGCGTTCGATGGTCTTCGCCCGCCACCAGCTTCACGGGAAAGCTGGTGCCCACCGTACGCGGCCCCTCTAGAGGTCGAGCAGCGACGGAGACGTCGTTGCCCACCGACATCGTCGTGGGGTCGAGGGCGGCGCCGAGACCTCCAGTCGCCGCAGGAATCTCGGAGCCCGATACGGCATCGTTTACGGCGGAAGACGCTTCTTTACTGAAGACGCCGTTCGCTACGGGCATATCTTCTCCAGACATGCAGTATCCTTTCTTCTGGTAGATTTCAGGGGGCGTAACTGGCGAGCTTGCGCTCGGCCTCTCTGGCGCGAGTCTGCAGCGCCGTGCCGCTAGCTTGCAACTCGGTTACCTGCTTCTCGAGCTCTGCAACGCGCTTGGCGAGCAGACCGTTGATCGTTCGCTGCTGCGCCAGCAGGACGAACGGGTCGTCTTCGCTTCCCACCTCGACGTCGCAGTCGACATCGCAGTCGCCGTCGTGTGCCATCAGTGTCCTCGCTCTCTGCGTTCTGCTCGGCGCCGAGCTCTGTCGGCGTCAGCTCTAGCCTTCGCTAGCTTCTCTTCGACCAGGCGCTCTACGCGAGCGACTAGTTTGCCGCGCACCTTGTCTGCAGAGTCGCCCTCGGTCAACTCAACAGTCTCTTCGCAGTGCACACGCACGTTCTCGTAGCCGGGCAGCGCAACGAGCCCGGCTACGCCGAAAGTGATGCTTCGGACGCGTGCCATCACGCCTTCCGAATCTTGTCGACGCGGAGCTTGCCGCCCTTGCCGGACGTCTTCGTGAACTCTACGACGTCTCCCTTCGTGATCGAGATGTCGGCCTCCTTACACGCCGAGACGTGGACGAAGATGTCGCCGTCTTCTCCCGCGATGAAACCGAAGCCCTTATCTTCGTCGAAGAACTTCACGGTACCCTTAGTGTATTCGGACATAGCACTCTTCCTCTTAGCCGACGAGGTAGTAACGTCGCCTCGTCGTACGACGTATCAGTAGCGACGCGCGGGCTTCGCGGCCGGTCCGGGGACTTCTTCTTTCTTGCCGGCGAAGTTGCCGGGCACGCCCATGACGGGCTTCTTACCCGTCGACACGAGGCGGTTGACGTCGAACCAGTGCGAGTCGGGCTGCTTGCCCTCTTTGTCGACTTTGGGCGTCACGACCGCTTGGATGCACCCGTACAAGTCTAGCGACACGCTAGTCACGACGCCGACGAACTGCGTCACGCGATCTTTTACCTCGTGGCCCAGCAGGCCGACTGCTTCCTGAACTGCCTTCGTAGTCATCGCTTCTCTCCGTATGAACTGGGGTACTTTACTCTGGTGCGCTCTTCGACCGCGGCGATCTGCGCATTCAAGCTACCCCAGTACCTCTCTAGGCTGTCGTATGCCAACAGGTAGAGCCCGATGGGCCGCCTCTCCAAGAGAGCGTCTAAGTGCTCTCTGCTCCTGGGGACGACTACGACCATGCCGGGTTGAAACACGAATACGTGGTCGCAGTACAGACGAAGGTCTTGCTCGGTTACGATGCGCGGCGCCGCCCCTATCTCCGTCACGCCAGCGCCTTCGACGACGTGAGTCGAAACGAGAATACCCAGACGCCTACACCGTCTTCGGCCGCGGGACACGCCACGTCTAAGTCGTAGTCGTCTTGCCAGACGTACTTCTCTAGCCCGTTGGAGGTGAATTCTCGAAACTCGACGTGTACCGTGCGACCTAGATTCTCTAGGGCGTAGTTCGCTACGAGCAGCTTTTCCGTCTCGACGACCACTACTCGAATGCTGGTGGGCTTGTCTCCGAAGACGGCATCCGCAGAGATTCTGCTCGTCATACAAGAGATCAAACTGGCGCCCGGGTTGAACTCGAACAGGTGGTGGCCGACTCGGCCCGCGTCGTATACGGCCAGCGGCGCGTTCATGTGAGGAACGCGCACTAAGTCGTACATCTTAGGTACAGTAAGGCTCATCTTAGCTATCTCCTCTTTGTAGCACTACGTTTCTGTCGTGCAGCACTATACCCAGGGCGGGGTCACCCCGCCAGTAGTCTGCCACGTACTTGACGCGCTCGGTAGGCAGTCCGCGATCGGTCGTTCTCCAGTACCCGATCACGTGGTGGTAGGCTCGCTTACCACCAGATTCACCCGCCGACTCTACGTCCGTGTTCTTCTCGTATCGCTTGTCTGCGGCGCCGACGACTATAGTGACGTTAGTGAACGAGAGGAACGGCTTCTTGCCGCGCTTGGCTCGCGCTCGTTGCAGCTTCTCGTCGGGCACAGACCGTACGAGCTCTATCGTCTTCGGGTGCGACAGCAAGAACAGCCCGTACAGCGTGCCCAAGATAACCGACCGGGCAGCGCCCAGCAAGTCGTCTTTTTCCTGGTCCCCTATGATGAACGTAGCGTTATACGTGCACCACGCGTCGTTGTCTAAGCCCTCGGCCTTCTCCGCGTAGTGCTCTACGTCGACCCAACCGTTAGTGAGCAGCCTGGGTATGCCGTTGCGTACTCGGTACACTACGTAGACTTCTGCTACACCGTCGGTTGTGACGAGCAAGACTCCTATGCGGCCCTCGTGCGGCTCGTTCGGTAGGTTCTTGGGCCTTATCGGGAACTCTACCCACACGCGGTGTGCGGGTATCTTCACGTGGCGCAGCATCACCTCTACGTCTAGCTCGCGCCTCATCGCTTCTCTGACGCACACCGTCAGGTCTTGAGAAAAGAAGAACCTCTCCGCCGTAGCCTCTATACCGTCTACGCGGCGCCACAGCGCATCCGTTATGGTGTCGTCGTGCGGCGAGGGGTTGCGCTTCTCGAGCCAGTCGTCTGCGAGGCTCACTTGCGTCGCGCCGCCTTCTGGGCCTCGTAATTCCACGGAGTGAACAGGAGGAGCCCGACGACGTCGGGCCATGTACCCGTGAACTGCACGGCGCGATCGTCGATAGACACTAGCGCCGGGGGTTTCGTCAGGGGCCACCCCACGTCTGCGAGCATCGCCAACTCTGCCTCCGTCAAGACGCGCCCCTGCGCGTTGGCCCAGCGCACGGCGTGGTGCATCAACCAAGTCTTCATGGCTTGCAGCCCGCCGTCGAGGTTCGAGCGCGACGAGAACACCATGATCTTGAACTGCGTCGACGCCTCGAACAAGAACTCGAACAGCCCCGGTACGGGCGGGTCGGGTATCACGTCGGCGCCCCGCCAGTACGAGACGTAGCTGTGCATCACACCGTCGAAGTCGAGGCTAAGTACGGGCCGGCTCATCAGCGTAACTCGTCTGCGCGAGAGGCCTGACGCATGCGATCTAGCATCTGCTCCGCGTGCGCCGCCTGCGACTTGGCGTCGAACAGAGCGTGGTGTTTTACGTTGCCGGGAATCGCGGGCTTCGCCACGTGAGGGAACAGGCTCTTCAGCGTACGAAAGCACCTGTGGTCGCGGAAGCTCCAGGGCTTCTTTATGCCGACTAGGCGGTAGGCGTCGTCAAGGACTACGCAGTCGAAGTCTGCGCCGTTACCCCACAGTTCGGTACCCCCGACTTCTTTGTACCAGTCTGCTAGGTTGAGTAGCGCGACGTTGACGTGCAGTGCGGGGTACACGCTGCGCGTTATCTCTCGACGAGCGTCGTCGCTCTGATCGGCCCACCACAGCGCCGTGCCCGCCGATACGCGCCCGCCCGCCGATTCGTGCGACTCGGCGTCGACGCGGTTGTAGAACTCTCTACGCTCGACGCCCTCGTGATCTAACGTGCACGCGCCGATGCTCAGTATCACTGCGTTGTGTCCCGAAGACAGCGTCTCCAAGTCTACCATCACTTTCATCGCTAACCTCCGTCTTTAGGTATAGGTGGTACGTACCGCAGCTCCTCGAAGTCTCCCCAGCAGCTCTGGTTGCCTTCGGTAGTTACGTGCACGAAGCTCTTCCCGTCGAACACGCTAGGCGGGTGCCTGCGGCACGGGGCGACGTACGTGTCGGTTCCGCGTCGTAGCCGCTGCCGATCGCGGTCCCAGAAGACGCAGGCGTCGCACCTCTTCTCGCGCTGATGCACGACTCTAATCCTTAGAATCGTGCACGGTGTACCCCATCTTTGCCTGTGCCTTGGTGGTAAAGTCTATCATCTCGAGCAACTTCGTACGAGCTTTGCGCACTGCGCGCGTTCAGTTCACCGAGTTTCTCGGCAGTCTGCCGCACGTACTCTTCAATATCTTTGGCCGACAACTCGTCGTCTGCCGCGTCTAGCAGCTTATGCATCAGGCCGAGAGCCACGTCCCACAACTCGTCTTCGGTGGTGGGCGTAAAGCTCGCTTTTCTTAGGCCGTCACATACCGCGTCCATGTCGTGTTCCCTTCACGCATCTTCTAACTCGCGCATAGCAGATCGCGTCTTGCGGCTGCGCTCGCCGTCTCGCTTGCTCTTAGACTTGGGCGCCTCGAATATCAGCCCCAAGTCTAGAGCGTTCTTGCGATTGACGAACATGTGGTAGTTGGTGCGTTCGCCGCGCTCTAGCTGTCGCGCTATCTCTGCCCGACGCACGTCGAACACTATCGCCGCGTTGTGCCGCACGATCTTCATGTGCGCGTCTAGGTCTAGACCCCAGCCGAGTTCTTTGTTGCCCCACTCGATGCCGGCCGCTATGGCGTCTACCTGCGAGTCCCACCGCGGCGCTTTCTTCATGTCGGACAGTGCGGCGCCTATCTCCGAGTCCATCTCGAACCCCACCTTGAGTTCGACGTCGAAAGAGTCGCGGAGCCAGCGGTGTACCATCGTCGTGAACGCGTGGTGCTGGAGGTACTCTATCAGCGGGATATTTACTATCGCGCCCTCGGCCTCCGTAGAGTCGTGCACTGCGTTGCACTGTAGGTACCCCAGGCTAACTCCGCGGCTCTCGTACAGGTCCCACACGAGCTTGCGCGCGAAGTAGCCGCCCACGTAGCCGATGTTCGACGACGGGCCCTGGACGATCGCGTTGGGTCCGCGACGGTTCATGGCGGCGTGTGCGCTGTTCTCGGTGTGCAGGTACCCGTACAGGTGGCGCACGCCGCCCAGCACGTTCTTCGCTACGAGCGTGCGAGACGCGCGCTTCTGAGTGCGCAGCAACCAGTCGCCGCCGACGCGGAACTTCTTGCGGAAGATTAGCTTCCAGAGCTTGCGCGCGTCTTCTTCTGAAGCCTTGATGTCTTTGGCGATGGCCTTGAGGCCCTTGCCGTACACGGCGCCGAAGATAGTCTTCTTGACCTTGCCGCGCGCTTCTTCGTCTACCTTGCGCGGGTCTGTGCCGTAGAACAGGTTCACGTTCTGCCGGTGTACGTCGGCGGCCTTGAGCTCGTCGTCCCAAAACTTCGCCTTCTCTGCAGATATCGAGCGCTGCGCCTCGTAGCGCAGCCGTATCTGCATTCCGCTCCAGAACACGTCGCCGATCTTGGGGTCGCCCGACGCCGCGCCCCACATGCGCACCTCGTGCGCCGAGAAGTCGCGCTTCACCATCAGGCGACCGCGCGCGGCGACGAACTGGCGTTTGATTACCTTGGCCTTCTTCTTGTTGCGTACGGGGACGTTCTGAAGGTTGGGGTCGGACGAAGAGCTTCGGTCGGTGATGACGAACAGCGAGCTGTAGTGAGTTCGCAGGCGGCCGTCTGCGTTGTCTGCCTCGTTGCGAAGCAGCTTGAAGTAGCCGACGACGAACGTCGACAGCATCTTCTTCGCCTCTTCGAACTGGGCGAAGGCTTTCACTACGGGGTTGTCGGCGTGCTTCTTCTTGAACTCGTCGTCTACCGACGGCGTACCCGCGTCTGTGCGGTTCAGAACGGGTAGCTTCATCACCTCGAAGAATAGGAGCTGCTGGTGGGCGGGCTTGCCGGGCGAGAACGCGGTAGCAACCGCGGCGCCTTTCTTGTCGCCGAACAGTCCACCCTTGCGGGTACGCACGTTGGCGTTCTTCTTGAGCAGCGCGTCGGCGGCCAACACCTCCGGCAAGCGCTTGAACTTGGCTTCCTCCTCGCGTATCTCTTTGAGTACGGGCGAGGAGGGACCCTGCAAGAACACGCTATACCGCTTGTCGACTAGGAGCCCGTTACGCTCCATGAACGTGAACTGCTGCAGCTTGCGGCCGCCTACGTCGGTGATGCATCGCAGGAACCGGCGGTAGGGCTTCTCGGGGTTCATAGAGTCGCGGAACCGCGCTACCGCTAACTGCATCTTCATTACGCGTATCGGCAGAGCGACGTCTGTCGCCGCGTACGGCGCCACCTTCTTGAGCGGCACCGACTGCAGCTTGTCTCGGTCACCCTTGCCGACTTCGGTGTGCAGGTAGTGCTGCATGCCGTACTCTAGGCACAGCCGCTCTAGCGTGTAGTGCCCCTTGCGCCCGAGTCCCGCTCGATCGCGGAACATGCGGTTCTCGTCCATGGCGAACTCGGCGGCCTGCACGTCGTACGCGTCGTGGTTGTACCAACGCAGCGAGAGCAGAGTTATGAGCACGTGCATGTCGAACGGGGCGTTGCAGTACACGTGCAGCGCGCGCTCTGCTCGCTCGAAGTAGTCTCGGAGGAAGGTTAGTATCTCGCGCAGTAGGTCTGACGAGAGCTCCGAGTCTGGGTGCGCTACGGGGAGCACCCACCCCGTCTTACCGTCGAACCCGAACTGGATCGTGAGTACGGTGTTGTTGATCCGGCGGAGAGAAGTCGTCTCGGTGTCTATCGCTACGACGCGCTTGCGCTTGAGCAGCTTGCGCAGCTCGCGCCAGTCGTCTGCGTTACGCACGAGACGCGTCTTCACGGGCTCGGACGGGTCGTCCCAGCCAGGCAGACCGATGCGCAGCAGCTCGAGGTGTCGATAGAGGTGTCCTAAGAGGGAGGCCTGCTTCCAGTTCGTCTGGGAGCCTACGCCGTACACGGACGGGTAGAATGTGTTCACCCAGCGCCGACCAGAGTGCTCTACCAGCAACCCGTAGCGGTTGGTGACGCCCAAGACGCCCGACTCTTCTGGGGGGAGTTTCGCGGCGTTCGATATCGCACCGCTGAAAGCCTTGCCGACTAGCAGCACTCGGTCGCCGCCGAGCTTCTTGGCCGTGTCGACTAACTTGCCGTCGCAAGACGCTACTGTTACAGATCGCCACGGCCCTAACTTCGGCTCTACCTTCTCGAACACGCGGTCGAACAGAGACCGTGCGTAGGGAGGGAGCGGTGCGTCGGTGTTCTTCTGCGGCGGGGTGAGGACGAGCAGGTCGCCCTCACCGTCTTCGTCTACGCGTCGCAGTACGGTGCGCCCGCGATAGATAGTCTCTCTGAGGTGGCTCATGCCTCCTCTTTACTCTGCCCGAACAGCGCGTTCGCCGTGTTCTCGCGAACGCGACCGACGTCTACGGCGGGAACCCTCACGGCCACGTATGCTCGCTGGAACTTAGTCAGAGACGCGTACGTACGCACGTACTCTTCGTAGAAGTCTAGCATGGCGGCCATGTGCTGTAGCAGCCTAGACAGCTTACGCATGGCGTCGCCGTCTAGTGTGCAAGATACTTGCGAATCCGCCAGGCCCACCCTATCTGCCAAGTCTAGCCTGTCGGTAGTGAGACGGACCGCCTCTAGCCACTCGCTCACGCGTGAGAACTCGATACGGGTACGTGGAGCTGCGGCTTTCCGCTACCCGCCGTCACCGCGACTCTGTCGGCGTGGCGTCGCATCCAGTTCTGGACGAACCAGAGTTGGCCGCACCCTCCCCCGATAGTGTCTTGCCCCGCCGGATCGAAGACTCGCACGTCAAACCCGCGCTCGACCAGTTTCGTTGCGAAATCTTTCGCCAAGTCGCGTTGGTAGTCGCTCGAGGCCGGCAGCCCTTCCGAGCGCTCGCACACCACAGACACGGTAGCCTTGAAGACGTCGGGGAAGAACAGCGACTGTAGTCTGTCGGCGTCGCCGTCGGATACGTTTCTCGCGTGCGCGCAGTAGTTGAAGAACGGGTGGCGGCCCGTTCTGCGAAACCACGACAGGCCGGCGAACGAAATCTCTTCGAGCGACAGCTTACGACGAAACGGGATCAACCGGTCTCGTGCCGCGTTAGTGCTCTCGTGTACCGAGAACTGCAGACCTACCGCGGGTATCTCTACCGAGATTTCCTCGAGCGGGCGATAGTTTACGTCGGGCGCCGACGTAGATACGAGTAACGCCGCGTTCGGGTACTTCTCTGCCAGCACTCGAATCGCAGGCACCAGCTCCTTTAAGTTCAGCAGAGGCTCGCCCATGCTCATGAACATTATCTGTAGGCGCCCCAGATTACTTGGGTCTTCGCCCGTCGCTGCTACGCAGTAGTCTACCTGCGCTACGATCTCACGCGCCGAGAGAGAACGCACGAACCCGTCGCCGGAGCCGCAGAAGCGGCAGCCCACGGGGCACCCGCTCTGCGTCGAGCAGCATACGACTGTGCGCTCTACGTAGGTGGGGTATCGGTACAAGACCGCCTCAGCTACGGCGTCTTCCCGCGAGAAAACGAACTTCGTTACGTTGCTGGACTCGTCGTCTAGACGCTGTACGTCGTCGAACTCTAGCATCGCTTGCTCCCCTTCACGTGACGGTGTTGATATTTACGACGGCGTCGCTCTTACGAACTAGGTCGAGCCACGACCGCAGTACGGTACCGACGACGGGTTCGATAAGTTCTATCGACGTCGATACGCTGTAGTCGTACGGGTTGCGTCGTAGACTGCCGACCCACTCGTCGATCTTCGACTTCATCTCTTCGGTGGTCATAGTCGAGACGCCGGCTTCCGCTGCGCCGCAAGTATCTCTGTAGGCTTTCTCTTGCTCACAGATCATACGCGCCACCATGCGTTCTTCGATCGCCGCGAAGTCGTACTTGAATTCTATAGTCTGCGAGCCACTCGAGCAGTGCTCTGGCGGCGTAGTCTGCCAGACGCCGCTCAGCGAGAACTCTAGTACGAGGTGACGTACGCGTCGCCAGTGGCGCTTAGAGAAGCCGTCGATGCGCCACCCGCGAGAGTGCCACGAAGGCTCCTTGGCAGGTAGCACGCGCAGCAGTGCTCGGCCCGAATATTCTCTCTGCACGGCGTCCTCCTAGAACCAACCAACGAAGCCGCCCAGCGGCACTAGGATCATAGCCACGATCCTGATAATCGTCTTCCCGGAAACGGGGTCGTTAGCGACTGCATATATCTCGTATGCGTTCTTAATGTAACCGTACATCCACATGGAGGCGAATATCGAGCCGAAGCCCCAGACCCCCTCTACTGCCGCGTTTTCTTTAGTGTTGCGTATCCTGAAAACTACGTACATCGCCGCGAGCAGGGCGCTCAGTAGCATCATCGTATTCGTGCTCATGTCGCACCTCATACTTATTCGGGCCGTCACTTCGTCCCCAAGACGCAGCCCGCTACGAACGCGAAGAAGATGGCAAGCGAGATTACTATGATCCCCGCGCCGTCTACCGGTTCCGATTCCACTCGGCGACGTAGCGTCTGGGACCACCCAGCCAGGCCGATTGCTACGAGCAGCAGCAATATGCCGTCTAGCTTGCTCACGAAGCTCATCACTTTCTCCTACAGTCTAACGGGGAAGGAGCAGTCCCACCTCAGCGACCCGCGCTCGAACACCGCGTCTCTCACGTGAAAATCCTCGAGCCAGTGCTCGAGCCTCTCGCGATCGTCGAAGCGAATCTGGAACAGCACGCGGTACTTAGTCACCGCCCCCGATACGTCGGCTAGTATGCTGAACTGCGTCAGTTCTAGCGTGCGTCGGACGTCGGCTACTAGGCCGCCGAGTCCGGGTAGCAACGTAGGCCCTCCGAGTTATGCGGCAGCTCGCAGTCTATCGAGTGTAGGAGAAGTTATCTTCACGGCGTCTCTCCAGAAAGAAGGGCGGCGCATCGATGCGCCGCCCTCGTAGTCACTACTTGAAGTTGGTGTCGAGGAACGTGAGCTTCGTAGAAGCGTCCCAGTTGCCGGCGCCGCGGTCGAGCTGCCCGATGAAGTCGCCGTCGTCGGTGTGCGCCACGATCGAGTTGGCGTTCTTGCAGTAGCCGTTGAACTTGTTGGCGTTCATGATGGCGACGGCCGGACCTGTGGGGATGGTGAAGTTGTTCTGGTCTTTCCACGAGCCGACGCCGAGCATCGTCCACGACTCGCACGTGATGCTCGTGATCTCTGCGTGGAGGTAGCTGATCACGAGGACGTAGGGCGTGCCCGACAGGTGGTCGAGACGAGTCTTGATCGATGACGGCTTCGCCTGCTGGGCCATCGCGACGCCGGCGAACATCGAAGATGTCGTGAGAGTGGCGGCCACCAGTGCTGAGATGATAGAGCGTTTGATATGCATGCCTTCTACTCCAGTTGTGCAGGTATCACCGTCCTGCGGCGGATTCGGAGAGCGACCGTTCTACGGACGCGATGACATCGAGTAGGTCGTAGGTACCCGAGGGCGTCTCGACAGTGATGAACCGACTCTTTCTATCGAGATCGTCTACGGGCTTAGCATTCACCAGCTTCGCGAGATACTCTACCTGCGCGTTGACGAACTTCGTGTCGGGCTCTTCGGGTGCGCCCTCCGGCGCACCGTACGCGTAGTGGAACCCCGATAGCATCCCCGCGACGAGGAAGAATACCGCCCAGAGAGCGGCGTACTTGATGGGCATGAAGCCCAAGTCTACAGCGGCGCCGACGAGTAGGCACGTGATCGCGGCAGAGAAGAAAGCAATAGTGAGTTTCAATTCACCCTCCCGTCACCGTGAGACGCGGCATCCGTCATCCTTGGTTTAGACTTACGCGGCGAGCGACGCTTCTTGTTCGCTGCGGCTAAGCGCCCGACGAAGAACGACTGGTGCTCGTCGATCAAGATCTTCCGACCCTTGCCGTCACCCGCCTCGCTCTCGTCGAGCGTAAAGCTCGTCCTGCGGTAGCGCCGCATACCATAAGAGTCGTAGAAGTACACGAGGTTGTCGGAGAGGCCGTGAATACACGTCCAGTGATTCCACGGTACGTTGAGGCCGACGATCCAGGCAGACTTGAACATTCTGTGCCCGTCTGCGGGAACCTGCTCGATGGTGCTCTTGAGGTGGTCGAAGTAGGGTACGACGTCTACGAACCCCTCGCGGTACATCGGCATAGACCACACGATGCTCGCGCCCGGGTGCGCCTTCTCGACCCAGCCCTGAGCGGCTGTCAGTATAGAGCGCACGCCCGGCACGCCAGTCCCGTCGTACACTATCTTGGGGAATAGCCGAGCGTTGGTCTGGCACAGGTGCTTGAATAGCGCTTCGTCTTGCTTCTCGCTGTGGTCGAACAAGAGCTTGCACGTGTTGAGAACTGCGTACACGGCGCACATGCCGTCGATGCGACCCTGCTGGTCTGGTCGGCGAAACGGTCTGTTCATCTGTACCTCATCGATATCGAAACACCGCGGGGCTACCTCGTCACCCATCACGAAGTGACGCTCCGCCTCGAGGCCGAATAGTGGCGGGCTACTTCCCGCCACGCCTAGAATTGCATGAATCAAGCCCCGTTGCTCCAGCGCCCACC
>JGI26470J50227_1000807_pt1 | contig 12108 bp, 9 predicted proteins | sample FreactTroBogLake_FD_50227 | JGI IMG/M metagenome (IMG submission 50227) | reverse complement strand
GGCGGGCGCCGGAACCTGCCTCAGGCACGCCCCCGACCTGCTCGAGATGGCGGCCCAGAGTCTAGGCGCGGCCGCCTTAGGCGGCTTCGTTGCCGAGTACCTGGCGCTCATGGACAAGAACCTGGGCCGCGTGGAACAGGACGTGCTGGCCTTCACCCAGACCTTCGACTCGACCCACAGCCGCGCCGTCACGGGCAACCCCCAGGGCGCCCTCGACAGGTGCCTTCAGAAGATCGCCGGAGTGTTCCCCGAGTACGAGGAAGAGTCCCGCCGCCCGGGCCCGCTCATGGGCGGCGTGAGCGGCGGCTAAAGCGCTTCTAGACGAACTGCAAATATTTAGACGTCTTGTGCGCCGGGTCGGCGTAGTACCCCCGGAACTGGGGGGGCAGAAGTTCCGCCAGCTGGTACATCATCTCGTCGGCCATCACCTGAAGCTCGTCGCCGTGGGGAAGGTGCCCCTCGGGGGTGCGAACCAGGAACGGCCTGCCCACCCGGATATCGACCCGGGGCCTGTGCAGGTGGCTCAGGCTCTTGAACAGGTCGATGCAGCCCCACTGCACCATGGGGTAGATGGGGATGCCCTTGTCGGCTGCGAACCACGTGGCCCCGGGCTGGCCCCGGAGCAGGGTGCCGTCCTTGCTCCTGGTCCCCTCGGGGGCGATGCACAGGAACTGGCCCTGGTCGAGGACCCGGGCGCACTTGGCCAGGGCCTTGCGGTCCAGGCGGCCCCGGCGCACGGGGATGGCTCCCCAGGCCTGCATCATCATCCTGGTCGGGAAGAATTTCCACAGCTCGGTCTTGGCCATGGCAATGGTCGCCCGGGGCCGCATCCTCACGTACAACAAGGGGCCCTCGATGTTCGAGGTGTGATTGGTGATCAGGATGGCCGGCCCGGTTTGGGGCAGACGGCGCAGGTCCTTGTCCTCGATGCGGACAAAGATTCGGAACAGGAGTCCAAGAGTCACGTTGAAGAGCCAAGCCCTGATTCCCATCAAAAGTACGTCTCCGTGTGGATGAAGTCTTCTTCGATCCCGCGGTCGACCAGCATGGGCAACGCTTCCAGGATCATCCGGGCGTTGCCGCACAGGTAGACCCGATGGTACACCGACAAGTCAGCTCCGTCGAGCCATTGTGTGAGCCGCCCGGCAAACGCCCCGGCGGGGACCCTGGGGCCCGAAACACACAGCACCCGCCGCGAGGCTGGAGCGAACTCCGACCCGAAGTCGTCTTCCGGGTCCCGGACCCCGTGGACCAGGGTGTAGTCGAGGTCGGCCCGGGTAAGGACGAAGCTCCGGAACGGCGCGATGCCCGTGCCCGTGGCCAGCAGGAGCACGCGTTCGCCGGGTTTTGACAGCTCAAGGACGAAGCGCCCGCGCGGGGCCTCGACCCGGACCAAGTCGCCGGCCTGGAGCACCGCCAGGTGCGGCGACACCCGCCCCCCGTCGACGCGGCGCACCAGCACCTCAAGGTGGGGGTCGGCCTCGCCCGAATACAGCGAATAGGGGCGGGTCTCGGAGCCGGGGAGCCCGACCTCCACGTGGCGGCCCGCCCTCACCGACTCGTGACGTTTTTCGAGGGTGAGGACGAAGGCGTCGGGACCCAGGGACCGGTTGCCCAGGACCCTGCGGGGACGGAAGGGGTCAAACACGCTGGCGCACTCCGGCCGGCAGGGCGTGCAGGACCAGGGCCGCCCAGGCCGACCAAGCGCCGGTGGCAAAGACAAGGTGCGCGGGCTTGGCCCACGCCGGCAGCTCGCCCACCCACAGGACCAGGCCCGCGGCCGCCTGGGCGGCCACCAGCGCGGCGCACGTCAGGGCCAGCTTCCAGGCGCGCCGATCGCCAGCGCGGGAGCGCCAGGCCACCCAGGCCAGCCCTGCGGCCGACAGGCCCACGACCACCCCCGACAGCTTGTGCAGGTCGTAGGCGCCGCCCCAGGCCTCCCACACGCTGCGGGCCAGGTCCTGGCTCCAGAGCCAGGCCTCCACCTCCTCCCTGGTCCGAATGCCCAGCATCCACTGGACCACAAAGGCCAGCCCCACCACGGCCAGCACCGCAACCAAGGCGCGGCGCACGAGGGGACGGGGACCCCGGATGGCGCGGTCGACAATCTCCCTTTGGGCCAGGAGCAGCAGCAGGAGGAGGTAGGCTGTCACCAGGTGAAGGGTGACGGCGTGCGCGGCCATGTAGGTGTCGACCACCACGGCCCCAAGCCACGCCACCGCGGCCAGGACCAGGGCCGACAGCCCCATCAGCAAGCCCAGCGACGGTCTGCGGCGGACGATGGGCACCGTGAGGCCAAGGCACACGAGCAGGCCGACGGACACGGCCACCCCCGAAAGGCGGTTCACGTACTCGATCCACGTCTTCACAGCGTCGAACTCGGCGGGCCTGCCGTCGACGGCGTACTTCTGGGCGTAGTCGGCGGGGAGCTGCGACACCGAAACCGGGGGAATCCAGCACCCGTAGCAAAGCGGCCAGTCGGGGCAGCCCATGCCAGACCCCGTGGCCCTGACCGTCGCGCCCGCGAAGACCACAAGGAGCGCCAAGACGAAGGCCGTCGTGAGGGCGGCGCGCAGGCGGAGGAAGGGCTTGATGTTCATCCTGATCAAGTTACTCCGGATTGCCAGTTCTTGACAACTTGGGCGAACGACACTACGATTTGCGCATGAACACCCGCATTTCCGCCGCGATTATTGGGGACCTCATCATCTCATCCGCGGATTGACGGGACCAAGAAAGGAAACCGAACCTTCTTCCCCGCGAAGAAGGTTTTTTTTTGCTCTGGGAGGCGACCAATGGACCGTGTGTTTCTCTTCGATACGACTCTCCGGGACGGTATGCAGGGGACGGGAATCAACTACACCCTCAAGGACAAGCTCGAGATCGCGAGGCGCCTCGACGAGACGGGCATCGACTACGTGGAAGGGGGTTTTCCCTTGGCCAATGAAAAAGAGGCGGCGTTCTTCCAGCATATGAAGAAGGAACCGCTGAGCCGGGCCAAGCTGGCCGCCTTCGGCTCGACGCGCAAGCCCGGCAACAAGGCCGCCGCCGACCCCAACCTCAAGGCCCTGCTGGAAGCCGAGACCCCCGTGGTCGTCGTGGTCGGAAAGGCCTGGCTCCTCCACGTCGAGCACGTGCTGGCCACGACTCCCGAAGAGAACCTCCGCCTCATCGACGACTCCATCCGCCTCCTCAAGACCGAGGGACGGGAGGTGATCTTCGACCTTGAGCACTTCTTCGACGGTTTCAAGGCCCACCCTGACTATACCAGGCGCATTGTCGAAACCGCCTGCTCGGCCGGCGCCGACTGGCTGGTCCCCTGCGACACTAACGGCGGCACCCTTGTCGACGAGGTGGCCGAGGCCTACCGCTTCCTGGCCGCCCTCCCCGGCACCTCGGGCCGGCTCGGGGCCCACTTCCACAACGACCTGGGCCTAGGGGTGGCCAACAGCTTGGCGGCCGTCACCGGGGGCGCCCGGCAGGTGCAGGGCACCATCAACGGCTGGGGCGAGCGGTGCGGCAACGCCAACCTTTGCTCCATCGCCCCCAGCCTCACGCTGAAGCTCCCGTACACCACCAACCTCGTGCTCCCTCGCCTGACCGAGCTGAGCCGCTTCGTGAGCGAAAAGGCCAACATGATCCCCGACAAGCGGCAGCCCTTCGTGGGCGAGGCGGCCTTCAGCCACAAGGCCGGCCAGCACGCCGACGTGCTGCAGAAGGCCGAGGCCCTCCACCAGGAAGGGTTCACCTCGGGGGGAATGATGGAGCACATGGACCCGTCTCTGGTGGGCAACTCGAGGCGCATCCTGCTGTCCGAGCTGGCCGGCAAGTCGACGGTGGCCATGAAGCTTGGCAAATTCGGCACCTTCGACAAGGCAAGCCGCGAGGTGGCCGAGCTCACCCGCATCCTCAAGGAAAAGGAGAACGCGGGCTACGAGTACGAGGCCGCCGAGGCNAGTTTNGAGCTGCTGGTNCTCAAGGTGCTGGGGCGCTTCAAGCCGCTGTTCGAGCTGGACAACTACCACCTGGAGAGCTACAAGACCTGGGACAGGGACAGCCAGACCGTGGGACGCATCTTCGTCACCGCCCAGGGCAAACGGTCCATGGGCGCCGCCGTCGGGGTGGGCCCGGTGGGCGTGCTCCACAAGGCGCTGTGCAACGCCCTCGAGGTCACCTACCCCTTCGTGAAGCGCCTTGAGCTCACCGACTTTTCGGTGAGGGTGCTGAACGCGGGTGAGGCAAGCACCGACTCCAAGGTCAGGCTGTTCATCAGCTGGACCGACGGCACGAGCACCTGGGACACGGTGGGAGTCCACGACAACATCATCGAAGCCTCGTGGCAGGCTCTTGTCGACAGCTTCGAGTACTACGGCCAGCTGAAAGCGTAACTCTGCGGAGAAACACCTTGTCACACGCTAGCGGTAGTGGTATTCTTACTGTCAAACGGAGAGAGAGCACCATGGAAAAGGTTGATGAACAAAAGAAGGCCACGCTGATCCAGGCGTGGGAAGACTGGGACGAAGCGCCCAAAACGGATTCCGAGAGCCCCAAGCTCTGCAAGATCGAAAACCCCGACTGCGAAGCTTGCCAGTAGCCTAAGAGCCCGACGGGCTCTTGGCGCTGGGCGGGCACTTAGCGCTGGGCGGGTTCGACCCGGTGTCGCCCCGCGGCCTTCGCACGGTACAGGGCCTTGTCGGCCTCGTCCTGCAGCTCGCCCAGCGAGCCTTCGGCCGACGGAACCACCGACGCCACGCCAATCGATACAGTGACCTTGCCCCTCTGGTGCGGAATGCCCAGTGCGTCAATGTCGGCCAGGACGCGGAGAGCCACCAGCAGGGCGCCGTCCTGGTCGGTGTTGTGCAGGGCGATGACGAACTCTTCGCCGCCGTAGCGGCCGCAGAAGTCGGTGGTCCTGAGCAGGCTGCTCGACAGCGCTCCGGCGACCTTCTTGAGGCATGCGTCGCCCTCCAGATGGCCAAAGACGTCGTTGTAGCGCTTGAAGTGGTCGATGTCGATCATGAGGACGGCCAGAGGCTGACGCTGTCGCAGGGCCCGGGCCCATTCGGCGGCCATCCACAGGTCGAGGGCCCGGCGGTTCGGAATTCCCGTCAGGCTGTCCAGGCGGGTCATCTCGTCAAGGCGGGTGTTGGCCTCCTCGAGCTTGCCCCGGACCGACTCCAGTTCCACCACCTTTTGCCCCAGGGTCAGACTCACCCTGGCCCTCTGCCACAAATAGACCATAAGGACGGCCAGACCCGTGTACGTGAGCCAGGCGTACCAGGAGGCCCAGGGTGCGGCCTCGACGACAAGGGTCACCACCTGGGACGACTCGGTCCAGGCACCGCTGGGGTCGGAGCCCTTGAACGTGAACCTGTAGGTTCCGGGCCAGAGGTTGGTGTAGGTCGCGTCGTGCCTGGTTCCGGACTCGATCCACCCGCGGTCGAACCCTTCGAGACGGTAGGCGTACCGGTTGGCGGCCGGGTTGCGGAAGTCCAGGACGGAAAAGCCGAAGGTCACGACGTTCTCCTGCCAGCCGAGCACCACCCGCTGTCCCGTGACCGGGCGGCTCTGCCCCAGCACCTGCAGGCCGGTCAGCGCCACCGCCGGCGGGGTAAGGGCCTGGCTCACGAGCGCGGGTGAGAACGACAGGATGCCCCCGAGGCCGCCGAAGTGGAGGGTCCCCCCCCTGCCCTGGCTCGCGCCCCAGGAAAACTCCACCGACTCCAGACCGTCGGCGGTGCCGTAGCGCCGGAAGGTCCTGGTGTCGGGCTTGAACGAGAACAGACCGTTGGCCGAGGCCAGCCACAGCTGGCCTCCGGCATCCTCGAGCACGGAATATACAGACAGGTTCGTCAGCCCGTCTTTCACCCCAAAATTTTCGAATTTACCGGTCTTCTGGTCCAGGAGGGACAGACCTCCCCCGTTGGAGACCACCCACACGCGCCCCTTGGCGTCCTCAAGAAGGCCCCGCACCGTGTTGCTCGGGAGCGAACTCGGGTCGTCGGCGTTGTACCGCCAGACCCGGAAATCGTCGGTGGCCGGCCGGTAGAGCGCCAACCCGCCGTTGGTGCCCACCCAGAGGCGGTGCTCGCGGTCCTCGGTCACGAAGTACACGAGGTTGTCGGGCAGCGAGGTCGCGCGTCCGGGGTCGGCCGCGTAGCGCCGCACGGGTCCCGGCATTCCGGGCTCGGGGCGGCGGACCAGGCCGGAGCGGTAGGTGCCGAACCAGAACTCGCCCGAAGCGTCGATCGCAAGGGCTGTGACCACCTCGTCGGGGAGGGAGTCCGGACGCCTGGGGTCCGTTGACCACGCCCTGACCGTGCCGGTCCGAGGGTCGAGGATCTGGACGCCTTCGTTCGTGCCCCACCACAACCGGCCCCGTGCGTCTTCGACCACACCGTTGGGGATGCCGCTCGAAAGCGCCCCGGACTTCGCCGGGTCGGGGGACCACTTTTTGACAACGCCGCCGGGCGCAATCTGCACGATACCGGAGTTGTAGACGCCGGCCCACAGGCTTCCGTCGGAGCCCTCGTGGAGCACAGAAACCTTCCCGGGGGTGGGGAGGAAATGGAACTCCTGCCGCATGGGGTTGGACCGGCTCAGTCCCCCGCCGTTGGTGGCCACCCACAGCAGGCCGCCCCTGTCGACAAAGGTGCCGTAGACCACGTCGTGCGCGAGGCTGTCGCTGCGCTGGGGGTCATGCCGGAAGGTGAAGCTTCCGCCGTCCCCGGTGCGGTAAACAACAAGCCCGCCGCCCCAGGTGCCAACGTAGATCTCCCCAGGCCCGCCGGCGTTGAGGGCAAACAGCCTGGGGTCGCTCAGGGGATGGAGCTCGGACTCGCCCGTCGAAGGGTCAAACCTTACGAGGCCCTGCCCCCAGACGGCCAGCCACAGGTACCGTTGCCCAGGCAGCCTCAGCGACGCCATCACCGCCCCGGGCGGAAACGAACGGCCGGGAAACAGCCCGCTGAAGCGCACCACCCTGTCGGCCGCAGGGTCGTACAGCTCCAGGCCGCCGCTGCCCCCTATCCACAAACGGCCCAGCGCGTCTTCGACAAGGGTCCTCACGGTCTTGCCCGACAGCCCCTCGGCGCCATCGACGAAGGGGTAGACCTTGAAGGCGCCCGTCGTCTCGTCGAGCCGGTTGAGGCCGTCGAGGGTGCCCACCCAGAGGACGCCCTTGGTGTCGCGGTACACCCGGGTGACGACGTTGTGCGACAGGGTGCCGGGTCTGCCCTCGGCGTGATGGTACTGGACAAACGTCTCGGTGGCCGTGTCGAAGCGGTCCAGCCCGTCGTAGGTTCCCAGCCACAGGGTCTTCCCGCCGTCGAGGAACATGGTTTGGATCACGTTGTGGCTGAGGGTGTTGCGCGAGAACGGTTCCTTCTGCCAAACCCGCATGTTGTAGCCGTCCCACCGGTTGAGCCCGCTCTGGGTGCTGAACCACAGAAAGCCGCTCTCGTCCTGGGCGACTCCGGTGACCGATTCCCCCGAAAGCCCCTCGGTCCGCCCGAAGGACTCCCACGCCGAATCGGGCTCGAGGGCCGCGGCAAGCGACAGGGCACAGGTTAGCAACGCACTCAGCCAAATTCGACGCATTCAGCTACTATAATAGATGCCGCCCGCAATTTCCTGCCCTCTTTCGCTTGCTCCAACCGCAGCAGGTGGGATAAGGTCTGCCGGGAGGCTGGAATGCGGATCCGACTGATCGATGTTCCCATGGATTTCGGGGCGAACCGGCGCGGCGTGGACATGGGGCCTTCGGCCCTCCGCCAGGCCGGAATCAAGGCCGCCCTCGCCTCCCTCGGCCACAGGGTCGAAGAGGAAAAGCGCGCCGTGAGGGTCCCCATCGCCGACCACGCCGACGAAGGCGACCCCCGGGTCAAGTTCCTTGACCCCATCGTCCACGGGTGCCGCGAGCTGGCCTCGCTGGTGACCGAAGCCGCCGACGACGGGTGCTTTCCCCTTGTCATGGGCGGCGACCACTCCATCGCCGTCGGGACCCTGGCCGGGCTGAGCAACCACTACTTGAAGACGGGAGCCACCTGGGGACTCGTGTGGATCGACGCCCACGCCGACTTCAACACCCCCGAGACGTCGCCTTCGGGGAACATCCACGGCATGAGCCTGGCCGCATCGGCGGGTCTTGGCCACCCGGCGCTTACGGGCCTGGGGGGCGCGCACCGCAAAATCGCCCCCGACCGCATCGTGATCCTCGGCGCCCGCGACCTCGACCCCGGCGAGAAGCGTAACCTGCGCGAGGCCGGCGTCCACGTATTCACCATGGCCGACCTGGACCGCCGGGGCATGGCCGACATCGCCTCGGCCACCCTCAAGGACCTGCTAGGCGGCGTGGACAAGCTCCACGTGAGCTTCGACGTGGACAGCCTCGACCCCGAGTTCGCCCCCGGAGTAGGCACCCCCGTGCGCGGCGGCCTGACCTACCGCGAGCTCCATCTGCTGATGGAGATCCTAGGCGCCGACGGCCGGGTGGCCAGCGCCGAGGTCGTCGAGGTCAACCCCATCCTCGACGTACGCAACCAGACCGCGCTGACCGCCGTCGAAATGGTGGCCTCGCTCCTGGGCGACACGATTTTTTAGGTGATGCCCCGCAAGTTCAGTCAAAAAATAGACGCAGGAACGGCGCCCCATTCCTGAAGTCATTGGTCGCTGATACCGACTTGCGGGACATCACCATTGGGGAACGGAGGGCCCAAATAGTGCATGGCTCCAGGCCTGCTATCCGGTCACTCCGGCCAGATCCGGTTATCCGGTCGGACTCTTCCTACAACCTGAATCTCACTAAAGCGTCCAGTACTCCCGGCTGGGGCACCCCGTTGTGTTCAGCCGGGACGTAGCGGGCGCGGCGCAGGGCGTCGAGGGCCGCGTCGTCGAGGGCGACGTGCCCCGACGACCTCAGCAGCCGTCCCCCCGACCAGGCGCCCCGGGCGCTCACCTCCACCTCCACCTCGACCGATCCCTCCCAACCCCGCTTCCTGGCCTCGTCGGGGTAGCCCGGCGACGGGTAATCGGCAAGCGACGGCGTCTCGGAGGCGGGTCCGGGGGTCAGCGTGTCGATGACCGGCTCGCCGGCCCCGGCACCGGTGCCTGAGCCCGAGGCGGGGATCAGGGCCGCCGGCGAAGCAGACGAGAGGGAGGGTGTCGGGGCGAACGCCTTGACGCTGACTGTGGTGCCCAGCCTCACTGACACGGGCACGAAGCCGCCGGCCGGACGAGCCAACACCCACACCGCCAAAAACAGCACCGCGCCGTGGAGGGCCGCCGAAAGCAGCACGGACCTTGTCATGGGGTCACAGCTCTTCCAGTTCCTCGTCCGGCGCCCTGCGGTCCTTGAGGAAGGCCATGACCTCGAGCTGCTTCTGAGGAAGCACCGCGGCGTCCTGCAGGGCGCCCGTGAGCAGCCTGAAACCGTCCTGGATGTGGATCTTCGCGCGGTCGTCNGANTCGAGCACGGCGGCCAGGTCGGGGGTGCGGTAGAGCCGGAACAGNAGATGCCGGATCAGCTCGAAGCACGAGAGGGTCACGTGGGCCGTCCTGTCGTGGTCGATCGCCAGGTGAAACGACCCTTCGGGCAGGGGGAAGAGGACCTTGTGCTCGCACAGGTCCTTGCGGATGGTNCGGCTGAAGGTGGCNTTGTAGATGGTATCGAGCACGCGNAGGATGCCCAGGCCCTCCTGCTGGGCAAAGCTCATGGTGAGCAGGGCCCGCTTCTCGTCCGCCGAGAAGTGCCGGGGATGGAACACGGCAAGGAGCACTTCGATGAGGCTCTCCTCGTCCAGGGTGAGGACGGGGCGCTGCGGGTCTTGAAGGTTGTGGACGAGTTCCCGGTGGTAGGCAAGCCGCTCGCTGGCCGAACGCACGCTGAACAGGAAGCGCGGCTCTCCCAGCACCAGGGGATCGCGGCCCTGGGTGGCCGCGTTGTGGGCGGCAACCAGGTCGACCACGTCGTCGACGGTCAGCGCCCTGCCCTCGTTGAGGATGCGCTGCTTGACCCTCACCAGCACGCTGTATACCCCGGCCAGGGTCCCGGCCTCGCGCAGAAGCGAGCATGCCGCCTGGAACAAGGTCGACACCGAGGCCTGGGTCTCCACCTTGCCCCTGTAGGACAGGGTGCGGGCCACCAGGACCCTGAGGGGTGTGGGGAGGAGGTTCGGACTTCTGTCTACTCCTGGCACAAGGAATTCCATCCTTCAGGGCTGCCGCCCTTCCAGTGAAACCTACTTCATTCGGCAGAATTCTGCCAGGGGCAGGCTCCTAGGGCCTGTCCTCGAGCCAAGTGCCCTCGTCAAGCCCGGGACGCCCGATGGACTCTCCGGTAAGGACGAAGGTCTGTCCCTCGTCGAAGGCCGACTCGAGCCTCGCGGCGGCGGCCACCACGTCCTTGGCCTTGGTTCGCAGCAGGGCGTCGCGTTTGGCCTGACGCAGCTCGTCGGAGATCCCCAGGTGGCGGCGCTGAAGGGCGAGGAAGCCGTCGTCGGCGGGGCTGCGGGGGCTCAGGTCGTTGCTCACGGTGCCGATGATGGTGTTGCGCAGCTCGCTCCCCGACAGCGGTTCGGCGCGGCTGGCCAGAAGGCTCTCGCGGAAAGCGTCGAGGCTGGTGGTGAGGTTGGGGTCGCGGTAGGTGGCGAAGGTGAAGGTCCCCTCAAGGCCGTTGGGCATGGAGAAGGCGCCGTAGGCCCCTCCCCTCATGCGTATCCTCTCCCACAGGAAGCCGGTCTTCAGGCGGTGGCTGAGGACGAGCTCGGCGGCGTGGCCGGCGGCCGTCATCTTGGTTCCCCGGATGGAGCGGGCCACGAAGCCGACGGTGGAAGGGATCAGCCGCACCAGCGCCGGGCCGGGACCCGGGGGCGGCGGGAAGGCGGCGGCGGTTCGGACGGGGCGGGGCAGACTCTGCAGCCGGCCCACCAGGGCCGAGGCCAGGCCGCCCAGGGCGCCCAGCGACGCTTCGGCGCCGGTGATCACGGCCTCGGCTCCTGGCGAAGTCCAGATCCACGCGGCCAGGGCCCGCAGCGACTCCAGGACGGCCTCGAGTTTCGCATCGTCGGCGTCGGCCAGGGTGGCCAGGAAGTCAAGCTGCGCCAGGCCGCCGGTGAGCTCCCCGACGCGGCCGCCCACGCTGAGGCTGGCGGCGCTGCGTGTCGAGGCAAACACGTGTCCCCGGGGGATCAGCGCGCCCTGGTAGTCGTTCTTCATCTCAAGGATAAGCTCGCGCAGGCGGCTGCGGTTGGACCACCAGGTTTGGGTGAGCACGCGCTCCAGCAGGCCCAGGGCCGCGTCGCGCCTTTCTTCGAGCATGCGCACGCGCACGTAGAACTTGCCCACGAGGGCGCCGCTGGTCAGCGACTCGTCGGCGTTGGCCCTGAAGCTGAGGCCGCCTGTGTTGAGGGAGATTTCCCGGGCCAGGAGGTCCCAGCTCAGGCCCTCGAGGCCCAGCCCGTCGAGACACCGCTGAAGCAGGGGAAGCAGCTTGTAGTCCTCTTCCCCCAGGCCCCCCAGGTCGAAGGCCAGGTCGAGGTAGAGCACGCCATTGGTGAACGCCGGGTGGTTTCCCAGCAGCAGAGCCGGCTCCTGCCGCCACTCGAGCGCAGCCACGTCCACCTTGGGCGGGATATCGGCCAGGCGGAGTTCGGGGAGGCTAGAAACAGCTCGCCGGGTGTCGGGGGTCTCCTGAAACGCCTTGAGGGAGTTCTGGTCGGCCTTCAGGGCCTCCAGGTCGGCGGCTGCGAGCTTGATTCTGAGGGCGGCCAGGGTTTCCTGGGCGGCCTCCTCGTGGCGCTTCTGCAGCTCGGCGTCGGGAACGCAGACCACGGTGGCCCGGTGGGCGTTGGCGATCAGTGCCTCGCGGACCAGGGTCTCGAACACGCGCTCCCCGGCGTCAAGCCGCGCCTTGAGCGCCGCCAGCCGGGGCTGGAACTTCAGGCTTTCGCCCAGGGTCGAACCGTGGAGCCAGCCGCGGGTGGCCCGGCTCAGGTAGCGCAGCCCCATGCCCCCGCCGCGCACTTCGCGGACGCTGAACTCGTAGCTGGCGACCACCGAGTCCACCAGGTCCCGGGGAAACCCCTGGTCGGCCCAATGGGCCAGCTGCCC
>JGI26470J50227_1000806_pt1 | contig 12110 bp, 21 predicted proteins | sample FreactTroBogLake_FD_50227 | JGI IMG/M metagenome (IMG submission 50227) | reverse complement strand
ACAACCGCCTCAGCCAACATAGGGTGGTAAACGCCACATGCGCCCGCCCAGGGTTCCGTTGTTTCTTCATATTTAAGCCCTAGTAATTTAAGACCTTCGACGTAGGTATCGGCCCAATCTTTACGGGCGGCAACGTCTGCATCTACTAAACCAATCAAATCATTAGCAATAGTTTGAAGAACACCTTCATCAATCTGCTCAGCTAAGTTTTCATCAAACTTATTATCTTCTTCTTGGTCTTTTTCTATGTCTAGGATAGGCATACCATCAATACCAATATGTATTGCCTCTGGGTCTACAATTTCAATTTCAAGGGGTGGCTCATTTGGTGAGCCTGCGATACCCTGGGGTGCTTGATATAAACCTTTATCCATTGCCATAATCTGTTCCTATTTAAACTCTATAAAATCCAGCATTACGCTTGGACTTAAAATATTTTATTGGGTCAGGTTCATCTGATTCCAATCTCAAAAACCCACCTCTTCTAAATCGCATAATGGCTTGGGTCATTGAGTCCACTAAGTCATCATGCTCACCAGAAGGAAAACTCGCTACTTCTTCTACAAGCTCTTCGCCCCATCTTGTTTCCGGTACCCATACTAATCCAGACGCAAAAATATCCGAGACACTGTTTAATCTCGCGATTTTATCACTTCCTTTACTAGGAGTATATTCCTGTACGGGTATACCCATGGCTCTTAATTCAAATAAAAGTGGAGAACCTGATGCTTTTGCTTCAACAATCAGTGAATCTGGTTGCCATTCTTGCCATTCTTCGTATGCTCTTTGCTTTAATTCTGGAAACTCCATACGCTTTTTGATTGCATTTAACAGAATAATGTTAGCTTGTGGGCGCCCAGTATCGTCATCTTTATAGAAAACACCCCATGTTGTACATGCAGAATAGTCACTTCGTTCGGTTTTTAAGAACGCAGTATCCCAAGATTGGATGATAAAGTCGCATGGAGGAGGATTATCTGCCTCCCAAATACGCCACCATTCGCGTTTAATAATGGCTGAAACAGATGAAGTAGGTGCTTGTTGGTACTGAGCTTGCCATTTTGAGACAGGAAGTTCGTCTCTTAGTGCTGTTAACTGCTCCATTGGCCAAAATTCGGGCCAAAGTGGGTTACCTGAAGGCAAAATTGCTGGAAATTCGATGACTTTCCACCCTTCACCGCCTCTTTGTGCGTCAGCTTTGAGTACTTGACCTGTTAAGTCCTTCTTAGACCACCTTGTCATGACGATGACAATGGCTCCCCCTGGCTGTAGACGCTGTCTTGGCCCTGATGTGTACCACTCATACGTCTTATCATACACATCCGAGTTAGTTTCGGCTAGTGTCGCCTCTTGTTCTGAGTGCGGGTCGTCAATAATGAGCAAATCTGCGCCTTTGCCTGTAACAGCGCCTCCCACACCGATAGCAAAATAGTCTCCACCAGCGTTAGTCGCCCACCGCCCAGCAGCTTTAGAGTCCGCTTGTAGCCCAACACCTGGAAATATCGACTTATACGCCTCGGAATCGACAAGATTTCGCACTTTACGTCCGAAGCCAACAGCCAACTCTGCCGTATGAGACGTCTGAATAACTTTTTTGCCCGGAAATTTACCCAGGAACCAAGCGGGGAGTAAGTAAGAGGCGAACTCGGACTTCGTGTGACGTGGAGGCATGTTAATAATAAGTCTTTTACATGTACCGTTAGCCACTTCTTCGAACGCCGCAGCCATACGAGCGTGGTGCCGACCTGCAATAAATGACGGCCATACTTTATTAACGAACGCAATGAACTTCTCCTGTGCTAATTCTTTATTTTTTAACTCGCCCAGCTTTTCTAGCTCCATCAGGAGCTGGCGCTGCTCCGACTCCGTCAACTGCGGAAGTATCTTGGGGATATCTTTGAGGGATATGTTATTTAGTATCTCGTGCGCGGGCTTCATCTTCTTCTACTTCATCAGCTAGTGCAGCTGTTTCAACTTCTTCAAATGTGGCTTCTTCAGTAGCGGCAAGTTCCGCATCTAAGTCATCCATTATCGGAGTTACATCCACAATATCTGCGTTCAATAGACGCTTGACTCTTTCCTTGATGGCTTCTTCTAGGTCAGCTGAGGACTTGTGGTTAATGGTTATCTCTGAGCGCTCTGTAAATAAGGCGATATCACTATGCTTACCTAATAGCTCGATGGCCTTTAACTCAAACTTTGGGTCGCCGCAGTTAGCAAGTGCTAACAACTTTGTAGTCAGAGCGGAGCGTACTTCATTAACATCCGCAGATACTTGGTTGGCATATTCTTTAATGAACTCCCTAGCAGCGTACGCAGCTGTAGTTACACTCTGCATTGCTTTTTTGTTCTGAGTTTTAAGGGCGTTTTGAACTAGGTTCTTTTCTGCTCTAGCAGTTTCAGGGTTAATATCTGGACCTGCACCCAACTCTTCTAGAAGACTTAGGGTGTTCGCAGTTACGGCAAGCTCGTCTGTAAACGTCTTGGTCTCGTCATCCTGCGCAATATATGGGACTGGGTGGTCCTTTGTTGGTTCTACGTTAATCATTTGCAACCCGTTAAAGGCGATGGCTTGAGTGTACTACAGTTTTTCTTCGTAGTGGTGTTTTCTATGGCAATTAGCGCACAAGACTATACACTTCTTAATCTCTTTGTACGCCTTAGTGAACATCTTGGAACTAATTAGGGCGCTAACTTCATACTCTTTCTCACTTGGGTCTATGTGATGAAAGTCCATACAGGCTATATGGTTCTCGGAACACCTAGCGCATTTGAGGCTAGACTTGTACAAGTCCCATTTCTCCTTACCCCGCTTGGCGTACTCAGTAGTAGCCTCTATTACTTTTGCTCTATTCTTCTCATAATACTTGCGGCTTTGTTCTTTGTGATACGCCTTTTTAACTTCTGGGTCTTTGTAAGGCATTTGTTTCCTTAAAAGCAGTTGTCCATTATCAAGTTCTTTATCTTTGTTGGGATGTGGTCATAGTCCCTGTCAAAGTCTGTTGGCATCTTAGTCCAAACTTGGGGCAATGTAAAGGGCGCTTTGCCTTTGGGGTACCACTTGCGGGTGTGGGGTATGACGTGATATAGGTATACGTAGGCGTTGGCTTTTTGTATGTACTCTTTGGTATTTATCGGCAGGTAGAACTCGTCAATCTTCTTGGCGCTACGCATCTCGCAGTCAAGCTCCAAACGCATTCCGTGTAGCATTGCCTCTCGTAGCTTACGAGGTTTCACCTCAATAGCACCGTTTAGCCAGTCCCAAAATACATTTAGTGGGTCTAATTTTTCCCCGTCAATTTCAATTTTGCGGTTCCATAAAGGAACCTTTTCTATGTACTGGTCTTTATGGCAAGACTCATGAACCATAATATGCAACCAGTCTGGGGCTAAGCCAGATACAACTAGGGTATCAGTGTGGCTACAAAAATATCCATGGACTCTAATGCCATCCATTACTACATGTTTTTTTCTGAGTAGTTTGACAGCTATATCAGATGCGTTTGATGCCGTGATTTCAAAGTTAACCCACTCCCTAATGTCAGGTGGCAGCGTGCTTAGGTCAACTTGAATTGTGTTCATGAAGCTCCATCCAGAGGTAGGGGTGGGTTTAGCTTCTAGTTTATCAGGGTTTTGTTACTAGACAAAACAAAAACTGTCTAGTAACTGGGGGGCGTTGTACCCCCCGGCAAAGCGCTTATTTCGATTTGTACATCTTAATTGCGTCAGCTACTACATCTAACCAAAAGTTATAACCAGTTTTTATATAGCCTTCTACTTGTTGGTAGGTTTTGTTTAGTTCAATAGGTTTGAAAAAGTCATACATAGGGTTTCTCCTAATAGGTGTTAATAATGTGTAGTATATCACACAATTGCTGCGTTGCAATATATTTCCCGTTCGGTAAGTTTTGTACATTTTGAGAAACATTTTGGCGTTTTATTCCCGTTCGGGAAACTTTTTTATACCTATAGGTTGGGATTGCTTTGCTATTCCGGTTTTTGCCGGTTAATATGCCGGTCCATGGCACATGTTTGCATGGGATTTTCTTTTGTAATCATAAGGTTACAGCAATATTTTTTTGAGGTGGTTTTGTATTTTTTGCAAAATATATCTATGGGGTAGGATTCCATTTAAAAACACAAGGGGGGTGTTGCTATATACACGATGTGTATAACGTGGTGCGAAATGAAGAGGGGTAGGGGGGTCTTTTTCAAGTACCGGCATAGGTTGCGCAAAACCTAGAGTAAGTGGGGCTTGGGACTCCTTCGATAGGGTTTTGGGGGTAGGGGGTGCTGGTATTACCTAACAAATGTTAGGTTTATAGGGCTGAATTTTATTTTCCTGAGAACTTGATTTTTAGTGGTGCGTTAAGTTACATTAGAACCATGCAGTAAGGGTTACACAGGTCAGTTATCTACCTGATACATAGATAACAACAGAAAGAAAGGTATTACAAAATGGCTATTGATACTAACTTAGTTGTATTGCGTGGAGAAGTTGCTAAGGCACAAAAGGTAATCGGTTCAGCAGTTCGCAATTATGCCCGAGGTCTTAATGAAGTGTTTGGGTTTGCTTGGTATAACATTGAAGCGCAAGACCAAAGCGAACAGGGCAAGATTGTCAAGACTGAAAAGGGTGAGTTCTACAAACCTATGAAGGAAGCTGGACACAGTAACCCCTCGACAGTTTGGGCAAGGGTGAGAGCAGAGGGCAAGGCTGACGCTATTGCAAGGGGTTTATTCGGTGAGGTAGCAAGTGAAGCGGTAGAGGGTGAGGGTGAAGGTTCAGGTGCTAGTCATGCCCGTAGCCCGTTACTACGCAACATCGAGGAACTGACTGCATTGTGGAAGTTTAATGGTAAGCAAACTGGTCTTGACCCTAAAATCGTGAAGGCTCAGCAGAAGATTAGTGAAGCGTTAATTGAGTTAGGCGTAAACCTTAACATGATTAACAAGTAAACCGAGGGGGGAAACCCCCTCACCTAACAACTGTTAGGTTTTACATTCAAGCCCTCGATTTGAGGGCTTTTTTATTGGCTTAGTGAATCATTCTATGATAGTTCCAAAAGCGATAGCGTAAGCGCAAGCGTGAGGGAATTCCCTAAAAATTTGTATTGTTATCTTTTTTTTGTAATGTTATGTGGTGCGTTTTGAAAAAGCCTTAATAATCAAGGGTTTGGCGTATTGTTATAATGTTATCGTTTTTTTGACCTATGAATTGGGTAGAAAGTTCGGTTGGGCATCTCAGCAAGTGTAACAATACACATCTATTGTGTGAAAGTGATTAGATGCCATATATATATAAATTTTCATAACAAAATAACAATACACATAACATTACCCGCAAAGCCTTATAAAATATAGGTTTCATATTGTTATCAAATACCCCCATTTTTCATAACATTACCCATAACATTACCCCTCAAAACGATAACAAAGCATTTTTCTCTCGTCATGCCGTGACTAGATTATTTGCATTTCGTGGTGCATTATGTTATACTTGTTATATTAGATAGAGCTTGTAATGTTATCTTTTTTAGAGGTTTTTAGTGAGTTTGTATCGTTATTATTTTATATGTGAGGGAGAACTAACAAATGTTAGATAAGTTCTTAGATTTCATGCTAGTGGTTTTGTTACTAGCTTTTATAGCTAACTTAATTCATGGTGCAATATGACAGGCGACATCATCAAGGTTAAGGGCAAGACCTACGAAGTATGGGAAGAGGGCGAGAACAATCTAATCCTACGCAGTCTATGCGACAGACACTATTTCGTAACAATACACAAAACCATGATGCCTAAATATTACGCAAATACAGGGGGAAACCAAGCATGGCAGACGACTACTTAGTTATGGCTAGGGTTATGGCTAGAGAGTGGGATATATGGAAGAAAGAGAATGTATGGGGGAAAGGCTACACAGGCTTAGCAGAAATCGCTATTGCCAAAGCCTATAAAGATGCTTTTATGGCTGGCTTTTACCTCAAGTTTACTAAGGAAGATGAGAAGGTATAAAGGTAAAACCTAACTATTGTTAGGTAAGACGAAAGGAGAATGATGATGCTTTACGGATTTGAGTGTGAATGTGGTGAGGAAGTAGATGCAAGGCGTATCGCACTAGGTTATCAGACTTGCTTATCGTGTGGCGATAAAGAAGCTAAGAAGCGTAAATTTACAGTAGCGCCCATAAACAAGAGTAACTACATGATGATTACCGATTTATCCCAACTTAAACAACTTAACCCGAAAAGGACAACATGAAAAAACTTAAACAGATTACGGCTACGGCTCAAGCCTACCCATTGGGTGAAGCGTTCCTACTAACGGCTATTGAGTCATATTGCCGTCAAGTATTGGCAGACGATAGCGATTGGGGTAATTCCCTAGTAAGTAAAGATGCGTGGCAGTTGATTGCAAAACATAACCTAACAATGCTGGAAACCGAGAGGGGGGAGTAATGGCAAGGGCATACAAAACGGCTGGAAATTCAACGATACACGACGATGCTGGGCAAGCATGGCGAGATTTTATAGACTTATTAGAGGAAGTTAATCCCTATGTATATAAGAACATATGGATAAAAGCACCAAAAAATGACCCAAAAGTAATAAGCGAGGACTTTGAAAAGTGGAGAGCGCTAGTGCAAGGTGCGTTCTTTGCTGGGTATTTTAGGGGTAAAGAGAAGATGATTACGGGAGAGTGATATGAATCCTTTTTTATTGTTTATTGTCGGGCTAATCTTTCTGACTTGCTTGTATGGCATGAGCCAAGCGTATGCAGTCAGTTGGATTCTAGTAATCGGCTTGGTGTTTAGTTCGTTTGTGATTGGCTTAATCTTTGGAGGTCAGTAATGGGCTATCGAAGTGATGTGGCTGGAGGGTTTAGCGTTGATGCGTATAACTACCCAGCAACTAAAGAGGAAGGTATAACCAAGTTCAAGGAAATGATTGGGCTAATCAAGCTATCCAAGTTCTACGAGATTATGAACTCAACCGAACAAGACCGAACTTGTATTGGGTGGGATTGTGGGCGGTTTGTATTCCATGCAGAGAATTGGAAGTGGTATCCCGACTATGATGCGGTGCAAGCGTGGAAGGACTTGTGGGAGCAGATGCAAGGGGTCGAGGGTATATCAGGGCTATTTAATAGAGTCGGGGAAGAAACCGATGATATTGAGGAGGATACCTTTGGCGATGATGTGGACTTTGATATGTTTTATTGCCGTTCAATGCTATGTTTTGAAGCAAGCAGTATTTTAGGGCAACGCAATACCAGCAGACTACACACAGATATAGAACAAGCAAACCTAACAAATGTTAGCTAAACGAAAGGGAACAAAATGGCATACGGACAATTAAGAAACACAGGGATACCATTCCTACGCAATTACAACGAAGCACAGACCAAGTTTGAAAAGACCAAGCCTATTCGTGGTGGAGGTGCGAATGGTGGGCGTATTGCCTTAGGTCATAGACATAGGGTTGCTGAGTTCTACATGGAGAAGAAAGAAAGCGGTGCTATTGAGTGTATATGTTATCGCACCCCAGTTGTTACTTTTCACCCAGATGGAAATATTGAACTTAAATCAGGCGGTTGGTCATCACAGACTACGGCTTACTTCATTGAAGATGTATTGCCAGCAAGTTGTAGGGTTAAAGACAGCAGTTTAGTTATTGGTATCAATGGCGGTGAGTTTAGGATTGGCAATGGGTTGATGCTCGGTTGGGTTGATGGTCGCATAACGCCTTTGAATGTAGAGCCTGACCATGTGTATCGAGTTAAGCGTAAGGAAGCAACGCAAGCACGCAAGAAATACGCAGAGTTTATTAAATACTTTAACGGCATGATTAAGGTGCGTGAAGATGGCATGGCGAAAGACTCTGAGTTGGTGGGTATATTTGGAACATACGAGAACCAACAGAACAACAGAGATGCAAGACCGAATATGCCAAGTGATGTAGCACTACGCAACAAGGAACAAGTAGAAGGTATGTTTGCCATGATTGAATCGGATGATTATGAGATGCGATACAAGGCGTGCCTACTTATTATGAAGCAGTTTGGTAAGCGTCATTATTGGAAAGATAACGGCTATTCAATCACAGTTGAGGGTATCAAGAAGGCTATGAACAATCTTATCTTTGCCCGTCATAAGGAAGATATTTTTGAAGTGGTCGAAGTGCCGTTGGGAACTATCAAGAAAAATTCTTGGTCACATTTATTTTAAGGAGGGTTTATGAAAATCGTTGTTTACTTTGAAAATGGTAGGGCTTCTGAGGTAGTGGCACAGTTTTCTAGTGATGAGTTATATATGGCTTGCTTACCCGCATTAGAAGATTTTGCTGGTAAAGATGGCTACATAGTAACCGAATCGTGTAGAGAAGATGAGGAAGTTGATGATGGCTTTAGTGAGCCTGAGACTAAATGATTTGTATTTCGTGGTGCGTTATGTTATAATGGTTGTATAAAAATAATAAAGTTTTAGTAGCAGAGCATAGTAGTTAAACAACAAGCCTAACATTTGTTAGGTATACATAAAGGAAAAGTAGAGATGGCTGAATTACATTTTGGTAAGACTATTACATTGGCAGAAGCGGCTGACTTATTGTTGGCTACCCCTGAGAATCGTTACCTACTACAAGGCGAGCCGGGAATTGGCAAATCTAGTTTGCTCAAAGCATTGGGCGCAAAGTTACCCTCGCATGAGATTGCCTACATTGATGTGCCTAACATGGACTTGGGTGATATTGCGATGCCAGTCGTAGACCACGAGAGTCGCACAACGGCTTACTATCCGAATCGTAGGTTCAAGATGCACACAGGTAAGCCAGTAGTAATTATGCTTGATGAGTTTACTAAGGGTGCTGAGCCAGTTAAGAATATGTTGCACCCATTACTTGAGAAAGCTAACCCACGATTGGGTGATGTGGAAGTTGGGGATATTGGTTCTATTATCTTTATGACTGGTAATCTAGGTAGTGATGGGGTAGGCGATAGCTTGAAAGCACACACTCGTAATCGTGTAGTTCCCGTAACAGTTCGCAAGCCAAGCGCAGAAGAATGGTTGGGTTGGGCTATCAATAACAACATAGCACCCGAGGTAAGTGCATGGGTAAGACAATTCCCTCATGCAATGGCTAGCTATACAGAGGAAGGGCAAGCAGAGAACCCCTACATTTTCAATCCTAAGAAAGTGCAGAGTGCATTTGTATCGCCTCGTTCCCTTGAAACTGTAAGCAACATTGTTAAAAAGCGTGAGCAGTTGAATCAAGATACTTTGATTGCATCAATGACAGGTGCAGTCGGTGAGTCAGCGAGTCGGGATATGCAAGCGTATATCGAGTATGCAGACCAGCTACCTACATGGGAAGATATTATTGCAGACCCTAAAAAATCTCATGTGCCTGAGAGTGCGGGCGCTTGTGCGATTACTGTATTCGGTGCGATTAGTAAGATTGATAAGAACACTATTGATACTTTCATGCAATACATGGAGAGATTTGAGAGTGAGTGGCAAGCGTGCTTTGCTATCAATGTAGCTAAAGCACCTACTAAGCAAGCGATTGCGTTCAGTTCTAGGAAGTTTACTGAGTGGGTTGCTAAGAATGAGGACTTACTATGAGTGAAGAAAAAGTTGAGAAGAAAAAGAAAGGTAGACCCAAGTTAAACCTAACCCCAAGAGAAACTATATCAAGGGAGAGGGTAAGGCAGATACAAGAAACTGCGCTAGGTAGGTTGCGTAGGGTTTTGTATGCGAGAGGGCTAACCAGTATGAAAGACTTTTTAGAATAAGGACACCTAACAAATGTTAGATAACACAACAGCAACAAGTGAAGGTAAGGAAGAACGCAGACTCAAGAAGGTGAAGATTGCCTTGATGCGTAACCCTAGATTTGCATTTTGGTCAGGGATTCTCATGGTTGGTAAGACCTATGTGCGTGATGATATTCCTAGTGCTTGCACTAATGGTCGTGATGAGATATATGGTCGTGAGTTCGTGAAGATGTTAGACGATAAAGAGTTAGCGTTTGTTGTATTGCATGAAGCATTACATAAAGCGTATCGTCATATGTTTACATGGCGTAGGTTGGCAGAGCAAGACAAGGAACTAACTAATGCCGCTTGTGATTATGTAATCAATCTTCAGCTAGTAAAGCTAGACCCTAACCAAGATGTGATTGCTATGCCTATGAAGGAGGGCAAAGTGATTGGCTTAGTTGATAAGCGGTTCGAAGGTATGAACACTAAGCAAGTATTTGACATCTTGAAAGAGGAAGGGTTTGGCGGTAGTGGGTTCGATGACCACGATTGGGAAGGCGCACAAGATTTGACCGATGCCGTTAAGAAGGAACTTGAGAAGGACATTGACCAAGCGTTGCGGTCAGGTCAGATTGCTCAGAGCAAGATGCAAGGCAAGGGCGGTATGGGTATGAATCGTGAGCTAGATGAATTGTTAAACCCAAAGGTAGATTGGCGTGAACAGTTGCGTGAGTTTGTTAAGACTGTATGCGCTGGGCGTGATACCTCGTCATGGCGTAGACCTAATCGTAGATACCTAGCGATGGATTGTTATATGCCTAGTATGGTCAGCGAGAAGATTGGGCATATTGCGATTGGTATTGATACTAGCGGTTCACAAGGTGCGAGAGAGATTGCTGATTGCCTGAGTGAAGTGCAAGGGATTATCAAGGAAGTATTCCCACAGAAGATAGACCTTATCTACTGGGATGCTGAGGTTGCAAACCATGAGCAGTATGAGGGGGAAGCCGTATCTAACATTGTTAGTTCCACTAAGGTGATGGGTGGCGGTGGCACAGACCCAAGATGTATGGCGTTGCACTTGAAGGAACAGAGCATCAAACCCGAGTGCATCATCAATCTAACTGATGGGCTTATCGGTGATTGGGGAACACCTGATGACTGGCAAGATGTGCCTATCTTGTGGGCGATTGTAGGCGGTGGCGGTGCGGTTGCACCAGTTGGTAAGACAATACACATAAATTAAAAACTTGGAGGGTGTATGTTGATAGTGTTTGGGTTTTTATTATTAGTATGGGCGGGGGTGTTTGCCTTTTTATGGCAATGGGCGATGGAACATATTGATGGGTGGTGGGGTGGTTTATTACCTATTAGTTGGGTTATTTTAGCGCCACTTATTGCGGTTCAATTTTATATTTGGTTTAACTAAGGAGAATGAAATGGAAAGATGGGAAGAAGAATTTGAAGATATGTTTCCTGAGATGGAAGATGGCGAAGTTAACGATTTGGCTCGACACTATTTTATGTGCGGTTGGATGCAAGCCATTACCCTATTACAAGACAAGATTGCTAGCGGAGGATTTGACTATGAGTAAGTGCGTAGCCAATGTTGGGTATGACAAGTATGTGCTTGAAACTAAAGATGCCATTGCTTTGTTTGAAATACTAAGCAAGGCAGAACGATACGATGCTAAGTATCATGGCTCAGAAGGGGATAAGCCTAGCTTTTATACATACCATATATGGGAACAGGCTGAGGAAGAAAGCAAAATATCCCTAACAATGTTAGGTGCAAGTATGTATCGCATTGCAAAGATGGCAGGTAAACCATGAGTAGGCGTGAGTGGTGGGCGTGGCACTTGGTTGCCTTTTTATCGGGGGTTGTTGTGGGGGCGCTATGGCTAATACTATTCTAACAACAGAAGCATTAAGGGCTGGTATTGAAGAAATATTTGATGAGGTGTATTCCCAACATGGGCATATAGAGTATCGGCTAGAACAATGCGGTAAGTTATATCGGGTTAAGAAAACCCTATGGGGAAACAACTTTAGACCCGAATACAGAACAGGGTGGCTAAAACTTAAAGAAGCACAGGGTATTTTAAAACTATTGAAAGGTAATGAAGAAAATGAGTGATGAAATGAAATGTATTCCGAAGGATAGATTTCCTAATACGGATTTTGATAAGTATGCGGAGAATAACAAGGGCGAAGAACTAGGCGGTGTGTTGCCCCATGTGGGCGTCTTACTTACCGAACTAATCAAGCGTTATCCGCAATGGACTTTTGTCGCAACAAGAGGAAACTATCACGAGAGATTGGCTGATGGCAGTCGGGTTCGTTTAGCTAC
>JGI26470J50227_1000803_pt1 | contig 12129 bp, 16 predicted proteins | sample FreactTroBogLake_FD_50227 | JGI IMG/M metagenome (IMG submission 50227) | reverse complement strand
GTCCCGCCCGGCCCGGTGCCCGCGCCGCTGCTCGCCTGGGTGCCGCCGTCCGCCGGTTCGAGCTTCACGGTCACGCACAATCTGGCCACCTGGGCGCCGATTGTGCTCATCNCCCTCTTCGCGGTGAATCACACGGTTTTCGCGGGCGATCCCACGAACCTCGCCGCCGCCATCACCGGTTCGCGCCGTCTGCAGGAATCCGAGTTCACCGCCAGCGCGCTCAATGTGAACTCCGTGAGTGTGTCGCTCGCGACTCCACTGGTCAATGATCCGACCAGCGCCTCCGACTACCGCCTGCTCGCGGTGGACGTCTTTTCGCCAGGCTCGCAGCCGCAGTCCCAGCAGTCCGGTCCGCAGCAGCTCGCCGCGCTGGCGGACGTCTGGGCCGCCGACGCCGCCGAGACGGTGAGTTTCACGAGCGCGAGCATCGAGGGCGGCACCGCGTCCGGCGTCATCACCGGCAACCGCCTCGAGCTGCTGCAGGCCGCGGAGGAACTGCTCGCCGATCCGCTCTTTCTTGCCGGCATCAATGCCCAGCCGTCCCGCGCCTGGATCCCGGATTTCACGCTCTGCCGCCCATGAACGCGACCGTTTCCACCGGCACCTCGCAGCTTCCCGCTGCCGTTGAAAGCGCTTTCAACGGCACTTCCGGCACCGGCGTCGCGCTCGCTCCGGTCATCCCGCGTCCGCAGGCCACCTATGGCGGCCCTTACCAGACCGACGGCGGCAGCGGCCTCGGCTACGGCTACTACGACGCGGTCCAATACTCGACCAACCGCGCAGCCCGCCCGTTTTTCGCGACCGATTCCAAGTTCACCCTCACGAGCTGGAACCGTCTCCGCGCCCTCTCGCTCGCCCGATGGGCCTATATCAACGTCCCGTGCGTCCGCGGCGCGGTGGACCTTACCGCCCGCCTCACCGTCGGCACCGGGTTCACCTGCGTTTCGCACTCCGGAAATCCCGAATGGGACAAGGCCGCCGACGCAATCACGGCAGACGCCTTTCGCAATATCGGCTTCGCCGGCGTGAAAGACATGAACGACCTGCTGCTGCACGACAGCCGCGCGTCGGATGTGGACGGTGACCTCGGCTACGTGATGGTCGAGGACGATGCCGGCAACGCACGGCTGCAGCTCATTGAGTCGCACCGCATCCGGAATGGCGATGTGAGCGATCCGAAGTGCATCGACGGCGTGTGGACGGACGATTTCGGCCGCGTGACCGATTACAACGTGTTGCTGCCGGGCGACGACAAGACGCGCAAGATTCCCGCCTTCAATTTCATCTTCCTCGCCGAGCGCAACCGTCCCGACGAGCTGCGCTCGATGACGAATCTCATCCACGCGCTCAATCCGCTGCAGGATCTCTACGAGATCATGGCGTTCGAGATGCAGTCGGTGAAAAAGAACTCCGAGACCGGCATGACGGTGGAGACCGACACGCCGGATTCGCCGCCGCTCGGTCCGCCTTCGATCACATTCGGAGCCGCCGCCATGCCCGCGCAAGGCAATCAGCCCGCGCAAGGCGCGCAATACTACACGCGCGAGCAGGTCTACGGCAGTGGCGGCAAGGTGCTCGTGCTGAAGCCAGGCGAAAAGGTTTCCGCTCACGACCACACGCGACCGGCGCCAGGCCTTCCGATCTGGGTGGAACTGGTCATCCGCAACATCTGCGTGGGCCTTGGTGTCCCGTTTGAGGTCGTGTGGAATCCGGAGAGCATCGGTGGCGCCAATACCCGGCTCATCACCGCCCTGCTGCGCGCCCGCCTCGAGCAGCGCCGCAACAATCTCATTTTCCCGAAGCTCCGCCGCGCCCGTTTTTGGATTCTCTCCCGCGCCGTCAAACAGGGTCGCCTGGCGCCAAACCCGGGCATGACCAATGTTGAGTTCCAGCCGAACTTCACTGACATCACGGTCGACGCCGGCCGCGAATCCCGCGAGCGCCGCCAGAACGTCGTGCAGGGGCTCGACACCTTCACAAGCTACTTCGCCGAAAATGGCGAGAGCTACGAAAAGCAGCTCAAGGTCCGCGCCGCCGAGGTGGACGCCCAGCTCGCCGCCGCAAAGGAACTGGCCGACAAATACAAGCTCCCCATCGGCGCGGTCCTCGACCGCATCGCGCTCCTCACCGCCAACCTCTCGCAGATGACCTCCGAGGCCGATGCCTCCGGAGGCGGCGAGCCACCCAAGAAAAACAACCCGCCCACCGCATGAAAAAGTCCTGGTATTCCATCAGCAACACCGCGCCCGATTTCGCGGAAATCTGCATTTACGACAATATCGGAGCGTGGGGCATCACTGCCGCGCAATTCATTTCCGATCTGAAATCTGCCGGGGAAAAGCCGATCACCCTGCGATTGAATTCCGGCGGTGGGGACGTGTTCGACGGCATCGCGATCTACAACCGGTTGCGCGAGCACAAGCCGGGAGTGACCGTGATGATTGACAGTCTCGCCGCCAGTATCGCCAGCGTCATCGCGATGGCTGGCACAAAAATCATCATGCCGGAGAACGCCTGGCTGATGATCCACAACCCGACAGGGGTTGCCGCTGGTGAGAGCACGGACATGCGCGAACTGGCCGATCTTCTCGACCGGGTAAAAGGTTCGCTGGTCTCCGCCTACCAGCCGCGGATGAAAGGCAAATCCGCCGAGGAGATCGCCGCGCTGATGGATGCTGAGTCCTGGTTCAATGGCTCCGAGGCATGCGCCGCCGGTCTCGCCGATGAAGTGACGTCACCCATGAAAATGGCCGCCAGCTTTGACACCTCGAAGTTTCGCAACGCACCCAAAGCACCCACCAACCAAGCCATGAATCTGCTCCGCACGTCCATCCTCGCCGCACTCAACCTCACCGATCCCGAAGGCGGTCAGCCGATCACGGACGCGGAGATTGCCAATTTCGTCGAGCGCGCAGCCAGCGCGGAAAAAACGGTGGTCACATTGACCGCCGATCTCGACACCGCTCGCAAATCCTACACGGATGCACAGGCAAAACTGACCGCCGCAGAGCTGAAGGCATCGCAACTGGCCGTCATCACGGGCGACGTGAAGACCGCGCTCGCCCTCACTGACGAACAGGTCACCAATCTTGTCTCGGACCGCACGGTCATCGCCACGGCCGTGCAGGCAGCCGCGATGAAAAAGGCCACGGACATCGCCGCATCCCAGGGTGTTCCGCCCGTGCCGACCAAGCCCGGCGCCGCGACCGGGAACGAGGACATCAAAGCCGCCTTCTCCGCCGCCGCCGAGGAGACCGATCCGCGCAAGCGTGGTGCTCTCTACGCCGCCGCCTCCGCGCAGCTCGCCAAGTCGAAGACGCACGGCCGCAACTGAGCCCGCCTTTGACGCCCTTCTCTCTCCGAATCCAAAGCCAAACCAACCAACACCGCATGAAACCCCGCTCGCTCATCCTTATCCTCACCATCGCCTGCCTTTCCATCCTCGCGATGGTCGCGGGCCTTGCGTCCGTCGTGAAATCCGGTCTCGCCGCCGGCGCCGTCACCTACCTGGTCCTCGATACTGCGGTCGCATCGCTCGCCGCACAGGTCTTCGGACTGCCCACGGGTCGGCTGTTCGTGACGACCAATTCGCTCGGCACCCTCGCCGAGACCGGCGTCTTCCACGATGCGCTCGGGCTGCTGCTCAAGCGGCTCCCGTTCGTGAAGCGGATGGCCGGTGATTTCGGCGCGACAATGGGCTGGCAGGGCATGCCGTTCAATGTGCAGCAGATCCTGAAAAATTATAACGTCAGCCACACCGTCAGCGACCGTTCCACGACCGGCACCTACGCGAAGCAAGCGGGCGTGAATGCCGGCACGGATGGCACGTTCACCCTCACCCAGTGGCCCTACGTCTCCTTTGGCTTCACGCTCGTGGAGCTGAACCAGATGATCGATAGCGCCACGAATGCCGACGCCCGCCAGATGGTCGTGCAAAAGCTGATGACCAAGGCGTTCAACACGCTCGGCACGAGCATCGCGAACCGCTACCTCGGCATGTTCACCGCCGCGAACTTCCCGGACCCGGCATCCGTCGTGATGGCCGCCGCGACCGCCGACTACAAGAAGCTCGGCAGCGCGGTGGACGTGCTGCTTACGGCTGACGCTCTCGGGATGCAGGCACCCGACGCCATCCTCGGGATCACGCCATTCCGCAACGTGGTCAACAGCCTCACGGCCATCGCCAACAGCAGCTACAACGTGAATGAGATCATCACGGAAGGCGTGACCTCGGAAGCGGTCAGCGGCGCTGCCAGCATCAGCCGCTACAACCTCACGTTGCCTTCCGACGCGCCGAACGGCGTGCTCGCCGATCCGCAGGCGCTCGTGATGGCCAATCGCGTCCCGACCGAGGAAATGCTGCCGAATGACCCGGTCTATACGGAGATCGTCACGGATCCCGGCACCGGCTTCAGCATCCTGCTGCGTGAGGCAAAGGACCCGATGACGGGCGAAGTCACGCGCACCATCACCACGCTTTACGATTTCGCCGTCGGCCTCAAGCAGCACGCCGTCCGCATCAAGGAAAGCTAGACCTTCACCACCACACCACGCGCCGCGGGGGCGGTTCGGCAACGGGCCGCCCCCGCCTTCTAAAAGCAAGAAAAACAGACAGACCAACCCAACCAACCTCATGAAAAACCGCATCCTCACCCTGCTCGCCGGCCTCATCATCGGCGCGACTGTATTTTCACTGCCGCCTGTCCACGCTCTCGTGGAAAACCAGGCGTTCGGCATCTTCGGCGTCACGCCGGTCACCACGCAGCCCGCCGGCGCCGCACAAGCCGCACTCACGGATAGCACGGGCGGCACGGCGTCCACCACGCTGGCCTCCATTACCGCCGGCGCCAGCTATTCGCAGGCCGATATGGTCGCGGTGAAAAATTCCCTGGCCTCGCAGGCCGCGCTCCTGAACGCACTGCGCGCCGCGATGGTGAGCCTGGGCCTCATCAAAGGCGGCGCGTAGTCCGTCCGTCCATCCGGTTCACTCTTCTCTTCGTCCATGATTCATTACCACCTTCTCCTGGCCCGCAAGCACGGCGAGGTCGCCGGCGTGCCGCTCCTTTCGAGCTTCAGCGCGGATACCTCCGCCGTCACGCGCGAGTATGAGCGACTGACCTCGCAGCCCGCGGTCGCCGAGTTCGGTAAGACCTATGCCGAGCTGCTTTTCGTCAGCGCCGGCGTGGTGCTCTCGAATCATGACTTCCCGGATCCCGCGCAGGTCGCCGAGCAGGCCCGTCGCAAGGCATTGATGGAAGCCAAAGCCATCGCCGCAGTCCTCGACGGCGCGAAAATCGAGCATGAGAACGCGAAAAAACGGCTCGATGCCGCTGCCGCCGCGCTCAAGCAGCTCACTCCCGCCCAGCGCCGCCTGCTCGAGGAGGATGCCGCTGCCGAGAAAAAGGCTGCTGCCGAGGCCAAGGCCAAAACCGATGCCGAGGAAAGGCAGCGCGCCCAGGAGGCGGCGGATGCCGCCGCCCGCGCTGCTGCCATTAAGGCCGCGGCAGACCGCGCCGCCGCGCGCGACACGATGATTGCCGAGCTTTCATCGCAATCGCACGAGCAGCTCGTGGCCTCTGCCACCGCCGCCAAGCTGGAATTCGACCCCGCCGAGCCGTCGGACGTGCTCGTGCTGCTGCTCGTGAAGGCCGCCGGCCTCGAATCGTAGTCTCTTCGGTCCGGGTTTCGTTTCCGCCAGTCGTGGCGGTGTTTTCCCGGGCTTTGCATAGAACCCGCGGGCCGCGGCAGGTCGAACGCAGCGCCCGCGGGNTTCCCTTTCTCCACGAAGTCTCGGCAGTCTTTGACCTTTGCCTGTTGTCACCATGCCGGACGCTCCACTTCACTGCCATCACTGCGGATCGGAAATGGAGTCCACCTCCGATGCTTCCGAGTGCCTGCACACCGGGCAAAAGATTGCCGCGCGCACGCACTGGCTGCTTTGCTCGCGCCTTGCTTGTCGCGCACGCGGGCCGAAAAAACCGACGCCCGCGGAAGCCGTCGCTGCCTTTCTCCACATCGTGGAAGCCTGCCCTCACTGCGAATGATCGGGTTGCGAACTGCTTTATGAACCGCGTCGGCCTCATCACTTTCCTCGGTCGTGTGCAGGGCGAACTGGCCAATCTCTTCCCGGCCACCGTCCGCATCGGCGATACGGACTACGCCTGCTCGCGCTCGAAGATCGAACGCGACCGCGACCTGCTGACTGGCGGCTGGCTGAACAAATTCCGCGTCACCTTCATCCTCCGGGTCGCGCAGTTCACGGACATCGGCAAGCCGGTCCCGGCCGGGCGGACCTTTCTGCAGTTCGAATCACAGACGTGGGTCGCTGCCAATGTCAGGGATGCGACCGGCACGCTGCTCACCCTGCGCTGCGAGTCACCGGAGCAATGACATGAAGGAACTTGAAATCTCCGAGGCCTTCCGCGCGCAGTTTGCGGCCGACTCCACATTCACCGGGGTGAGCTGCCGCAACGATCTCGATTCCGGCACCGTCGTCATCCCGGGCCTGATTTTTGCGGTCACCACCAAGCCGCTGAACAACACCGGCACCGCCTTGGAATATCAGCTCACGATCTGGGCCGAATCCCTCGCCGAAAAGCAGGCCGATTCCGATCCGGAGCCCGGCCTCGTGCATCGGACGCTCGTGGATGCCGTCCGCGCAAAGCTGCACGGCACGGGCAAAGATACGCTTCTCGCCGCGCTGAACGGCGAGGAAGTCTTCTCATGGCGCGGGTGGACTGCCAATCAGGAAGGCAACCAGGGAGTCGAGGCCCACCATTTCCGCACCCCGCTCTGCGCCGACGGCGTCGTGCTCGTGCTCTAGCGCTATGGCGCAAGTTTGACAGTCCGCAGTCTCCAAACCCACCGAATCATGGCCGATACCACCGACATCAACGCCGCCGAACTCACCAAGCAAATCCAGAGTCTGCAATCCGAGCAGACTCAACTTCAGCGGCAGATCGCGCAAAAAACGGCTCGTCTCGGGATCATCGAGACGCAGCTCAAGGCATTGCAGCCCGCACCCGCGGCCGCGCAGGTCGCAAAGTAACTTCATCCTTCATCGTCCACCTTTTTCCTTATGGTCACCCAGCTCAAATCCGGCGTCACAATCCAATCCGATGCGGAAGGCTCCATCGTCCAGAGCGTGAAAGTCTCGCATAAGGCCGAGAAGGATCTCGTCTCCGGAATGGTGGACGGCAAATCGCAGATCGTGAAAGTGTTCGACCATACGGAGACGTTCCCCTTTTCCGTTGAGGGCAAGGGCGACCTCACCTTTGCCGCCGGCCTCGGTCAGGATCCCGCGATCACGCTGCTGCCTGGCACAGGCGTGAGCTTCATCGATGAGTTCAGCTACGAGCAGAAGCTCCCTGGCTCCTCGATGTGGAACTACTCCGGCGAGCACTACGAGCACGCGGCGTAATCTCCGCTCATGAGCATCGCGAGTTGCAAGGGGAAGTTTGTCCGCGTCGAGGCGCGCAATCCGGCGACGGTCTGCTGTGACGAGGCTTTGCTGGCGTGCGCGCTGCAATGCGTGGGCGTGAAGGAACACCCGCTGCTGCAGTTCGAGATTGCGACCGAGGAAATCGCCGGTGCCGAGGTCATTTTCTGGCGCTGGCTTTTCCAGGCGCAATCCGCATGCGGAACCTACCAGACCTCCGACCTCGTGAAATGGTGGAGTGACGAGGCATGGATCGCCGCCAACCCGTCGCACGAATGGGCTGTGCTCAGCAAAGGTCTGCGCAGCATGGCGGAGATCGCGCGCCGCATCCGTGAGACGGTCCCGCGCGTCATTGTCCGCCGTGGCGACCTCCTCGCCGTCATTCCCGCGAATCTTTCCGACGCTCGCCGCGAGCATCTCCTTGGTCAGCTCGATGGCCGAATCTCGATGGATACGCCGTTCGTCGAACCCGGAGCATGATGACCGCCGACGACATCCTCGAGGACGAATTCACCCGCGCGCCGATTCCCGGCCTGCGCGAATTTTCCGTCGGTGTCCTCAAGCTCGCGCGCAAGCTCCGCGTCGTCTCGACTCTCGCCGCCGGTCAGGCCACTGCCGAAGAGCAGCAGCCCGCGCACCTCGAGCAGGATGAGGTCATCATCCCCTGGCTGCTCGACGAGCGGAATTCCGAGCTGCAGATCCGCGAGGCGGCCGATGCCGGCCGCGCCGCGCTGCTTCCGGTGCTCGATGCCTACGTGATGACCCTTTCGCCCGCGCTGATGGCCGGGGCCAAGCTGCAGATCGAACGCGCCAACCTCGCGCTCGCAAAGATGATGTTCCGAATCGCGCCCAAGCCCTCGAAAGGCGAGCCGGAGACCCCGCCGGGAAAATCCTAGAGCCGACCTGGCTTGCCGCGCAGGTGGCTCCTTTTGTGTGCGGCGACACCGGCAGCGTCCGCGATCTGGATCACATCATCTGGAAAGTCCGCCTCACCGTGCTGCTGCAGCTCGTGCATTGGAAACTGCGCGCCAGCGACACGTGGACCGTCCTCGATGAGGAGGACGTGAAAGGCGAGGCCGCCCGCCGACTCTCGCGCATCCAAGGCACGTCGGCTTTGAAAGTGCAGATGTAGGGAACGCCATGCCCGGACTGCGCCCCACCTTTAAGCCCGCTGCGACTGCCCGGAAGGAATTCCAGGCCATGCTCGCAAAGCAGTCCGCCGCCCTTTCGTCCAAGAATCCCGATGGCATGGCGAAACTCATGCAGAACAGCGGCGCCCGCTTCGTGCGGAATGTCGCCGACGTCACGCCGCCGGCGATGGGCAAGGCCGATACCGCCGCGAAGAAGCTCGGCGAAAACGCCATCATCGCGGACCTGCTGAAGCTCGCCGTGCCGCTGCAGGGCGTGCGCGGCAAGGCCGTCCGCGACACGCTGAATACGGCGGAGGAACTCATCAACCTTCACGCCAGCGCCATCAACAACGTGGGCCGCGTAAACCCGAGCAACCGCAAAAACAAGCTCTGGGTCTCCCAGCAGACGTTTGACAAGGTCGCGAAGCAATTCCTCGACCGCGTCGGCTGGCTCGCCGCAGGGCTGAATGCCGCCGCCGAGAAACTGGGCCGCCCGCTCCCCGCGTGGATCCGCCGTCACGGAAACAAGCACGGCAAGATCGATGTCACGGTCAGCGCCTCCGGCATCAAAATCACCGTCACGCAAAACGTGCCCTACGCCGACGGTGTCTCCGGTTACCAGCGCCGCTGGGACTTTGCGCTCAACAAGGAACTTCGCACCCTCGCGTCGCAGGCAAAGATCGTGATGCAAAAGCTGCAGGAAAAGGCCGCGCGCTCGGGAAAGCGTTGAATTGATCCCTTTGACCCGCCGCCGCTGGCATGCTCATTGGCTCTCTCGAACTCGACGGCAAACCCGCGAACAAGGCGCTGGAAGACCTGAATAGGAACTTCGAAGGCGCGCTCTCGAAATTCTCCAAGTTCGGCAAGCTCGCCGCGGGCGGATTCGTCCTCACGGAAGCCATCGAGAAAGTGATGCACGGCTTTGAGGGCGTGCTCGAGATGGGCTCGCGACTGCAGAGCATGCACCTGGCCACGGGTGAAAGCGTCCACGACCTCTACATCTTTGAGAAGGCCCTCGTGCGCGCCGGCGGCAGCGCCGAGATCGCGCAGAATTTCATCTTCAAACTGCAGAACGCCCTCGCCGGGGTGAACGAGGACAACCAGAAGACCGCCGAATCGTTCGCGCTGCTCGGCACGAGCGCCGAGCATCTCAAGAGCCTGCCCTTGCTGCAGCAGGTCCAGGAGCTGCAAAAAGGCCTCGCCGGACTGGATCAGCAGACCAAGGTCGCCGTGGTGAAAAACCTTTTCGGCTTCCGCAGTGCCGCCCAGGCGATGCCGCTGCTCACGAATTCCGGCGCGCTGACTCAGGCGATTGCCGGCTCCGAGAAAATGGCGTCGCTGATGGACCGCAACGCGCATTCCTTCCATGACCTCGAGCTGGCGATCAAAAGCGTGAAGGGCAACCTCACCGAATTCATGGCCGGCGCACTGGAAGTCCTGGCGCCGGACGCCACGTCGCTGGCCACAGCCCTCGGCTCGATTGATTTCATCGGCTTCGGTCACGCCGCGGGCAACTTCCTCGATGTGCTGCTGCAGATGGCCAAGGTGCTCACGATGCTCGCGCCGATCGTCCAGACGGTCGGCGATGCGCTCGGCAGCCTTTCCGCCAATACGGTGAAGGGTGCTGCCATCGGCGCCGGCATTGGCAAATTTCTGCCGGGCGGCGCGCTGGTCGGCGGCCTCGCCGGTGGCCTGCTCGGCTCGCTGCTCGGCAGCGACCAAAACAAGCCCGCGTCGCACGGTTTCTCGGAAAACTTTCGGGGCATCGGCGATGCGATTCCGAAGGATGTGAAGCTTGCACCGGCATCGGCGCTGCAGCGGATCGGCGGCGGCGGCGGATTCGGCGGCGGCGATCCGATTCTCACAGAATCCCGCCGTCACACGACCGAGCTGGTCGCGATCCGTAAGGCGGTCGAACTGCGCGGCACTGCGGGGCATGTCTATATGCCCACTCCTCCGCCGGTCTAGGCTTTGACTTGGCAGCCCGGCAATGGGCGATCTCGTTCTTCAGGCCGGTACGGATTCAGTCACGGGCAGCAAAGACCCGAAGCTCGGCATTTCCGCGATCCGCGTGAAGTGCTGGGCCGCGAACATCATCGATGCGCTGTATGCGCCATGCCCGGACATCGGCGTCATCTTGGTCGAGAATCAGCCGCGCACGTTCAACCGGAGCAAGGCCGGCGACACGGGCGGATACGACGTCGAGATCACGCTGGAGGGCATCCATGATGGCCAGGAGGACGGCGAGCGCTGGTCCATCGAAGGCACCACTTCCGAAGATTCCATCGAATCGCATCCGGATTACGCGACGCTGCTGCAGGTCTATAATGGCTCCGAGGACGCGAACACAAACCGTGCCGTCTGGCCGAAGACCATCGGCACCAAAAACGAGCGCAACCCGATGCATCAGGTGGAAAGCTATCTCGTGCCCGGACTGGTCCTCACGCGCCGCTACACGGCCGACTTCGTTCCGGATGAGGTCGTGCGCGGCCTTGGCACGATTGACGATCCCCCGCCGCCGAAAAACAGCACGGTGAAAGTGCGTCTCACCGGAAAGCGCAACTGGCTGAAGATTCGCGCGCGTGTCACCGATCGCGGAAACAAGGCGGAGATCGAGGAGAGCTGGCTTCTGTCCGGGCCGGCCGGATGGACGTGGGAAATGTATCGCAACCAAGTGCTGACCTAGCATTCGACGATATGGACGCAGGCAGCATCGAGCGCCTTTTCATCCGCCAGGGCGAAACCGCCGGCGCGCCACAGGTGCGCAGGCTCGAGGGATTGATTGCCCGACAGATGCCTCTGCGCGCGCCCGGCGTGGTGCGCACCATGCTCCCCTGGGGATATCTCACGCGCTATCGCAGTGCGGGCGGTGTCGGCGGCACCTCGCCGATTTTCGCGCCTTCCATCAGCGGCAGTGCGGCGGCCGGTTTTTCGGTGAGCTGGCAGCAAGGCACCATCGAGGGGGTGGAACCTTCCATTGGCGGCGTGCCGATTTCCGGCAATCGCGATGCGACCGGCAAGGTCATCGGAAAGCCGCCCGTCTTCGCGGTCCCGGCGTCCGCGTTCAATGCCGCCGGCGAGGCGAAGATCTATTTCCGAGGCACCATCAATCAGCTCTGGTATGTGCAGACGGTGGAACCTTTCGCGTCTGCCGATGCACCGGCTGCGAAAGAGTGGACCTGCTACAAGCTCGCCCTGCTTCTGTATGCCGATGGCAGCTACTGGCGCGCGCTCTATGCGAACCAGGGGCATCTCGCGATCCAGCGCCGCGCGACGAGCGGCACGGCGACACATCTCTTTTGGAGCAAAATGTGACTGGTGACTGGTCACCATGAATTCCACCGAATACAACCGGCTCGTGCGTGAGGCGGCGCGCACCCAGGAACTGCGCGGCGTGCCTCCGCGCCCGGGTCTCGGGCGGGATGCCTTCCATTGGGGTGTGAGGTTCCGCCGCGAGGATGGCTCGCAAAGCGGCTCCGCGCTCGGCGGCGGCGGAGGCGGTGCCCCGGCAGCCAATCTGCAGCGCGTCGGCGGCGGCGGCGGATTCGGCACGGGCGGCGG
>JGI26470J50227_1000802_pt1 | contig 12130 bp, 12 predicted proteins | sample FreactTroBogLake_FD_50227 | JGI IMG/M metagenome (IMG submission 50227) | reverse complement strand
CATCTGACCAATTGTTGGAGATGCTGGTCGTCCAGAGGTAGGGCCTACGGAATAGATTCCAGCAATTCCCGTGGTAACAGCTGTGTTAATAGTAGAAACTAAGTTAGTAGTATCGCCAACAGCGTGAGTATGCGCGCCTACACCAATAGGTACCCATTGGTTATTAACGCCATCCCATACATATGCGGGACGTGGTACTGAGCTGTAATTAGCCATTAGCCGCCTACCTGACTACGAGTATAACGAACAATAATTAAACCAGAACCACCATTACCGCCGTTCTGGGCATTGGTTGGTCCACCCGAACCGCCACCACCGCCCGAACCAGAGTTAGTCGCTCCATAAACACCAACAAGTTGCGAGTTGCCAATTTGACCTGCACCGCCGCCGCCGTAACCACCAACTCCAGCAGTACCAGGTGAGCTGTAATTGTAAGTAGCACCACCACCGCCGCCAGCAATATAGTAAGTTCCTGAAACATTTTGACCATAACCTGTGACTGATAACCATGATGAATAAACAGATGTTCCGTTTCCACCTGCTCCACCTTGGCCGCCGTTAGGCGCGCTTTGGCCAGCAGCACCAGCGCCGCCACCGCCGCCGCCTGGATAAGACGGTCCGCCATAAATTGAGTTTCCACCAATGTTGCCATAGTAAGCGGTAGCACCTGTACCTGTTTGGGTTGTAGAACCACCAACGTTAGTACCATTGTTACCTGAACCATTACCCGCGGCGCCGCCACCAGAACCACCGTTCTGTGCCGATGTTGGAGGAACGTCTGCTCCAATACCACCGCCGCCGCCAATCGCTGCGGTTAATGATGCAAATGTTGAATTATAGCCAGAGTTGCCACTGCCGCCAGTTCCAGCTCCGCCGCCTCCAATCGTACAAAGGTAGGTTCCAGCAGCCAATGCCTGCGAAGCAAAGTAAATTACTCCACCAGCGCCACCACCACCGCCACGGTCATGTCCACCAGCAGCTCCGCCGCCTACGACAAGAACATCAGCAGTGAGGGAAGCATTGGAAACAACCAAGTTGGCCGTTGAAGTAAATGCTCGATAGTAATAAGTTGAGTCTGAATACAACGTTCCACCAGTAACTGATGCTATTGGGGATGGAGTTAATACACCCCATGCGCTTCCATTGTAAATATACAAAGCGTTTGCAGTTGTTAAATAGAACATTTGTCCAGCGTAAAGACCTGTTGGCAATGAAGTTCCGCTTGGTGGGTATTGCTCCCAGTTCAATCCGTTAGTCTGAGATGAATCTGCTGTAAGCAAGTAGTTATTAGAGCCGATAGGCAGACGAGTAACTGCAGAAGAGCTAGTGCCTACAATTAAATCACCCTTGGCAGTAACTGTAGTATTAGGAATAGCAGTAGAGTTAGTAAGTGTGCTCTGATTAAATACTTCTACAACGTCTCCAGGAACTACGCCTACTGTTAATGAGATAGATGTGCCGTTAGTAGCTGTGTAGTCAAGACCGCGGGTAATAAGCGCGCCATTAATATATACTTCTTCATATCCAGGGGTGTAGGCAAGAGTAACGCTGTTATCATCTAGGCCAGAGAGAGTAGATGTAGAAGAGGCAATAGTTAAGCGCCAGCGAATAAAAGTATAACCAAGCGCAGAGCCTGTGGTATTTACCCAGACCATGCCTGGTGTGTAAGTTGTGGGCTCAGTACCAGTAGCAATATTTGCGCTACCTAGTTGGAAGCTACCAAAAGAGATGAGGGTTACTACATCAGATGCTGTAAGGGCAACAGGGAATACTAAAGTGGTACCAGTGCTAGCGGTGTAGTCAGTATTGCGTTGCATGAGAACGCCGTTAAGGTATACCTCTTCAGTACCTATTGCATAGGTAAGAGTTGTGCCACTATCAGAGGCGCCAGATAAAGTAGTTTCTCCGCCTACTGCGGTCTTAGTCCATTGAAACTCAGATGAGCTTCCGCTAAGTTGTAGGTTCCATGAGGTGCCGTCGTATGTCCATTGACGGCCGCCAGAATATACAGAGGTGCCAGCTACTGGGGATGAGGGGAATGAAATAGCCACAATATCTCCTTAGTTAACCTGGTATCGAATAATTACTAGACCAGAGCCGCCGTTGCCGCCAGTTGTTGCGTTAGTAGCAGTTTGAGAAGCTCCGCCTCCGCCACCACCAGTGTACGCAACTCCGTTGCCTCCGTTGTTGTTTCCTGAAGCGCCAGCTCCTCCGCCGCCAAAACCACCTGCAGCACCTGCGCCGTTTCCGCCTGTACCTGTGTATCCGTAGGCAGCCCCTCCTCCGCCTCCAGCTAAATAGTAAGTTCCGCCTTGGTTATCACCTTGATTTATCGCGTACAACCAAGAAGTATATGAAGCAGTTCCAATTCCTCCAGGAGCGCCATTAGGCCCTGTTGATACAGAGCCTCCTACGCCGCCTGCGCCACCGCCACCAGCTCCACCATCACCGCCAGTTTTATTTCCGCCGTTGTTTCCTTGGCCTAAAGTTCCTGTTCCAAAAGTTCCGTAGCCGCTTGCTCCAGCTCCAGAACCTCCGTTTTGTCCAGCACCGCTTACTACACCACCACCACCAATAGCTGCGGTAAGCGCTCCAACTTGTGAGTTTCCTCCGTTTGTACTGGTAGAGGCCATCTTGTAACCGCCAGTACCACCAGCACCAACTTGAGTAACATACGAAGTTCCTGCAGTAAATGACTGTCCAGCAAGATAGACAACGCCACCTGCTCCGCCTCCGCCAGCTCCATCCCATGCTTGGTTAGTTCCGTTACCGATACCTCCGCCAGCACCGCCACCAGCAACCATAAGAACTTCTGCGTTTCTAATCTGCTCAGTAGGCTGGAAGGTTCCAGATGAAGTAAAGGTATGATAAATATAGTTACCAGCTCCTACTACAGTTCCACCAGTAGCTTTAGCTCCTTGACCAATACCGTAAAGAGTAAATGTAGAGCCAATAGCAAAAGAGCCGCTATTAGGAGTTAATGTAATTTGGTTTACCTGAGCAGAGTTTGACCAAAGACCTGTTGTAACACCTGTAAGCGAAGTGGTGCCGTTATTCTCACATATCGAGTTTATGCTTATCGATTTGTTATTTGAAGTCGCGTAGTTTGCAACATAAAGTTCAGTATTAGAAAATGTAGACGCGGTTGAACCAGAGTAGTTTAACCAAGAATATATGTAAGAGCCCGAATTACCTGAGCCTACTCCGCCATCTGCTGCTGTAAGCCAACGAGAAGATAAGTTTGTTGTTACTCCGTTAAAAGCCACAGTAAAGTTATCCCATGCACCATTTGTTCCACCACCAGAAGCAGTGCTTCGTGCAGACATAACAATTTTTAAATCAGCATAGTTTTGTGGAATATTGCTAAACGTTAAATTAGACGATGTGGACGACAAAGTAATTGTTTGAATAGCAGAATATGTTTTAGCCATTAGGATAGATACCTCACAATAACAATTCCAGAACCGCCCGCACTACCTATTTGTCCAGCTCCTCCGTTACCGCCAGCTCCACCACCAGTGTAAGCAGTGCCGTAACCACCTGTATTTGTAGAGGATGTAGAGCCAGCACCACCACCGCCGTATCCACCGACTGTTGCAGATGGAAAGTCTGAGTAGCCTCCCAAAGCTCCACCACCACCGGCATAGTAATAGTGTCCAGAAACATTTTGTCCTGTTCCAGTTGCAGCACCCATCGCATCAAGGGCAGTAATGTAAACAGCATCAGAGCTGTTGCCGCTGATTCCATTTCCACCGTTACCACTTAAACTTGATGTTCCGCTTTGTCCAACGGCTCCAGCACCACCACCACCTCCATAACCTTCTTTAGCTATAGAGTTATAAGAAGTTGATGCGCCACCAGCATTTCCATATCCAGTCCAACCAGTTCCAGAAGTTTGAGTTGCCGCACCACCGCTAGTACCGTTACCGCCTCCCCAAGCTCCTGAACCTCCAGAACCGCCCGATAGAGGAGAAGCGTTATAACGACCAGCGGAACCACCGCCACCAATAGCGGTGATAGTAGATAGGCTTGAGTTAGCCCCATTGTTTCCGTAACCGGTTCCTCCAGCACCACCCGCTCCGACAACTGCAGCGTAGGAAGTACCCGCTGTTAGTGAGTACCCAGTTGCGTACGCTAAACCTCCCGCACCAGCTCCACCGGTCTGTTCTCCAGCGCCACCACCACCAGCAACAACAAGAACATCACAGGTTAATGATTGTGCAGGAATAAAGGAGCCTGTTGATTTAAATGCATGATAAGTATAAGTACCGTCAGAAGTAATAAGGTCTCCACCAATAGCTTTGGTAGGAATAATAGAAGCTACATCTGCGGCTTTAATACCGTACAAAGTAAACGTAGACCCCGCCGCAAAACTATACGCGTTTGGATTAGGAAAAAATGTAACTGAGGTAATAGCATTTGTATTTCTCCAGGTACCTGTTAATATGCGAAGTTGGTTATCTGGCATGTATGCTTCGCTGACATAAGTTTTGTATACGTTAGTACTGGAGTAGTTCATTACGCTAGCAATAGTGTGGGCGTAGTTGGTATCCACTAAGCTCAGCTGTGTAGCTGAGTTTGCGTAAGCAACAGAGCCTTTATTACTGCCGTCCCCGTATGTAGTTAAAAATGAATAGTTTGAGGCGTTGCTGTCTCCGTTATAGAATACAGCTGCACTGTTTCCTCCAGTTGTTCCTGTGAGGCCCAGCACGATAACTAAGTCGGTATAGTTTTGAGGAAGATTATTAAAAGTAACGTTAGTAGAAGTTGTAGTTAACGTCTGGCTAGCAATAAAGTTATAAGTAGACGCACTTTGTCCAGCCATTATGACGCCACCTTTTTACCATACAAAGCAAATTGAGTGTATTGAGCAAAGCTATTTGCGCTCTCATCAATCATAGTTATAGAGGTAATAGCATCAGAAGTTACTCCAATGCCTGCTTTAAACCATAGAGAAGAACGAATACCAGAGTATCCAGAGCCATTAAGGTCAGTTCCCAGCAAAGAACGAACAGTCTTTAACTTAGACGTATTTGAATAGTCTACAAACTCTAAAATTACTGTGCCAAAAAATGATGCCGAAGCTGAGTTATCTGGGACCACTGCGCAGTACCCTTTAGTGGTTGCTCCACTCGTAGGGATGCCCGCACTTGCTGATGAAGCGTTACCCAACAAGTCGTGAGTAATATAGTTGCTTCCAGTATCTCCGTTGATTTGAAAACATAAATTACGCAACGTAGAGCCTGTAGCACCAATTCGCACACTCCCACGAACTTGAAGGTGAGTAAAGTTTTGCGGGATGTTATTAAAAACTACGCTGGATTGACCAGCAGCAGGAACTACTACTGTAGCAATAGATTGAAAGTCGTTCTGTACAGTGGTTTGGTCCCATAGCTTGATGTTTTTAGAGCCTGTGTATAGGCCAGAACCACTGAGGTGCTTGATAGACACAACGACTCCCTTTGGGGAACTTAGATAACGAGTACGGCTGCTTCTTCCGCTGTCAAAGGCTGACCTGCAATAAGCTTTGCCTTTGCAGATTCCTTGAGAGCAGCAGTTGCCTGAGCAGCGGCATCTGCATCAGCTTTTGCCTGAGCAGCAGCTGCGGCAGCTTGGTCAGCGGCAGCAATTTCCTGCGCTGTGAGCGGGACAATCATCTGCTCGCCAGTAGAGCAGTCAACGATAATCTTTGTGGGAGTATCAGACATTCTCTACTTCCTTCCAAGAAGTTGTTGGCTCATCCCATGAGTAGAGCTTGCCATCTGTTGGCATAGGAGTTGGAGCTTCCCAAACAAAGGTGGTGTTATTAAGCGTCCATGATGCAAAAGGCTTAGGTGCATAGAACGCATCCTTCTCAGAATCGTATGTGTAACCGATTCCTGCGTAGTTTCCGCGCAGTGGTGTTCCACCACCAGTGTGGGTACCAGCAATAGTGTTGTAGCTGGTCTGAATCCATGTACCGCCAAGACCGAGTTCTGTGGCCAAGTACTCTTGTCCACGGTGCTGTTGCTCATCGGGTACGACGAGTACGCGAGTAACAATACCGTTTTCTACTTCAGCAAAATGTGCCATAGTTAGTCTCCTTACGACTGTATAATGATAACAAGAATTATAAACTATTAAGCCTTATAACGAACGATGATAAGGCCAGAACCACCAGCGCCAGCGCCTTGCTGGTATTCGCCTTCTCCACCACCACCAGAACCTGTATTTGTTAAGCCATTTTGTGCAGTGAGTGCGCCTGGATGTTGAGCACCGCCTTGGCCACCTCCACCATTTCCACCAAATCCTCCGTAGGCTCCATAACCGCCTCCGCCGCCGCCGCCTGCGTAGTAGATAGCGCCACCGATATTTACGCCAGTTCCAGTAGCAAATCCAAATGTTGAGTAGGCAGATGTTCCAGCACCCCCGCTACCACCAGATGAGGAGGCGCCAGAACCAGCTGCTGCTGAGCCACCACCGCCTCCACCTGTAGAGGTGCCACCGTTAGTGCTTCCTGCGCCACCCGTATTACCTTGGTTAACCGTACCAGCGCCACCGCCGCCAGAGTTATTTCCTCCGCCACCAGAGCCGCCAGCACCACCAGTGTTGCTTCCAGAACCACCAGCTGCTCCAGCTCCACCGCCTAATGCAGGAGTTAACGCGCCAAAGTAAGAGTTAGTACCCGCGCTTCCAGCGCTACCAGTAGCATTTCCTAGACGCGATGCTCCAGAGCCAACAGAGCATGTGTAGGTTGTTCCAGAGGTTAGCTGAGTGTTAGGGAAGTACAACAAGCCACCAGCACCGCCACCACCGCCTCCAGCGTTGTAACCGCTTGAGCTTCCTCCACCAGAACCTCCGCCAGCGATAACCAGTACATCCGCTAACATCTTTGTAGACGGTACAAATGATGCGCTAGATAGGAATGTATGATAAATATACGTGCCGTCTGTAGATACTATTCCTCCAGTGGCTTTAATAGAATTTCCGTATGTGACTGATGAGTTTCTTATTCCATAAAGAGTAAACTCTGAATATTGAAGAAAACTTGAGCTATAACCAGGAGAAATAGTAATTGAAGTAATAGGCGCTGTATTAGACCAAGAGTGGGCGCCAATTCCTACGTCATAAGATGTGCTCATATTTTCTGAAGTGCCGTCAGAGGAAATAGTCTTAGCATTTGATGACGTGTAATTAGGTATGTAATATTCTGTATTACCAAAGACATTTGCGGTTGTGTTGTTAGTGTTTGCTGATGTATAAAGCTCTAAAGGATTAGACGTACCAACGCTAGCAACTCCTCCTGTTTCGGAATACAGCATCTTGTTGGAATATCCAGTAGACACCCCATTAAGTTGTACAAACAAAGAGTCAGCGGCATATGACGCTCTATTAGTTCTAACAGAACAGACTAGCTTTAAATCAGTGTAAGTTTGTGGAATATTTGCCAAAACAACAGAAGAAGCTCCACCAGAGCCGACAGTAAAAGCCTGTATTTTAGTTAATGTTTCGTTCATTAGACTGGATACCTCACAATAACTAGACCAGAACCGCCGTTACCTCCAGCAGCACCAGTAGAGCCTGTTCCTCCGCCACCTCCGCCAGAGCCCGTAACAGCTACTGCGCTTCCACCAGCAGCGTCGCGACCACCGCCAGTTCCTGCGCCATGGTTAGAGCTTACGGTAGAGCCATACTGCATACCGCCACTACCACCATCCGCTAAGTATCCGCTAGAACCTCCAACGCCAACTGTAGTTAGCCATGAAGACCAAGTATTTAGTCCAACTCCACCAATAGGGGTTGTTCCAGAGCCGCTCGAGACATTTGGAGTTACTGCTTGACCGCCAGCACCCCCACCGCCAGACGCGCAGCTATCTGCGCCAGTATTAGATAAACCACCTGCATACCCGTAACCGTAACCGCCCGTAGAGGTTTGAGTGGAAGAGCCTGGGGAATATCCTTTAGCGGTTCCAGAGCCAGAGCCACCAGAAATACCTGCTTCTCTAGTTCCTCCTCCGCCACCAACAGCTTGAGTTAGCGTGCCTATTGAGGAGTTACCGCCACTACCACCAACGGCAAATGTATTGTAGCCGCCAGCCCCACCTGCGCCTACGATAACTGGTTTTGGTACAGTGCTAAACGTTTGACCAGTTGCATAGAAGATTCCACCAGCACCGCCGCCTGCACCAGCAGCAAATCCGCCGCCTGCTCCGCCAGCAACCACCAAAACGTCGCAAGATAGACCAGGAATAGCTGGAGTAAAAACGCCTGTCTTTGTGAAAGCGTGATACCAGTAAGTGCCGTCCGAAGCAATCGCGTCTCCACCAGAAGCTTTTGCTGTTCCCCCTGAACGAATACCGTAAAGAGAAAAAGTAGAACCCGCTGCAAATGTGTCTGAATCTAAATTTATTTTTATAGATGTTATTGGTGCAGTATTTCTCCAAGTTCCTGTGTGGGCGTCTACTCCTCCTCCAGCTCTAGAGGCTCTTGACATAATTGGTTTGTATGTTAAAGAGTTTGAATAACTAAATATGTCAACCTTTCTCATTCCAATTTCTGTGTTAGAAGGGGTTGCATAGTAGTCAATAGTTAAGTTAACTCTGTTTGCCCAACGATTAGTTAAAGGTGAAGAGCCGTTTCCGCTAAGAGCTGTGCTGGAGTAGTTACCTCCAGTATCACCATTAAATTGAAGATTTACGTAGTTAGTAGAGGAAGAAGATGCGGTACAAGTAACTATTAACTGTAAGTCTGTATATGTTTGGTCAATATTATTAAACGTTACACTTGCGGCTGCACTAGAAAGCGTCACAGATTGAAGAGGGGTTAAAGCCGCCATTTATTTAATCCCATACAGAGCAAAAGAAGTTCCAGCAACAAAGGTTCCACTTTGAGTAGCAATTGATATGGTTGTTACACCAGAGGATGTTGCAGGTGCCCAAAGAGAGCTTCTAACAAAAATGTAACCAGAGCCATTAGCTTCGTACCCAGATAAACTTCTAATTGTTTTAGCTTTATTTGTGGTAGAGGATGAGGATGTGTAGTCTAAAATATCTACAAGTGCAGTAGAAAAAAAAGTTGTTGAAGAGCTATATGGAGCAGGTAAGCTATACCCACCTGCGTTTCCGTTAAAGGCTTGTCCAGTTACTGTAGAGCCGTCTGTTCTTAACTGATGAAGGTTGTAGTAATTTCCTGTAGTTGTATCGGAATTAAATTGCCAAAATGTGTCGTTTAGTGTTCCAGTGGTGGCTGCGTATATTGCTCTAACTTGTAGGTGAGTATACGTTTGAGGAATATTGGAAAAAGTAATTGACGTCTGTCCTGAAGGAGATGCAACTCCTAAAGCATCCATAGCAGCAGTTTGACTGAAGCCGTCCCAAATGTTTTGTTGCTTTGGAAACCCAGCTTGAACACTTTGGCGTGATAGGCGACTAACTGACATTAGTTAGTGCCCCTTACGCTATTTGAGAACCGAAGGCTGAGAAGGAAAGGGTGGTAGTAGAAGAGTTAACTACTATGGTGTCTCCCGCTCCCATGGTGATGCCTAGGGTAAGGGCGACCGTATCGTTACCAGCGATTGGTGTTCCGTAAGCTACATAGTTTTGAGTAGCTACTGAAGTTCCGTTCTTAATAACCGCGATGTTAAAAGTAGCTGCGGTTGATGCCTGGTTACAAACAGTGATTGTAGAGACAATAGTCTGAGTGGCCGAAGGCACTGTGTAAAGGATAGTGTTGGTGTTAGCTGTGAGGGCAGCAGAAGCGCCGTTGCCAGTGTAGCCAGAAGCACCGTTTTGCGCTAAGAGTAGATATGAAGCTGTTGCCATTTTAAGCCTTCCTTGTTAGATAAATTGTACCAGCGGGTTATGCGCCCATAAGCATGAAAACAGTAGGTGTAGGGTCTCCGCCGCCAGCAGATGCCCATTGAGTTCCCGTACCTGTAGAGGTAAGGACCTGACCCACAGTTCCTGTGCCTGATACAGCAACGATATTTCCTGTACCAGTGATGAAATCAAAGCCAGAAAACTGATAGTCCCATGAAGCTGCGGTAGTTCCTGAGGTTAGCTGGCAAGTAAAGAGGCCACTAAATCCAGGCTGTAAGACTGCGATAGTGTTACCGCCAGAAGAGTTAATTGTAACGTTCTGGGTGCTGTTGTTAAGAATCTGGTACGCCCAGCCAAGTTGAAGAGTGCTGGTTACTGGAAGTACTACTGTCTGGGTATTAGTTCCCGTAAAGTTCTGGGTAGTGTTGCTAGTGCTGGTAAGGGTAGTAGTTCCGCCAGAGGTAGCTATGGCTGCATAGCTGGCTCCGCCGCCCGCGTAACCAAGAGATACCCAGTTAGTAGAGCCATTACCAATCTTAAAGAGGCCAGTATCGGTTTCAAAGCCTAGCTCTCCGCCAGCAAGGGTCGGGTTATTAGCTGTCCAGTTGGCTGCCGTATCACGGCGTTGCTGCATTCTTGATGTCATTTATATCCCTATCCTAGAAGCTTAATACCGAAGTGCCAGCGTCAATTGTGTAGTTCCAAAAGTTTATCGCGCTAGAAGCAGCCCCAGCATCATAAACTATGTCACCAATAATACCAGAGGAGCCTCCGTCTAAATAGTAGACGTAGGGAACTGATGTTGAAGAACCGCTAGAGCCTCCACCAGCCCCAAGTTCTATCCAGTAACTGGAGTAGTAAATAAAGAACTGACCTGTACTGGAGTTAAACCAAAGAGCTCCAGAGCTTGGGCTTACTGGAGCAGTATCTGAGATAGTTGGAGCTGAAGAACCTCCAGCTGAAATCCAAGAAGTGCCGTTGTAGCTATAAAGGGTGGAAGTGGTGGTATTGAAATATAAGTCTCCTGATACAAGCGTTGGTAACGTAGGTGCGCTTGCTAGCGCAGGTACGTTTACAGGTACTAGAGACTTACGGCTCATTTATTACCCAAATACAACTACGCGGTATTGGCCAGATGTAGGGGCTACAGAAAATGCTAGAGTTACTGTGTTTGTAGTAGCGTGTGACACATCTGCCATAACCTCTGCGTATGAAGTTGCATCATACAAAGTCACTTGAACATCGCGTGTTCCAAGGTTGTGCGTGACTGTGATTGAGGTGCTAGAGCCATCACCAACTGCGGCAGCGTACTTTCGTACTACTACTGAGGTGTCGATAGCTACAGTTCCAGTAGAGACTACGATACCTGAGCCAGCTCCAACAGCAAGACCAGAAGAGGTAGTTCCAAGACCCGAGTTAGTTGCTAGAAGGATAGAAGCGCCACCCGAAGAAGCCTGCAATCCGCCTGTGGATGTTGGGTTAAACGCAATTGAGGTACCAGAGATGGTAATACCATTTCCAGATACGTACTCACCTGCAGCTGAGAACTGAGTCCATGTGATTCCGCCAGTGGTAGACGTGATAATCCAACCAGTGTGGCCCCATGTAGTACCGAGCTCTACGAATACAAAGTCTCCAATTGCTGGGGCGCCTTCATCTGTAGAGCGTGACCAAGCGCCAGCAGCAACTATATAGATACCGTTCTGAGAGCTAGTTGATTGGTCTTTTACAAGAACACGTTGTCCAGCGGTTACCGCTACACCATCGATAGTCTGAGTTCCGCTAAGCGTAATGTTTGAGCCTGCAGTAGCAACTGTTACAGATGTCTTGACGTTAAGACCCTGAGCAGTAGAGTCTACGTAACCCTTAGTAGCAGCATCTGTTGAGTTAACAGGTGTTGCCAAACCAGTGATGTTGTAGCCGCCAAGAGCAACGTTTGCGGTTGCAGCGCCGAATGAAGAAACGGGGAAGTTAGCTGGAGTAAAACCGTGAACGTGGTCGTCTTTAGCAGGTGCTGTTCCTGAACCGTTAGTGGCAGTTGTTGCAGAAATGTTAGACGCTGCGTTAGTAGAAAGGGCAGGAGTTCCGTGGGTGTGGTCTGAGTGAGAGACTGTTGTTGCAGTTCCATCAGACTTAGCTGCACCGTAAGTTGTTACTGCGGTAGAAGAGCCAAATCCAGGACCTGCGTGGGTGTGGTCAGCGCGAGCATAGTTGGTCGAGGTTCCGTCAGCAGAAGTTCCTGTGATGCTTAAGGCAGTTGATGCGCCAGAACCAAAGTTATCAACTTGCTGCCAGGTTGAACCGTTTGAGTAATAGATAAGGAAGTTATCAGT